>ERZ1108168.599-NODE-599-length-24905-cov-15.232475_pt1 | contig 24905 bp, 20 predicted proteins | sample MGYA00403704_ERZ1108168 | MGnify/ENA primary metagenome ERZ1108168 (study PRJEB35170, sample SAMEA104062421) | human gut metagenome | biome: human gut; feature: human-associated habitat; material: faeces | place: Denmark | collected 2012-06-12 ...
CTCTGGTAAAGCGCAGCGTAAGTGAGAATGGTGTAACTGTTGTGAGTGTTTTTGTGAATCCCACACAGTTTAACGATAAAAACGACTTAGAGAAGTATCCGCGTACATTAGATGCAGATTGCCGTTTGTTGGAAGAATGCGGAGCAGATTTCGCTTTTGCTCCTTCGGTAAGCGAAATGTACCCGGAACCGGATACCCGTCAATTTAGCTATGCACCATTAGATACGGTGATGGAAGGTGCTTTCCGTCCGGGGCATTTTAACGGTGTTTGCCAGATTGTCAGTAAACTGTTTGATGCCGTACAGCCGAACCGCGCATATTTCGGGGAGAAAGATTTTCAGCAGTTAGCAATTATTCGTGAGATGGTTCGACAATTGAAATATAACCTTGAAATTGTGGGTTGTTCAATTGTGCGTGAGGAAGATGGACTAGCATTGAGTAGCCGGAATAAACGTTTATCGGCAGAAGAACGTGAAAATGCTTTAAATATTTCCCGGACCTTATTTAAAAGTCGTAACTTTGCAGCCACTCACACAGTGAGCGAGACGCAAAAGATGGTAGAAGATGCAATCGAAGCTGCTCCGGGCTTGCGCATGGAGTATTTTGAGATTGTAGACGGAAATACATTGCAGAAAATTAGTAATTGGGAAGATACTTCCTATGCAGTTGGATGCATCACAGTATTCTGTGGAGAAGTCCGGCTGATTGATAATATTAAATATAAAGAATAACTAAAAAGACGAAACCTTATGATGATTGAAGTGTTGAAGTCGAAAATTCATTGTGCACGTGTCACAGAGGCAAATTTGAACTACATGGGTAGTATCACGATTGACGAAGACCTGCTGGATGCTGCCAACATGATTCCGGGAGAAAAAGTGTACATCGCTGATAACAACAATGGCGAACGCTTTGAAACCTACATAATCAAAGGTGAACGCGGTTCCGGTAAGATTTGTCTGAACGGTGCTGCCGCCCGCAAGGTGCAACCGGATGATATTGTGATTATCATGTCGTACGCATTGATGGATTTTGAGGAAGCGAAGTCGTTTAAACCGACCGTGATTTTCCCGGACCCTGCGACGAATAGCGTAGTGAAGTAAGAAGTATCTTGTGATAAGAAAGCCCCGTTTGCATTCAGCAGACGGGGCTTTCTGTTATAATAAGCTTGTCCTTTTACTTGCTTTGCAGTTGTTCATTCATGGCAGCGGCGGCTTTACGGCCATCTCCCATGGCAAGGATTACGGTAGCTCCTCCGCGCACAATGTCTCCGCCGGCATAGATCATCGGAATAGATGATTCCATGTTGTCATCTACGGCAATGGTTCCTTTGCGTCCTAATTCCAGTCCTTTAATGGAACTTGGAACAATCGGGTTCGGAGATACACCGACACTGACGATGGCCAGATCGATATCGATTGTTTCCGTAGCTCCCGGAATGGCTACAGGACTGCGACGTCCGGAAGCATCCGGCTCTCCTAATTCCATCTTCTGGAGAATGACCTGTTTCACGCAACCTTGTTCGTCGGCAATATATTCAATCGGATTGTGCAATGTCAGGAATTCGACTCCTTCTTCTTTGGCATGCTTCACTTCCTCGATACGTGCAGGCATTTCTTCTTCCGAACGGCGGTAGATGATCATAGCACGTTCAGCACCCAGGCGTTTGGCTGTACGGACAGAGTCCATAGCAGTATTACCACCACCGATGACAGCCACATTTTTGCCGAAAGCTACCGGAGTGTCAGAGTCTTCGCTCGCAGCATCCATTAGATTGACACGAGTGAGGTATTCGTTGGAAGACATGATATTGATCGAGTTTTCGCCCGGTATATTCATAAAGTTAGGCAAACCGGCACCGGAAGCGACAAATATTCCTTTAAAACCTTCTTCCTTCAAATCTTCCACACTGATTGTTTTTCCTACAATGCAGTCTTTGATGAAAGTAACGCCCATTTTAACGAGGTTGTCTATTTCTACATCTACAATCTTGTTTGGCAGACGGAATTCCGGAATACCATATTTTAATACACCGCCGATTTCGTGGAGTGCCTCGAATACTGTTACATCATAACCGTATTTTGCCATATCACCTGCGAATGATAATCCGGCAGGACCCGAACCGATCACCGCCACTTTGATGCCGTTCTTTTCGGCAATGACAGGTACTGAAATTTGTCCGCTTTCACGTTCGAAGTCAGCAGCGAAGCGTTCCAGATAACCGATAGCTACCGGTTTTTCATTCATCTTCAAGTGTATACATTTGGATTCGCATTGCTTTTCCTGTGGGCAGACACGACCGCATACTGCCGGAAGCGCACTTGTCTCTTTCAGTGTTTTGGCTGCTTCGAGGAATTCGCCACGCTCAATGTTCTTAATGAAGCGCGGAATGTCGATGCCTACCGGACACCCTTCCATACATCCAGGGTTAGCGCAGTCCAGACAACGCTTGGCTTCTGTAACTGCTTGCTCAGCGGTCAGACCCTGGTTTACTTCTTCCTTGCGGCTATGTGAACGGTATTCGGCATCGAGTTCGTTCATCTCGACACGTGGAATAGCTGTACGTTCTTTCGGTTTCATCGATTTGCGCAGTTCCTGTCTCCAGGCTGCGTTGCGGCTTTTCTCATCTATCTCTTTCGTTGCTTCACATTCGGGCTGGAGTTTGTTCATCTCTTCACGCTCAATTTTTTTGAACGCACCCATACGTTTCAGCATTTCATCAAAGTCCACCTGATGACCGTCGAATTCGGGACCGTCAACACAAACGAACTTCGTTTTTCCTCCTACCGTGATACGGCAAGCACCACACATGCCGGTTCCGTCTACCATGATGGTATTTAATGAAACGTCGGTAGGAATCTCATATTTCTTTGTCAGCAGACAAACGAACTTCATCATGATAGCAGGGCCGATGGCGAAGCATTTATCTACCTTTTCACGTTTGATGACTTCTTCCACGCCTTCGGTTACCAGACCTTTACGCCCGTAAGAGCCATCGTCCGTCATAATAATCACCTCATCGGAGCTTTCGCGCATTTCTTTTTCCAGAATGATAAGGTCTTTGTTACGTCCTGCCAATACAGTGATCACTCTGTTTCCGGCAGCTTTCAAAGCCTGTACGATAGGAAGCATCGGAGCAACACCTACACCACCACCAGCACAAACAACTGTTCCGAAATTCTCAATATGAGTAGCTTGTCCGAGCGGACCTACTACATCAGTGATATAATCACCTTCGTTCAATTCACAAAGACGGGTAGAGGAGAGCCCGACTTCCTGTATCACCAGAGTGATGGTGCCTTTCTTCAAATCAGAACCGGCAATCGTCAGAGGCATACGTTCTCCCTTGTCGCCTACACGTACAATGACGAAGTGGCCGGCTTTGCGGGATTTAGCAATTAAAGGAGCTTCAATTTCAAGTTTAAACACTTTCTCAGAAAAGCGTTCTTTGCTAATGATTTTGTTCATTATCTAATTAATTTGTTGGTATTATTACGTAACTGCTATCAGAATGTTATAAATTTCGGCAAAGATACGGCTTATTTACGAAATATAAAAAGAAAAGTCACTCTTTTGATGAGTGACTTTCCATATCCATGTGAATATCTTTATTTATTTCGTTCTGATTTTGTATCCGGCTACCCCATAATATAGAATAAACAGGAAGCAGGGAAGGCAAATCCAATATGCTTTCTGAATATCGGAAATGTCTTTCAGATAGCCAAATAAGGTCGGAATAACAGCACCGCCTGCCATTGCCATGATCAGAAGAGATGAACCGGATTTGGTGAACTTTCCTAAATCTGCCATAGCCAAAGGCCATAGGGCAGGCCACATTAAAGAACATCCCAATGCCATAAATGAGATGAAATAGATGGATATATCGGCAGGTGTAAGTACTACTAGTACGGAACCGATGATAGCCAGCACTGAACAAATCTTCAGTGCTGTAGCCTGGCTCATATATTTAGGGATGAAGATGATGCCGCAGATGTAACCGATCACAATGCCTATCGGAGCAATCCAGGCATACATTGCTGCATTTTCCAAATGAAGGCTGGTGGCATAATCTACTAATGTACCCAGTGATACGGTTTCTACACCTACATATAAGAAGAGAGCAAGACATCCTAATAATAAATGCGGGAATTGCCAGATGGAGGTTTTCTTTGCGGCGTACGGACAGGCTTCGGCTGCCTCTTCGCTGTCGTCTTCACCGACGGCTTTGACTTCCGGTAGGGGAGCCATGTATGCGATAATACCTAGTGCGATGAATGCGGCGATAATAACGTAGAATGGCAGAAACAGGTCAGCTACTGTAATATCGGTCACTTCTTTTCCGATTAGGAAAGCCAGGAATAAAGGAGGAATCGGCCATGCGAGTTTGTTGCATATACCCATAATGCTGATACGTTTGGCAGCACTGTCTATCGGTCCCAGAATCGTGATATACGGGTTTACGGCAGCTTGCAGATAAGCGTTGGCACTTCCGCTGATAAAGGAAGCCAATAAAAACAGAGGAAAACTTTCATAACTTGCCGATGGTATGAAAAGTCCGAAGGCTATGGCAAACATAAGGAATGAAAGGACCATTGTTCGTTTGTATCCGATTTTTTTGATTGTAAGGCCTGCCGGATAACCAAAAATAAGGAACGGGATGAAAGTGGCGGCAATGATCAGATATGATTCGGCCGAACTGATTTCCAGTGATCCCTTCAATACGGGGACTAATACTGAGTTGATACCAAGGGCGAAGCCCAGTGAAAAGAACATAACGCCAATGAATGCCAATGGCAATACGAAACTTTTTGTGTTTTTTGTCATGGGGGTAAATGTGTTAAAGGTTAATAAAGGAAACTCCTGTAAGGGGCAGAGATATCTCATCCTTACAGGAGTAGAAAGTTTCTTAGTCTATCATGTCGAAACCGCAGTATGGAACCAATGCTTTAGGAATTCTAATTCCTTCGGGGGTTTGATTGTTTTCCAATAAAGCGGCGACGATACGTGGTAGTGCCAGTGCTGATCCATTTAACGTATGGCAGAGTTCTGTTTTCTTTTCTGCACTACGGTAGCGGCATTTCAGCCGGTTGGCCTGGTAAGTGTCGAAGTTAGATACGGAACTTACTTCCAGCCAGCGTTTCTGTGCTTCGGAGTATACTTCGAAGTCGAAACAAAGCGCAGCAGTAAAGCTCATATCACCACCACAAAGGCGGAGTATACGGTATGGAAGTTCCAGTTTCTGCAACAGGCCTTCTACGTGGTCAAGCATTTGCTGGTGGGATTCTTTAGAATGTTCCGGCTTGTCGATACGCACTAATTCTACTTTGGAGAATTCGTGCAGACGGTTCAGCCCGCGTACGTCTTTACCGTAAGAACCGGCTTCGCGACGGAAACATTGTGTGTATGCGCAGTTCATAATCGGCAACTGTTTTTCTTCCAGGATAACATCACGGTAGATGTTAGTGACAGGTACTTCGGCTGTCGGGATCAGATAGAGATCATCTACTTCGCAATGATACATCTGTCCTTCTTTGTCGGGAAGCTGGCCTGTACCATAACCTGAAGCGGCATTGACTACTGTCGGCGGCATGATTTCAGTATATCCGGATTTGCGTGCTTCGTCCAGGAAGAAGTTGATCAGGGCACGTTGCAGTTGGGCACCTTTTCCTTTGTATACGGGGAAGCCTGCACCTGTAATCTTTACACCTAGGTCGAAATCGATTAAATCGTATTTTTTAGCCAGTTCCCAGTGAGGCAGTGCATCTTTGGGAAGTTCTGTTTCCATGCCTCCCATCTTTTCTACGACATTGTCTTCGGCACCTACGCCTTCGGGTACGCTGTCATAAGGAATGTTGGGGATCGTATAAAGTACATTCTGCATGTCTGTAGCAGCCTGTGTCATGGTAGCGTCCAGCGCTTTGTTGCTTTCTTTCAGTTCGGCAACACGTGCACGTGCAGCTTCGGCCTCTTCTTTCTTTCCTTCTTTCATCAGCTGACCGATCGTGCGGGAAAGTGAATTAACCTCTGCCAGGTTCTTATCTAATAGGTTTTGCGTAGTACGTCTCTTGTCGTTGAGAGCGATGACTTCATCAATCGTCTCTTTTGCATTCTTGAAATGCTTCTTTTCCAGTCCGCGGAGTACCGCTTCTGTATTTTCTGTAATTTGTTTAATGGTAAGCATATCTATACTTTTTATGAACTTTCTTTATTAAGGCTACAAAGATAAAGAAAAAACGAATAAGCGAGCAATGAAAATCTGCATAAAAAAAGAAAGGAGAAGCAATCCTTTGGATTACATCTCCTTTTCTTGAATATTTTCAGTTGTACAGGTTATGCTTCTGTTGCTTCAGCAGGGATGATAGAAACATATCTTCTGTCTTCTCTACCTACTTTGAAGTTTACAGTTCCATCTACTAAAGCGAAAAGAGTGTGGTCCTTACCCATACCGATGTTTTCACCCGGGTGGAATTCAGTACCTCTTTGACGAACGATGATGTTACCTGCTTTGCAAGCTTCGCCACCAAATATCTTAACGCCTAATCTCTTGCTATGTGATTCGCGGCCGTTCTTAGAACTACCGACACCTTTTTTATGTGCCATTTCTTCTTACTTTTAAATTGATTAAGCTACTACTTCTGTGATTGTTAACTCTGTGAACTGTTGGCGATGGCCATTCAGTTTTCTGTGACCTTTTCTTCTTTTCTTATGGAAAACAAGAACTTTATCACCTTTTACCAAATTTGAAACAACCTGGCAAACAACTTTTGCACCTTCTACTGTAGGAACACCTACAGTAATGTTTCCGTCTTTGTCTACCAAAAGAACCTTGTCGAATTCTACTGTTGTACCGTTTTCTGCATTTTGGATGTGGTGTACAAACAGTTTTTTGCCAGCTTCTGCTTTGAACTGCTGACCGTTAATTTCTACAATTGCGTACATCTTATATTAAATGTATAAGTTAGCTCCGTCGGGTGGTCTTTAATCACTTAGAGAACACTTTGTTGAACCCGGTGCGGAATAATCGGGCACAAAAGTACAGAAATAATTCTTATCGGGCAAATTTTTCTTTCTTTAATTTCTATGCAATCTCTATTAGCTCACCGTCTATTACTGTCAATGAGAAAACTTTATGTTAATTACAGTACAAGTATAGCTAATAAGATGATGGTAAACATACAACGCATGTTTCAGGTCATGAAGCTATCTGTCATGTATTCCGGAGGAGAAAAGTGTTTTCGGCAAATCTGTTAGTTCACGGAGGTTACTGATTATTTTCACATGTGGATATTGAGCCAGCTCTTCAGACCGGGTTACTCCACTTGTTATTCCCGTGAAACTGACGCCTACTGCCTGGGCTGTTTTAGCGTCAACGGTACTGTCTCCTATGTACATTGTTTCTTCCGGTGTGACATTCAGCTTTTTCATGGCAAACAATAATCCTTCGGGGTTAGGTTTGGGATGACTTACGTCTTCGCCTCCGACAATGATATCGAACCATTCTTCAGGGAGCTGCTTTCTCATAAAGTCTTGAATGCGGAAACGATATTTGGTGGAAATAATTCCGAGGCGATTCCCTTCTTCTTTTAGTTTGAGTAGGGTAGGAAGGGTGTCGTCAAAGAGATGAGTATTGATATTCATATATTGGTCTGACTCTTTGGAATACTCTTTTCTAAGCGCAGCCAATTGCTTGGTATCCATAATTCCGGTGAGTATACTAAACGACTCTTCAAGAGTTTTACCAATCGTACGTTTGATAGCATCATCCGTAACGTCTGTATAGTTATGGCGCTGAAGTACATTTCTGAAGCAAAGAATAATGCCGCAGGATGAATCTGCCAATGTATAATCAAAGTCGAATAAGTAGGTCGTGTAGCTCATTTGTCCCATTTTTGGGCAAAGGTAGAAAGATTAGTTTAAAAGTGTACACTCGGTAAGGTGAAAGTGTACACTTCCTATTGATTATCAGGTTTCTATTTAACTGGGTCTACAGTATATCCCTGTTGCTTTAGCAGGTTCAGTATTCCATTTTCTCCCGGTAAGTGTAAAGCACCGACGGCAATAAACGTCGGAGCTTCTTTCATAATGGCAGGTAATTGTTTCGCCCATTTTTTATTACGGTCATCAATCAGCGTTACTTTTTCTTGTGGAGTCATTTCACATTGTGGACCTCCTAACGATTCATCTGCAATTTTACTCATTGCGTCTAAATCCTGTGCCATATAGGTAGCAGTCATTCTTTGGGTTTGATCAATGGTTGGTTCCACATTATTCAACATGCAGAGTAATTGTTCGGCTTGACGTTTCAGGGATGTTTGGTTATATAGCAAATTCATTTGGAATTCAATAGTTTCAAGTCCGTCTGTTTTTTTCCCTTTTTCGGTGGCTTGTGTCTGAAAGTAAGTGTCCAGTTGTTCCTGTGGATTATAGCCACCTACGTGCTTCATATAGAGAATCACTACCAGATTATTACTGAGAAAGGCTGGTTTAACTTTAGGCATCATGGCTATGTCAAACATCAGATTCTCTTTTGCAAACTTATTGATTTGTTCGTATTCTTCCTCTGTAAATAGTGATTTGAAAGTAGTAGCTGTTTCGGTGGTCATATACTTCTTCATCATTTCGGCTACCTTGGTGGGACTTTGCATTTCACTCATTTTCAATTCACCATATACTTGTTTTGTATTATCAAGTGCTGCCTGCAATCCCTGGATACTATCTTTTATGCTGAGTGCAGCAAGGTGATGTGTTCCCATAACATAGGAGGGTTGCGTTAGTCCGTTATCAGATATTTTCCACAATAATTGTGCGTTCGCACTGAATGCGAAACATAAAATGAAAAGGCTTCCTAAAATCTTCTTCATATTTATTATTTTTGATTAGCGAACTCTGCCACCGGATATCCAGTGTTTTGTATAATACGGTTCATTCAGATGACTGATGATAACCCCTTGGCTGGTACTGGCATGAATGAACTTGCCATTCTTTAGATAAATACCTACGTGCGCTACCCGTTTTCCAGAACGGCTGCTGGTGAAGAATACTAAATCACCTTCACGTAGATTACGTTTGGTTATCTTGTTACTTTCTTTCTTTTGAGTGTCTGTACTACGAGGTAATTTTGTGTGATACACTTTTTTATATAGCTGGCATGTCAATCCGGAGCAATCAGTTCCTCGTTTATTGTCTCCACCGGCACGATAGGGAGTACCTATCCATTCGGAGGCTTCAAGGTAAAGTTTATGATTGTCTTCCAGGTTGATGTCCATTCCAAGACGAACGGAAGCTTTGGCCAGTGCCTTATAGTCAAGTCGTGGAGCAACCGAACGGCAGGAGCTAAGACTTAATATCAATCCTAACACAGCACATGTATATATAAAGTGTTTCTTCATCTGCATTTATTCTTCTGTTCCGGCAGTTGCTTCTTCTGTTTCAGGATTGGCTACTTCCTTCTCTTGAATAAAATCGTCTATATTAATATTGAAGTAATCTTCCAGTTCTTTTTCTGCGGAATTGTTCTCATTTTGGATGTCACGAATAATGATTCCATGTTCAAGTAATGCAATGCGTGGGCATACATCTACCGTATGGTTTAGATTGTGACTGGATATGATGACGGTAGCATTATGCTCTTCGTTGTATTTCTTTAGCAAGTGTTTGATGACAGACTGTGAACTCGGATCGAGGAAGTTGAATGGTTCATCCAGTATTAGTAGTTGCGGGTAGTGTAGCATAGCTGAGATGATACCGATTTTCTGTTTGTTTCCGGCAGAGAAGTTACGGATAAATTTCTTTTGTCCTACTACTTCGCCGTTCATGAAGCGTTCAAACTGTATCAGGCGTTCGTCTACTTCTTCTTTCTTTAGCCCATACATTTTGCCAATGAAATAGAAATACTCTTCTGGTGTGAGGTAGTCTATCAAAAAGCCATCATCAATAAAGGCACCTGTGAATTTCTTCCACTCCTCACTCTTGCTTACATCTATATCGTTAATAGTGACATTACCTGCATCTGCTTTGAGCAAATCCAGTATTAACCGGAAGAGAGTTGTTTTTCCAGCTCCGTTATTTCCCACCAGACCAAGCATTTCACCTTGGTTAATGATGTAATTCTCAATATCTACGGCTTTCTTTTCACCGAAGTTCTTTTGCAGTTTATTTATGGTAATCATGTCTTTTAGTGATTAGTTTTTAGTGATAAGTAATAAGTCTCTGGTGTTTAGTGATTAGTGATAAGTGATTAGTACCATGCATCTGAATGGCGCAGTCTGCTAATCATTTATCACTAAAACGCTAATCACTATTTTTATTCTCTACTGTCTCTGAATCCTTCCATGTTTTTATAGCGGCGTTTCATGAATCGGTTGTACACATTTTTTAGCCAAATGCGTGAAGTAAGTACAAAGCCTAATCCGATGACAAGCAATACCCATGAAGTAGCTGTTTCTCCCAGACCTATTTTCAACAATGCATAGAGTAACAGGGGGATACCGAAAGTGGCAGCGCTAATTAAGCTTTGCAGTCCTGTACCAGCATTTTGGCGACCGGTGATTTTGGCATTCAATGGCATTGTTTTGACATTGTAAACAGCCATTTGGAACAGGCAGAAATAGATGAAACCTATTGTGAATACTGCCCATGAGATAGAAGTCAGTACACTGATTTTACCCATTACCATTGCTGGTATAGTCAGAATAAGCGGGATAAGGATTCCGATACTATACAACATATATTTTGCACGAAGCAGGGTATAGATAGACTCTTTGCGACTCATAAGTCCGTCAATATAATTACCTTCATAACTCATTATTTGCAGAAGAAATAGGATACCGAAGATTGCAAAGTTGTAAACGGTAATGAAGTTCTTCATACCAGTTCCGTCATATACCTCCGTAAAGCTGAGTAATAAACTGAAAGCAATTACGACCAGAATTACCATGCGGAGTGAATTTTTACAGGCCTTATTACGTAATAACATTTTCAATTCTAAGCGCATGTATTCACCTACCTCGCCATATTTTTCGAAAAACTTATATTCCGAGGCATTTACTTTCGTGTCTTCCACTTTGTTGAGTTCGGCGTATATCAGTCCGGCCATTAGTTTCCGGTTGATAAACCACATTCCAGTAATGGCTGCCAGAGTAGCGATGAAAGCCAGCCAATTGCCTTCAATATAACCTTCACCCAAATTGATAAAGAAGTTAGTAACTATACTTTTATCTTCAGGAATAAGGATCGCAGCCGCAATACCGCCATATACTAACAGGGGAAGTATAATCCACCAGATACGTTCACTTATGAGTGTTCGGCATAGAAGAAACCAATAATTATTGAAAACTATTAGTAACCAAATACCTGTGCAATAAGTAAATACTCCCCAAAGTCCGAAGAATTTCGGAATTGTGATGATGGCGAACGGCACAAACATAAAGAGCCAGATGAGGTTATAACTACTCAATCCTGAACGGACAAGCAGGAAGTCTATCACCTTATTCCGCCGGACCGGCATCAGGAGGTAGGGCTTTACCTCCTGTGTCGGTGTTTTTTGCAGCGGAAAGCGCAAGATGAAGTCAAGTGCAAGGATAAATACCAGCCCACTGTTCAGTACGTGGTAAGGTTCCATGCTATTCGTGTCGAAAGCGAAAGCAAACGTTGTTCCGAAAAACATAAGATATCCTGCCCAGAAAACCGCCATGGCATACATGGCGTATTTCCCAAACCGGTTTTTATCATACATCGGATGGCGTTTGGCAGCCAGCTTACCGTGTTTGCGCAATTCGTTAAAAAGCATCATTTCTTCTCTGGGCTAACCATGGTGACTTCTATCTCATTCTTCTGTTTTAACAGTTCATTGGCAAACTTCTGAATATCTTTTGTTGTGATACTGTTAACCATGGCCTCATAACCTTTCACCATATCTATTCCAGTGAAGAGGTATTCGTCGATGTTTTCCAACCAATAGCTGTTCTCTTTCAGATCTTCTTTATGCTTTTTCAGCATATACTCTTTTACTTTGTTGAGGTTAGCTTCCGATGGACCATTTTTAGCTAAGTTTGCAGCTTCGGCAAATATGATCTCCATCAATTTGTCTTTCTTCTCGGGAGCTGTCTCAAAGATGATTTGTAAGAAAGCCTTTTCTTTGGGATATTTGGAAAGGTTGCCACCTACATATACACCGTAAGTGCCTCCTTCGTCTTCACGAACTTTCTCTGTATATACCAGATCAAGAATCTGGCTGGTCATACTCATAAGAAGATTATTCTTCTGATCATATTTACATTTGCCATTATACAGTACAAGGACAGAAGCTTTGGGAGTTTCCTGTTGTCTGGTGAATTCATTTTTGTAAGTTCCTTTACGCATTTCCATATTGGTATCTTTGAATGTCTCTTTGCGGTTAATAGCAGGAAGAGCTCCTAAATACTCGGCAATCAGTTCTTTGTCTTTTTCGATATCTACGTTACCCACAAGGATGAAAGTAAAGTCGCTGGCATCTTTGTAGCGGTCTTTGTACATTTCCATGAGCTTATCGTAGTCGATTTGGTCTATCATGTCAGCTTTTATACGAATGGCTCTTGGGTGATGGTTGTATACAGTGGCTTGGATAGAATCGCTGAATGCCACAGACGGATTCAACTCCTGATTTTGCAAAGATGCCTTGTTTCGGTTTTTGTAAGATGCGAATGCATCGTCGTCTTTGCGCGGGGCAGTAAATGTCAGGTAAGTAAGCTGCAACATTGTTTCAAGGTCTTTGGGGGAGCATCCGCCATTTACACCTTCCGTTTTATCGCCTATGCTATAGTTTACCCATGCTTTCTTTCCTGCCATCATCTTTTCAAGGTCTACAGCACTGAAATTACCTAAACCACCTGCACTGATAGCGTCTAATGATTTGATATTGATGATTTCAGAATCGGGGAACAATGAGCTACCACCCAGGCTGACACCTTTCATGCGTATTTCGTCAGCTTTGAAATCTGTCTTTTTTAAGATTACTTTTACGCCATTGGATAAAGTAAGTTCAGTAGTACCAAAAAGCGGATTTTCTTTTTCGGAAACGATCTTACCACCCTGAGGCTTTTCAGCCATTAATGGTTCATCGGATACTTTGTCAACATAAGCTGTTAACTTTTCTGTTTTAGCGTCGTTAAGCATTTTGAGAACGGCATCTTTTGTCGGTAATTTGAGTCCTTCTTTTTCGGGACCGAAAATAGCTACTACCTGGTTACTGTCTGTAACCAAAGCTTGCATCATTTGGTTCAATGCTGCTACAGGAATGTTCGGAGCTATCTGGTTGATGATAGCATATTCGTTCTCAATACCCGGAATAGGTTCTTTGTCGAGGAAGTTACGAACATATTCGTTCACATATGTTTCGTTTTTACGTTTATCACGTTCGTTGTATGCAGATTCCAACTGGCGCAGATATTCTGCGCGGGCACGGCCGTACTCTGTCTCTGTGAAACCAAATTGGCGTGCACGTTCCATTTCGCGTAACAAATTAGCAATTCCGTCTTCTACCGATCCTTCTTTACAGACAACTACACCAGTGAAAGCGCTTTTGGTTTTGGCAACAAAGAATTCACCTTCAAAAGTTCCGGCATAAATAAAAGGAGGGTTAGCGGTTTGCGTAAGTTCGTTCAAGCGGGCGTTCAACATGCTGCTGATGAGATTGGTGGCATAGTTTTGTACCATGTATCCCATGTTGTTCTTCTGATCGTCCGGAGTAGCATCGTGCTTGTTGAAGATAAGTGCCTGGATATGGGGCTGTTCTTTATCCTGCTCGATGATTACAATAGGTTCTTTATTATCATTTACCGGATAGTAAACACGTTCGGCTGCTTCAGGTTGTGCAGGAACATCGGCAAACATTGTTTTGATTTTAGCTTCAATTGCATCTACATCAATATCACCAACTACAACGATACCTTGCAAGTCGGGACGATACCATTTCTCGTAGTAATCTCTTAAAGTCTGATACTTGAAGTTCATAACTACGTCCATTGTACCAATTGGGAAACAAGTTGCATATTTAGTTCCGGCAAACATTTGTGGAAGCATTTTTTCCTGCATACGCTGCATGGCACTCATACGCGTACGCCACTCTTCATTGATTACGCCACGTTCCTTATCAATTTCTTTTGGATCCAGGGTTAAATCATTAGACCAGTCATGTAGAATCAATAAACAGGAATCAATAGCTCCCGGAACAGTAACCGGGACATTTGAAATATTATAAACCGTTTCGTCTACGGAAGTGTAAGCATTTAGATTTTCACCAAACTTCACACCGATACGTTCCAGATATTGTTTCAATGCATCACCGGGAAAGTGAGTGGTTCCATTGAAGCACATGTGTTCAAGGAAGTGCGCCAAACCACGTTGATTTTCTTCTTCCTGGATAGAACCGACTTTCTGAGCAATATAGAAATCGGCACGATTTTCCGGAAGTACATTTTTGCGGATGTAATACGTCAGTCCGTTATCGAGTTGGCCGATGCGTACGTTCGGGTCGACAGGGATAGGAGGCAATTGAGCAAATGCCTGCTGAAAGCTGCAGCATATAATTACTGCTGCAACAAATAAACCACGAAATAAATGTTTCATATCTAATGAGTTTTAATAAATGTTTTGTACTATCTGTCGGAGGAGGGAAAGATAAATCACAAAAAGTAGTGAATTAGTGATTAATGATAAGTGATAAGTGATTAGCTGGCTTGCGCTATCACTCTGCAAAGTACTTATCACTAATCATTAATCACTTATCACTAACTTACTTATCACCTATCACTAACCCACTTATCACTATTTTATCGCTTCTCTGATTCTTACCAGTTTAGTCAGCAGACCTTCAAGTAAGTCCAATTTCAGCATGTTGGCACCATCACTTTTGGCTACTGCCGGATTCTCATGAGTTTCTATGAAAAGGCCATCCACACCAACAGCAATCCCAGCTTTGGCTACAGTTTCTATCAATTGGGGCATCCCACCTGTGACTCCGCTGGTTTGATTAGGTTGTTGTAAAGAATGGGTTACATCCAGAATGACAGGGAAACCGAAAGTTTGCATTTCCGGAATACCACGATAATCGACTACAAGATCCTGATAACCGAAAGTTGTTCCACGTTCAGTCAGCATAACCTCTTTATTACCAGCTTCTATAACTTTATCTGCAGCAAATTGCATTGCCATCGGAGAAAGAAACTGTCCTTTCTTTATGTTCACCACTTTTCCTGTTTTAGCAGCAGCAACCAGAATGTCTGTCTGTCTGCAAAGAAATGCAGGGATTTGGAGTACGTCTGCATATTCAGCGGCCATTGCTGCTTCCTCAGCCGAGTGAATATCTGTAACGGTGGGTACTCCGAATGTATCATGTACTTTCTTTAATATCTTCAATGCTTTTTCGTCGCCTATTCCCATAAATGAATCCAGGCGTGAACGGTTGGCTTTACGATACGAGCCTTTAAATACATATGGGATTTTTAGAGTCTCAGTGATATTTACTACTTTTTCAGCAATACGCATTGCCATCTCTTCACCCTCTATTACACAAGGACCGGCAAGCAGGAAAAAGTTACCGGAGGGATTGTTCTTTAATTGTTCTATCATAATAAATAATTAGTTAATTTGCCAATACGGTAATTTGTCAATTGTTATGCGTCCTGTTTCTTCGATAGCGCAGGCAATTGGCACATTGGCATATCGGCACATTGAATCATTATTAATTCGGTATAATCAGAGTTATCTTTTCCGGCAGGATACCTATTTCCAGCGGAAAGTGTTTGGGTAAGATCCGTCCATCCAGATCAACGGCAGCATTCTTTGCACGGAGTACTTTAACTTTCTTTGTCCGGTAACTTTTTACTACTTTATGATTTAGTATTCGTCCCTGAATCAGCATCCATAGTCCGGACATGGTCTGCAAGAGTTCCGGACGGTAGATAACCGAAACATCCAGCCATCCATTATAAGGTACAGCACTTGGAGTTTGCCCGTAACCATAGGCACTACCCACACATACGGTCATAATACGCCCCCGAATGTGTTCGTCATTGATGCGGAGATGCATTCTATACAGATTTCGTTCAAAAAATAGCAGGAAGAAGGCTGCCAGGTATGAGAGAAATTTGACTCCTCCCCAGAAACGTTTGGTTCCGTCGGTCACTTTCACGATACGTGCACCAAAGCCGATGTTTATGGCATTGAGAAAGTAACGGCGTTGGTGTTGTTCGCCATCGTAGAAATTACAATATCCTACATCAATTTTTCTCCGGCGGTTGTTGATAATCCAGTCTACTGCCTGTTTGTAGTCCATGCCGATATCCCAGTATCGGGCAAAGTCATTTCCTATACCATTGGGTATGATGCCGATAGCGATACTTTCTTTATGAGTAGCGTTGGAAAGCATTATACCATTGATTGCGTCATTCAGAGCACCATCACCGCCCACTACTACAATGGTAGTGTAGCCATTATTTGCCAGAATTCCGGCAAGTCGTTCTACTGAACCGAAACCTTCGGACTGTACATAGTCGTATGACACACCTTTCTGGTCCATGTACTCTTTGATTTCTTTCCATCGTTTTTGCACCTTCCGTGTTCCGGCTTTGGGATTGTATATTACACCCCATTTTCCTGGTTCTACGCTCATCTCTCTGATCTATTATTTAAAAATCATCTCTTCTGATTAAAAAACTTCCTGCTTAGAGGTCTTTTAATGGAATAGTTCTCGTACTTTATCCTTTTCTTTGCTTTGATTTATATACTTTCTTGCAAAGATAGTATGTGGTTAAAGTATCTGTTTTTTCTGTTGCCAAAGATACTAAATACCTTTGAGCTTTTGCTTTACAAAAGCTATCTTTTCTTCTGTAGGCAACGTTGCATCCACCCAGTGAATGGTGAATCCTCTTCTTTCCATTCCCCGAAACCAGGTCATTTGCCGTTTGGCAAATTGGTGGATAGCGGTTTCCAGTTGGGTGAACATTTCTTCATAAGTAAGTTCCCCAATGGCGTATAGTGTCAGGTATTTATATTCCAGTCCGTAATAAATCAAATCTTCTGCTTTGATCCCTTGTGCAAGCAACTGTTTTACTTCGTCTACCATACCCTCATTCAAACGTTGTCTCAATCGCCGGCTGATTTTTTCCCGACGTAATTCCCGGTCAATATCTACTCCAATGATCAGACTATTGAGTTGTGGAAATTCCCGTTCAGCTATTGGATGCGCGGCATAATACTCTTCTATCTCTATGGCCCGGATCGCACGTTTCACTGTATCTACATCAGTCGAATTGTGCAATGTCTTGTATTGTTGCAGAATTCCGGTCAGTGTTTCCAACGATTTATCTGCCAATCGTGTTCTCAATTCCGGGTTCTCGGGTACCGGCATTAACCGGTATCCTTTCAATACAGACTCCAGGTACATGCCTGTCCCTCCACATAAAACGGGCAGACACCCTTTTTGTTTAATAGTCTCATAAGCTTTCAGGAAATCACGCTGATACTCAAAAACATTGTATTTATAACCAGGTTCCACTATATCAATCAAGTGATAAGGTATTTCTCTACCATTAATAGTATAGTCGGCAATATCTTTACCTGTACCCAGGTCCATGCCCCGGTATATTTGCCGTGAGTCTGCACTAATGATTTCGGTATTTAGTTCTGCAGCCAGTGCGGTAGCAAATGGAGTCTTTCCCGAAGCGGTAGGACCAAGAATGGTAATTAATTCATAGTCTGGCATAGTTGTATTTTTATTGATATATAGATGTCGGCAAAGATAGAAAAAAGGCTGTAAAAAATAGAGTGAAGGAGATAAAATCCTGTTATAAACCTTATAAATATCCTTCCGAACAATAGGGTATAGTATAACTCGTTGAAATCCATATTGTTGAGTGTGCTTCTGGATGCTTTAGGTGGACAATTTGATTTTACCCATCCATCGTTTCTTCTATTTTACACCCAATATAGGTAGAATCGGTATGTTTTTAGAAAAAGAAAGAATATTTTCGAACATGCCACTGTTAGAATGTATCTACTTTTACCGTATAAAAAATTGATAAATCTAAGGCTATGATTTATAATAATAGAGTACTGTTTATCTTCAATGCAGTATGTATATTCTTTTTTTTGTCCTGTTCTTCTTATCCTAAAGAAGTAGAAGAAGCTCTTTCTATGTCGGGTAATAACCGAAAGGAATTGATTCGGGTATTAGAGTACTACAATACTAACGACCGTTTGAAGTTTAAAGCGGCTTGTTTTCTGATAAGTAATATGCCTTATCATAGGAGTAGATATAGCTTGGAATTGCCCGGATCATATTTACAGTACTTTAAAATGGTCGATTCCATAGGACACGTAATTCCTGACGCTAACCACAACGATTCATTGACGAGGGCACTGAGCCGGCAATACGCCCTGCTGTCTCTTCCAACCGGAAAAGTTAACCTGATTAATGATGTTCAACAGATTACAGCTGAATTTCTGATAGAAAATATAGACGCGGCTTTTTATGAGTGGCAACATTCTCCATTGCTTAAAGATAAACCTTTTGATGAATTTAAGGAGTGGATTTTACCATATCGTACAGTAGATGAGTCTTTTGTCGGGAATAAGCCAATGTTAAAGTCTGTCATTTATGATAAACTGTTGGTTAGTAATAGTGGGAATATTTATGCTGCTATTGAGAACTATAAGAAATACGTCGGATGGCAAAAAGAAATGAATAAACATGTAACTTCTGAAAAACATATAGGACCATTCGATCTTTTTATTCCTGCATTCAAGATGGATTGTAGTAATCTGGCTGCCCGTACCTGCAACTATTTTCGTGCCTGTGGCATACCCACAGTGTATGAGTTCACCCCACAATGGCCTGATAAAGACAGTAGTCATTATTGGTGTGCATCTCCTGATTCTGCCGGTATACTTTGCCCCTATACTCCTCCGTATAATAATTTATGGGAAGACTGGCCATTGGACTTGAAATATACCGGGAAGGTGTATCAACGAACATTTGGTGTAATGAAAGATTCTCCTTATTTTCTAAAAAATGAGACTGAGATGCTTCCTTCTGTGTTTGATACTCCCACTATAAAAGATGTGACGGAAAGATACCATACGTGTATTGAGATTACTTTGCCAATGAACATACATACTTCTAATAATCTGGCTTATCTCTCTTTTTTTAACACTCAAGGAGAGTTGTCTCCTGTGGCATGGGGTAAGGTTTCCCATTGGAGGCATCGTGTAACCTTTCGTAAAGTACCTGTTAATATGCTTTTCTTTCCATCTTATATGTCGGAAGACGGACAAATGGTTCCTTTCGGAAAACCTTTCATTTTAAAGAAAGATAGTGTTTCCAAGCATATTGTTAGAGAAGAGTTGCAATCTGATACGAAATCTACTGTCCGGATGCGTTTGCTACGCAAATATCCTTCCAAACGACATTTGGCAAATGACAGGAAAAATCTGAAAGGTACACGAATTCTGGGTTCTGACCATTGGACGGGCCCTTTTGATACTTTACAGATCATTCGTGAAGTTCCGGATTCATATTGGCAAGAGTACTTATTGAATAATGATAAGAAGTATCGTTATTACCGGCTTCATCGTGACAGTATGCCAGTTGATATAGCTGAATTGGAATTTTTGGGAGAGGAAATTTCCGGGCATCGCACCGATATTCCGTCGGCATTACCGATACTCACAATTACCGATGCACCTGTGGAAAACAAACCGTTGAAGAAAATAAATGGTGAGCCGATGCATACGGGAGTTTTGTATTATAAGGCCTATGATAGTGATCCGGAAACTTTTGCAAGATGGGGTTTCTTTGGTATGGACTTCAAACGTCCTGTTTGTATAACCCATATTCGTCTTTTGCCACGTACTGCAACGAATATCATAGAGCCAGGATACCGTTATCTGTTATTGTATTATCACGAAAATCAATGGGTTGAATTGAAAGAGATAGTTTCTAAATATAACTTTTTAGAGGTTGATTCTGTTCCCGCTGGTACCATTTACTGGTTAAAGAACTTAGATAAAGGTAAAGAAGAATTACCTTTCTTTTACATGGACGGACGGCAGGTGTTTATAAATGAATTTATGTGATTGTATTGATCTCTTTTATAAACCGGCAAACTTATATATTGTGTTTATTAAACCAACTTAATGTAATACTGATGAAAATTTGTATAGAATCATGTTTACAACAAAATCGTAATTATTGTTTTAAGATGATATTCGCTTGTATCTGTTTTCTATTTATAGGCGCTGTTTATTTTATACCAGATTTATGTGCCGACAGATTTCATACTCCGGTTCTACTATGGACCGGATGCTTGTTGGGTATATTGGGGATTATTATATCTATTTTGGAATACAGAGGGATAGTACTTTATATACCTGTTTTTTTGATTATTTTATATCTATGTTGGGGAGTTGGTTGGCTGTTTACGTCTTCTTTAAATTATTACTCTGTCAGTCTCTTTTTTATTGATAATATGATGTTATTACTGTTGTATTATTATTTTTCACATTATCAATATTACCTCCCTTTTTGTTTCTTGTTAGTAATTTTGGCCGGTAGTTTATCTTTAGTAGCTTTCTTACAACTATTCGGTATTTGGCAGTCTTATAGTTCTGTGTTTATCATAACAGGTACATTTGATAACCCTGCTGGTATTTCAGCTATATTAGTTGCTCTGTTACCATTTACTTTTTACTTTTTTTCCGTAAAAAGCAAATTACAACGAAGACTGTCTGTTATAATTTGTGTAATGGTGGTGATTATTATTCTATTGTCTAATGCCAGAGCGGCTATATTGGCAATGGTTGTTGGTTTGGGATATTTTTTTAAGAGAAAATTTCTGTTTATATGTTGCATTGGATTATTATTGGTGTTGCTCTATTTATTAAAGCCCGATTCTGCCAATGGAAGATTTGTAATCTGGCGATGTTGTGTTCAGGCAATTATTGATAACCCTCTGTCAGGAACTGGAGAGTTTAATGTTTGGTATATGCTAAATCAAGCGAATTTTTTTGTAGCACATCCCAATGAAATATGGGCGATTTTGTTAAGCGATAATATTCATCATCCTTTTAATGAATATCTAAAAGTTATGGTGGAAAGAGGACTGATTGGTTTGGTTCCGATTATCGGCATTATGGTATATTCTGTTAGTAACTATTGTAGACACATCACTCCAGAAAAGAAGTGTGCATATTGGAGTCTTGTTGCAATAGCAATATGCTCTTTGTTTTCATATCCGTTTGAATATGAGATTATAAAAATAGTGTTTATATCTTCATTCTTTATACTGGTAATTCATCCTTTTATATCAGATAATAACAGAAAAGTGAAAGTAAAAGTATGTAGATGGGGGATATTTCTTCTTTCATCCTTTCTTTTTGTAAATGTATTCTATCAAGGATTCTATGACATTCTATGGACTAATTTATTAAAGTGTGGAAATTCCTGTGATGCAAAAATGGAGAGTGAATATGATAAACTGTATCAAAATTCTTTTTTAGGTCAACAGTCTGCTTTTCTATATAATTACAGTGTTGTGTTATATCAAGCCGGGAAATACAAAAGAGGCAATGATATTTTGTTGGAATGTAGTAAAAAAATGAATGATTATGATGTGCAGCTACTTCAAGGATATAATTATTTGGAAATGGAAGATCTGCCTCGTGCAGAAGAGTCTTTTAATGTAGCATCTAATATGATTCCTTGTCGCTTGGTACCTTTATATGAACTTTTTCGAATATATGTGTCCACTGGAAGAGACTATTTGGCTCTGGAGACTGCACAACATATCATTAATATGCCTGTTAAAATAGTTTCGACCAAAACTAACTTTATAAAGAAAAAAGTTGGTAATTATTTGGAACAGGCAAGGAAAGGAGGTGCTTTATGATGTAATCAAGAAGTTACAATATTAACCTATAATTAATTAAAAATAAAAAAACATGAATCATTTAAGAATTTTAAAAGGAGTATCTTTAATCATATTACTATTGTGTGCATGTACGGAGGACTATGATATTCTGACAAATAAATCAAAGGATAGCAATATAAAGTCATATCTTGATATTGCGATAAACTGGTATAATCAGCAGCAGATAACTCATGAAGCGGAAACTCGCAGTGACAATCTTAATGTGAATCCTATTCCGGTTTTATCGGGGAGTCCCAGTTGGCAATATTATGCTATAAACAGGAATGATTCCTTATTAGTTGTGGATGTAGATTTAACGGATCGTGTATGCCAGGATTTTGTTACGAAAGAAAATTGGGATTTCTACCAACAGACAAAAGAATGGAAATATCGTCGTTCATATACTCATTTTGTATATGTAAAAAACTATAAAACAAATACAGAAACAGGATTTTTGATGACTATTATTCCGTCTAAATTTTATACGAAAACTCATGCTGACAGGATAAATAAGAATACATATCTCCATCGTGATAAATATTTGTTCGGTTCTGTTTTATTCCATGACTTAAATGGTAAATTTGTAAACGGATGGAAATACGAAAGAGGGAAAGTTGTGGGTAAAATACGTAAAAAACGTTGGGATGACTTTCCGAACGCGGATAGGCTGGTTTTCCGATCAATACCTGCACGGTATGAGGTAGCTCCTCAACTTTATACTCCACCTACTACGAGAGCTGGAATGGAAGACGATCCGCTCTATGATGGTGGAACATTCCCGGACATAATTGTGACACCTGATCCTAAACCGAATTGGGGTGATTTTCCTTCTGGTGGAGGTTGGATTGATCATAATGATGACAATATCCCTCATAATAATGAGGATGGCTATAACCATGATAATGACGGGTATATCAATGAACCTCATGATGGCGGTTCTGGAGGTTATAATCCTCCTCCACTTACTCCACCTGCAAAAGGAAAGGATTTTGAATCTAAAATTGGAGATAAAATTGTGGTTGGAAAATTGCCGGCAACGATGGATAAACAGTTGTTTAATACTTGTGTTACTTCTATAATGAGCTATATAGAACAACTATTTGGAGGAGAATATAATCCGGGTACATATCTTCAAGCGTATCTTCAAGAGTTCGGCATTTGGGCAACTGAAAAAGGAGTTGCATTGACAAATTTATCTAAGTTTGTCAATACACATTTTATAGTATCTCCATTTACAGGATTTCAAGAGGCAATTGATGCAGGGAATGTTATTATGACAGATGTACCATCTGATATGTCTGACTCCAGGCATAATGTAGTAGTTATTGGGTATCATACAAATGGTGATCTTATATATATGGATCCTGAAGTAGGGCATTGGAAAGAAGCACCAGAGTCTTTTTTTGTTGGAGACTATTATTTTAATATTTCTGGAAATAAATAGAAATAGATGAATTGTGACTTTTGTATAGGAACAGGAGAATATATTTATGTAGAATAAATATAGCTTTGTTGGCTAAACTAATGTGTGGTTAAGTTTAAGAGTCTACTTTCATGAAAAATGATATATTGTAATTGCAAGTGTTGATAATCGTTAATGAGTGAAAGTGGATTCTCTACTCCAAATATAGATTAATAGGTAAAAAAGTGTGAACATTAAATTGTTGTGCTATTTGAAATCTAAAAAAATATTTCAGAATTTCTGTGTGTGTTAAATTTAAATTAATAGTAATGAGTAAGAGTTATATATGTATTTTTTTTATGGTTGCATGTTCAATGTGTCTTTGTTTGCAGAATTTGTGTGCTCAGAAACCTGCTCCTACAACAATGGATTTATTGCAAAATAAGTATTGGGTATTTAAAGAATCTCTCAGGATAGGTAGTCTTATGTATAAGCAGTATGAACAAAATGAATGTTGTAATTTTTATTTTTTTAAAAAGGAAGAGTTAAGTCAATGCCGTGATTATTATCTTTCTGATACAATTGTACGCTCCTATCAGGAGGATAGTGTCGGAGTGGTGAAGAATGGAAAATATATAGTACAAAGAGAGAATATTGACACGAACGTTTTTGAGATAATGAAATTAACATCCGATTCCCTTGTTATAAAACTTTGTCTGGACTCTTTACACATAAGTATTGGAGGGGGACATCCGGTTGTTTATACAGCTGAGAGTAAAAGATTTATTAAGAAAATGAAACGGAAGGTGAGGATGAGAGAGTAAAATTCTCCTTGTATTTCGGACTTAAAATGAATAGATAATGAAGAATATATTTATCTTTTTAATGGTTACTTGTACGCTGTGTTTTTGCAGCCCAAGTTTGTATGCTCAAAAGAAAGATCAGTCTACAATGAAAAGTTTGACTCATCGGAATTGGATATGGCAATGTGGAAATAATTTGTTTATATCTATCTATTTCAATAAAAAAACAATTTCATTTTCATTCTATGGTCGTCCCAGTAGATCTTTTTTTAACACTCGTTTCCCTAATGAATACAAGTGTGACACCTCTGAAGTTCATCCATACTACCTTTCTGACTCTATTCCTTCTTGTACTGCTGTTTTTGCAAACGAAAAGGTTGGTAATGTGAAACAAGGGCGTTATTGGGTAACACAGGAAGGAGGGATTTTTATGCCATCGGTTATGGAAATAGTTAAGGTCACTAAAGATAGTCTTATAGTGAAAGATAATAGATCGGAAAATAAAATCTTATTTAAAAGAATCAAAAAGAAAGAATTTAATAAATTGATAAATAAGAAACATCGAATCCGGAAAAAATGATATGTAAAAAAGCTGCTTCATGCCTTTAGTATGAATGGGATTCGTTTTAATTTGAAAAACAGGAATTGATGAATTATAAAATGTTGTTATTGTTGGTTGGTAATTTGTTGATAGGAACACTTTTGTGTGCTCAGAAACCTGCTCCTACAACAATGGATTTATTGCAAAATAAGTAT
>ERZ1108168.610-NODE-610-length-24362-cov-12.209816_pt1 | contig 24362 bp, 18 predicted proteins | sample MGYA00403704_ERZ1108168 | MGnify/ENA primary metagenome ERZ1108168 (study PRJEB35170, sample SAMEA104062421) | human gut metagenome | biome: human gut; feature: human-associated habitat; material: faeces | place: Denmark | collected 2012-06-12 ...
TTATGGACCAGCTGGAACTCGATCCGCGGATCTTGAGCTGTTCGTGGCATGTCGGCTATCTGCGGCATGATTGTCCGGAAGCAGGCTGCGGCATCGTCGTTGTTCCTAAGAAAACCGAGGATCAGGCTTATGCGGAAAAGATTGCAGACCAGCTGGCAAACTATGTATGGAATCAACGTCATGAATTCCATTATACAGGACTGACAGCTCAGCCGGATGAAGCCTTGCAGATGGCGCTAGAGTTTGAAGGCAAGCCTGTCTTTCTCACGGATTCCGGGGATAATGTCACCTCGGGAGCCAGCGGCTGGAATACTAGCATGCTGCGGCAGTTTCTGGCGGTCAAGGATTTAAAGAAACATGTCCTGTTTGCGACGATCTGCGATCCGCAGGCAATCGCACAGCTGCAGGACAAGACGATCGGTGAAAATACCGCGCTTGACTTAGGCATGAATGTTGATGATCAATCTAAAAGAGTTGCCTTGAAAGGGACAATCATTGCCAAAGGTCCGCTGATGGGCAATCTCTGGAGCGGACGCAGCCGGGTTTGGGGACAGACCGTTACCGTTCGTCTGATTTCACAGCCGATTGACATCATCATTGCCTCCAACAATAATACGCTGTGCGAGCAGCATCAATACATCGCGGCCGGTGTGGATTGGGATCAGTATGATGTGATCGTTGTCAAGCAAGGCTATATCTTCCCGGAATTAAAAGCAAAAGGGAAACTGTGCATCATGTCGTTAACGATGGGCGCAACGCCGCAGGATACCAAAACGATTCCATTCGAGCGGATTATGCGGCCGATGTTTCCAATCGATGAAATGTAAAAGAAGGTGAGATTTTGAAGGCAAAAGGAATGAAAGTGCTTGTTGGCCAGTTTAAAACTGAATCCAACGCCCAGGTTCCGATGCTTAACGAACTGGATCGCTACGATTTAGCCTTTGATGAAGAATGTCTGGTCAAATCGGAGGTGGCGGAAGTCTTTCGCAGCGAAGGCATCGAGCCGGTCGGCGCCTTGTATGCGGACGCCGGGCCTTCGTGCGTACTGAGCCAGACGGCGTTTGCTTATCTTGAACAATGTTTTTTACGCTCTGTTCGCGAACACCTGCACGAGTTGGACGGCATCTACCTGCTTTTGCATGGCGCCAGCTACGTGGAAGGGTTAGGTTCCGGTGATCATCACTTGTTGAAGAAAATCCGCGAACTGACCGGGCCGTATCTGCCGATTGCGGTGGCGTGTGATCCGCATGGAAATCTGACGCGGGAATATGTGGAAAACTGTACGATTCTGCGCAGCTATCGGGAAAGTCCGCATACGGACGCGAAGCAAACGAAGCAGAAAGTGGCGCGGATGCTTTGCGACTTATTAAAAAACCGGCAGTCTTTCAAACCTGTCTACCGCAAGCTGCCGTTAATCTTGGGCGGGGAACAGAGCGTATCGACGGATGAGCCGGTGCGTTCAATCAATCAGTTTATGGACCAGCTGGAACAGGATCCGCGGATTCTAAGCTGTTCGTGGCATGTCGGCTATCTGCGTCATGATTGTCCGGAAGCGGGCAGCGGTGTCGTCGTTATCCCCGCTTCCCTGAAAGATCAAGCTTATGCGGAAGAAACCGCGGATCATCTGGCAGAATACGTTTGGGAAAGACGCCATGAATTCCATTACACAGGCCTGAGTGCAAAGCCCGAAGAAGCTTTGCGGAGGGCATTGGAGTATGCGGGAAAACCAGTATTTCTGACCGATTCCGGAGATAATACAGGCTCCGGCGCTCCGGGATGGAATACCGAGCTGCTTCGGCAGACCCTGACGCTGCAGCCGCAGAAACGCTTCCTGTTTGCCAATATCACCGATCCGCAAGCCTACGCCCTTGTGCGGGATCTGCCCGCGGGGACGACGCTGACGCTGGATTTGGGAACCAACGCCGATCCTTGGAGTCAGTCGGTTTCACTTCCTGTTCAGATACAGGCGAAGGGTGAGCTGAAAGGCTGCATGATGCATGACCGCAGCGCCACCTTTGGCCATTCGGTGCTGGTTTCCATCCTGGATACGCCGATTGACGTCAACCTTGCGGATACCAACTGGGGCATGTGCGAAGAACATCAGTTTGCCAGCGCCGGGATGGATTGGGATGAATATGACATTATCGTTGTGAAGCAGGGCTATATCCAGCCTGAATGCAAAGCGAAAGGGAAGCTGTGCGTGATGGCGCTGACGCCCGGAACGACACCGCAGGATACGACTTCGATTCCATTCAAGCGGATCATGCGGCCGATGTTTCCAATTGATGAAATTTAGGAGGAAAAAGTAATGGAAATCAATGCAGGCCGGTTATGGAACCGGCTTCAAGAACTCGGTAAAATCGGTGTGGATCCCCATGGCGGCATCACCCGCTGGACGTTTACCGAGGAGGATATGCAGGCCCGGGACTGGCTTGCGGATCAAATGAAACAAGCCGGTCTGAGTGTGCGGGAAGATCCGGTTGGCAATGTGATCGGCACTTACAATCCTGCCGACAGCTTAGAGGCTCCGGTACTCAGCGGATCCCACTTTGACACCGTCCGCTGCGGCGGAATCTTCGACGGCTGTCTGGGCTTGTTAGCAGCCCTGGAAGCGGCGCAAACGCTCAAGGAAAACAACGTGATGCTCAAACGTCCCTTGATGGTGATCGGCTATCGAGATGAGGAAGGCAACCGGTTCAGCTCCGGCATGGTGGGAAGCAAAGTGGTCACCGGCAAAGCGGAGGATGAAGATTTTTTGGCGAAAGACGGGGAAGGGATCACGATCGGGGAAGCGATGAAACAGCGCGGCTATCACCCGGAAGATTATAAACAAGGCCGGATTGATCCGATTCATGCCAGCGTGGAGCTGCATATCGAACAGGGCAAGGTTTTGGAACAAGCCGATTGTCCGGTCGGCATCGTCGAAGGGATTCCTTATCTGCGTTTCTACGAAGTCACCCTCAGCGGCTGCAGCGGCCATGCCGGGGCGACGCCGATGAACGACCGTCAGGATCCGGTTGTCGCCATGACGAAGTGGATTCAGAAGATCACAGCACTGGCATCCCAGCGGCCTTACACCGTTGCCACTATCGGCAACATCCAGACCTTCCCTGGTTCTACGAATGTGATTTGCGATCATGTCACCTTCTCGCTCGATATCCGCAGTTTGGAAGAACATCATATCGATGACTGCCTGGCGGCGATGAAGCCCTTGGAAGCGGAGCTTAAGGAGGCGGGGATCGGCGTAAGCTGTCAGCTGCGGCATATTCTCTACGGTCTGGCTTGTGATGAACGTCTGAAAACGGATCTGGAACACATCATGACCCAGCGTCGCATCTCTTACCAGCGGTTGATGAGCGGCGCGGGGCATGACAGTCAGAACTTCAAGGATGTCTGTCCCTGCGCGATGATCTTTGTTCGCTCCCAACACGGCTATTCCCACCGCAAGGAAGAATACAGCACGCCACAAGACTGCGCGGCCGGAGCCCAGGCTCTGCTGGATTTGCTTGCCCAGCTGACTATGGAATAAAGTCATCCAGCTTCCATTTCAGAAGAAAGATAAAAGAAAGAAGGAATTCTATCCATGAAAGTTTTAATCGGAACCTTTGTCACTGAATCCAATGCCAACGTACCCGCGAAAGCCCGGATGAACAATTACGACCTGGCTTTCGGCGACGACTGCATCCGTAAGATGAACGTTTCTGACATCTATGAGGATGCTGGAATTGAGATCGTTCCGTCGATCTACGCCGATGCCGGCGGCAACGGGGTGGTTACCAAGGAAGCTTTTGATTATATCGAAAGCTGTTTTGTGAAGTCAGTGCGTGCGCATCTGCATGAATTAGACGGCATTTACCTGTTTCTGCACGGCGCCAGCGAGGTTGAGGAAATCGGCTCGGGTGATCATCACATCTTAAAGACGATCCGGGAAATCACCGGTCCGTATCTGCCAATCGCGATCGTCTGCGATCCGCATGGCAACTTGTGTCAGGAATATGTGGAAAACTGCACGATTCTGCGCAGCTACCGCGAGTCGCCGCATACCGACGCCCAACAGTCCAAGCGGATCGTTTCCCAAATGCTTTGCGATTTGTTGAAGGATCGGCAGCGTATTCATTCTGTCTACCGCAAGCTGCCGCTGATTCTGGGCGGGGAACAGAGCGTGTCCGCGGATGAACCGGTGCTTTCCATTAACCGTTATATGGATGAGCTGGAACAGGATCCAAGGATCCGCAGTGTTTCCTGGCATGTCGGCTACATCCGCCACGATTGCGATGTGGCAGGCTGCGGCATCGTGGTCGTTCCGCAAAACACGGAAGATCAGGTCTATGCTGAAGCGATTGCCGATCGGCTGGCGGCTTATGTCTGGGATAAGCGGCATGAATTCCATTATACCGGACTGACCGCGCAACCTGATCAAGCCCTGAAAATGGCCTTGGAATTTGCCGGGAAACCGGCGATTATCACGGATTCCGGCGACAATGTCACCAGCGGCGCGACCGGCTGGAACACGTTTATCCTGCGTCAGGTGCTGGCTGTGGAAAATTTGGAAAAGAAGTTCTTATTCGGTACGATCTGTGATCCGGACTGCTACAAAAAGCTGGCGGAGCTGCCGGAGGGAACGGAAACCACGATCAGGCTGGGTACTGGTTATGATGAATACTCCGCCCCGGTCACCCTCGATGTGACGATTCAGTCCCATGGGGAGCTGCGCGGCTTCATGTACCGTGATCACAACAAGGCCTACGGCTATGCGGTAACCGTCAGCGTCAAGGGGATGCCGATCAATATCATGGTGGCCTCCAACCGGTTCGCGATGGTGGAAATTCATCAGTTCGTCGACGCCGGCATCGATCTGGACGATTACGATGTTTTGGTTGTCAAGCAAGGCTACATTTTCCCGGAACTGAAGGACTATGGCAAGCTGTGCGTGATGTCCTTAACCGGCGGAGCGACGCCGCAGGATACAGCTTCCATTCCGTTCAAACGGATTATGCGGCCGATGTTTCCCATTGATCAAATTTAAAAGGAGGACGCTATGAAAATTATCGCGGCGAAATTTACACTGGAAGCCAACGAGCACGTTCCGATGTTTTGCGATCTGGAAAACACAGCGCTGAGCTTTGGTCAAGAGGCGCTGTCGCATATGCAGCTGGGCGAGGTGACTGAGCGGCCGAATTTAGAACTCATTCCGGTCTTGTGCGCGGATGCCGGCTGCAGCGGCGTCATGCGGAAGGGCTGCTTCGACTATCTGGAGCAGCGGATTCTTGGCGCGATCCGTGAGCATCTTGCGGATCTCGACGGTATTTATCTGCATTTGCACGGCGCGAGCTTCGTGGAACAGATCGGCAGCGGCGAGCAGCATTTGCTTCAGCAAATCCGCAAACTGACCGGACCCTATCTGCCGATCGCGGTCGCCTGTGATCCGCATGGCAACCTGACTCAGGAATATGTTGAAAACACGACGTTTATCCGTTCCTATCGGGAAGCTCCGCATATTGATATCGCGGAAACGGTTCAGCGCACATTTCAAACGCTGATCGATCAGATTGAGCATCCTCAGGGCGGCCGGCCGGTTTACCGCAAGCTGCCGCTGATCTTAGGCGGGGAACAGAGCGTATCGGCGGATGAGCCGGTGCGTTCCATCAATCATTATATGGATGAGCTGGAACAGGATCCGCGGATTCTAAGCTGTTCCTGGCATGTCGGTTATCTGCGTCACGATTGCCCTGAAGCGGGATGCGGAATCGTTGTGATTCCTGCGGGCGCCGCGGATCAGGCGTATGCGCGGAAGATCGCGGATCAGCTGGCAGAAACCGTCTTCAGCAAGCGGCACGAATTCCACTACACTGGCACGACGGCCAGCCCGGAAGAGGCCTTGCGGATGGCGCTGGAGTTTGACGGCAAACCGGTGTTCATCACCGATTCCGGCGACAACGTCACCTCGGGGGCGATGGGCGCCAATACGTTCATCCTGCGTCAGGTTCTGGATCTGTCGCGACTGAACAAGTCATTTTTGTTCGCGGCGATTAACGATCCGGCTGCCTGCGCCCAGCTGAGCGCCTGCGCTGATGGGCAATCCGCATCGGTGACCTTGGGGATGAATCTGGATGAACACAGCCGCCCTGTCAAGCTGAACGTCACCGTGCTGCATCATGGCCGGCAGGCGGGGACAGCGATGTATGGTGAGAAAGGGGATTATGGCCCGATCGTCACGGTTCGGGTTGAAGGCACGCTGATCGACATCGCGGTGACCGACAACAACCATTCCTTTGTCGAAGAGCGTCAGATTTCCGCCTGCGGGGTGAGCTGGGATGATTATGATGTGATCGTCGTCAAGCAAGGCTACATCCATCCGGAAATGAAAGCTAAGGGCAAGCTGTGCGTGATGGCGCTGACCGGCGGGGCGACGCCGCAGGATACCCGGCTGATTCCATTTAAGCGCATCCAGCGGCCGATGTTTCCAATTGATGAAATTTAAAGAAAGGATATAAGGATGACTGAAAAATTTTTATGGGGTTCCGCGACCGCGGCTTACCAATGCGAGGGCGCGTGGAACGTGGACGGCAAGGGACCGAGCATCTGGGATGAGTTTTGCCACAGTGAAAAGAACACGACCGGCATCACCGGCGATGTGTCCTGCGATTTCTTCCACCACTACCAAGAGGATATCCGGATGATGGCGGAGGGCGGACAGAACACCTATCGCTTTTCGATCAGCTGGTCGCGGATTGTGCCGAAGGCTGACCGCGTGATCAACGAACAAGGTTTTGAGTTTTACGACAACGTGCTGACAGAATGTGAGAAATACGGCATTGTTCCTAATGTCACGTTGGTTCACTACGATCTGCCGGACTATGTCGGCGCTCAGGGGGGCTGGTGCTGGGAAGGCATCGCGGATGAATTCGCGTATTACGCGGCAGCGGTATTCCGCCATTTCGGCGACCGCATCCCGCTGTATGTGACGATCAACGAGCCGACGCACAATGCTTCCTGCTGCTACATGGTCGGCAACTATCCGCCGAATGAACAGGTCAATATGCAGCATTTCTGCCACTGTGCCTACAACATGGTGATGTGCAATGCCAAAGCGATCCGGGAGTTCCGCAAGCTTCATCTGAAATCTCAGATTGGTCTAGTCCACGCCTCCTGCAGCGCTGAAGCGCTCAAGGCGACGCCGGAGTATCTGGAAGCGGTGGAAAACGGCGATTTGTTTACCAATGACTGGGTGCTTGATCCGGCGATCAAGGGGGAAATCCCGCAGAAACTGATCGACAAGGTAAAGGCCTCCGGGATTGATCTGTCGTTTATGAAGGAGGAGGACCGCGCGGTCATCGCCGAGAATACGATTGACTTCCTCGGTCAGAATGCCTACAGCCGGCTGTTGGTGAAGCCGTATCATTCCGGTGAAACGTGCGCGACGGTCAACAATGCCGGCAACAACGATGGTTCCGGGAAGGCCGCCAAGGAAGGCAAAACCGTGAAGGGCTGGTTTGAGTCCGATACCGATCCGGATGTACCGCTCAACCCCTGGGGCCGGGAAATTTATCCGCAGTGCATCTATAATACCTTGATCAAGCGGAAACAGAAATATGGCGATATTCCGATTTATATTACGGAGAACGGGCACGGTGCTTATGACGTTGCGGATGAACAAGGCTATATCGCTGATGACGACCGGATTGAATTTCTGAACAATTTCCTTGAACAGATTCTGAAAGCCAAGGCCGAAGGGGTCAACGTCAAGGGCTATTACGTCTGGAGTACGATGGATTTATACAGCTGGATCAATGGTTATAAAAAACGTTACGGCTTGGTGCGGGTCGATTATGACGATCCGGACTTAAAGCGCACGCCGAAGAAAAGCTACTTCTGGTACAAGCAGTTTATCGAAGATCATCAGGATCTGTAATCAACGGCATGCAAAAAAAAGCCAGACAAGGCACAGTCTTTCCCGATGACTTTCTGTGGTCAGCCTCGACCAGCGCTTACCAATTTGAAGGTCACTTTGAAAACGATGAAAAAGGCTTGTCCGTGCAGGAGGTGAAGGCTGGGCAAAAAGAAGTCTTGTGGAAAGCCGCGGATCATGTCCATCATCTTGATGAGGACATCGCGTTGTTGAAGCAGTTGGGTGTCCGTGCCTATCGGTTTTCGATCGCCTGGTCACGGATTCTTCCCGAAGGAAGCGGCCGGGTCAGCGAGCAAGGGCTGATGTTTTACCATCGTCTGATCGACGGATTGGTGGAGAATGGAATCCTGCCGATCGTCACCCTGCTGCACGATGATCTGCCGCTGGCGCTGGCTAGGCAGGGCGGCTGGTTTAACCGGAAAACGATCGACGCTTTTTTGACGTACTGCCGGATCCTGTTTGAACATTTTGGCCGTCAAGTGTTCCTGTGGCAGCCGATTGGTGAACAGAACCTGCAAGTGATTGCCGAGATCACAGCCCAGCGTCACACGCTCAGTGAGATCTTCCAGATGAATCATCATCTCTTTCTGGCTCAGGCCGTTGCGGTTAAGCTGGGGCGCGCCTATGGTGTTTGCGGAAAGTTCAGTCCGGCCTTGAATCTGGTTGAGGTCATCCCCGCCAGTCCGGATCCTTTGGATGTGCTGGCAGCCAAGCAGATGGCGACGATCCGCAACTGGATGTTTCTGGACGTCGCGATGCTGGGGGAGTATTCCAGTTCAGCCCGGGCGTTGCTCAGGCAGCTGAACGCCGAGCCGGTGTGGCAAGCGGAGGATGAAGCGCTGCTGCGGGAGGGCGTGTGTGATCAGATCGCCTTCAGTACGTACACCTCGGTGTGTGTTGGAGCATGGAAGCAGAGCGGATTTCAGGATCATACGGGTATGAAATATGGGTTTAACCTGCCGGGAATGTTTGAGATTGTGCCCAACCCCTGTTTAAAACCAACGGAATTTGCGGCGGAAGTGGATCCGTTAGGAACCCGGCTGATTTTGCAAGAGGCTGCCCAGCGATACCAGAAACCGATCTTTGCGATTCTTCGCAGTCTTGGTCAGGAAGAAACGATCAGCGAAGAGGGCAAGATTCATGATGAAGCGCGGATCCGCTATTTAGCGCTGCAGTTTCAGCAGATGAAGGCGGCGATAGCCGACGGTGTTCAGCTGATCGGGATCTGCCCTTGGAGCGCCTTTGATCTGGTCAGTACCGCTGAGGGGTGGAAGCGCCGGTATGGATTTGTCTATGTGGATCAGCAGCAGAATTGCAGGCGGATTCCGAAGCAGAGTTATGCTTGGTATCGCGGCGTCATCGCGGAAAATGGGCGGACACTATAAACTTTAAAATGAAAAATGAGGTGAAGAAAATGGAAAAACGACCGTTTTTATGGGGCAGCGCCACGGCGGCCTATCAATGTGAAGGGGCTTGGAATCTGGAAGGCAAAGGACTAGGCGAATGGGATGTCTTTTCGCATGAAAGTCCGCTGAACATTAACGGAGCAACGGGCGATGTGTCGTGCGATTTCTATCATCATTACGAAGAGGACATCCGGATGATGAAGGAAGGGGGTCAGAATTCTTATCGCTTTTCATTGTCCTGGTGCCGGATTTTACCGGAAGGACGTGGCCGTGTGAACGAGCAGGGGATCGCGTTTTATAATCGGGTGATCGACTGCTGCCTAAAACATGGCCTGGAGCCGAACGTCACGCTGTTTCATTACGATCTGCCGCAGGCGCTGGCCCAACAGGGCGGCTGGGCAAACCGGGATATTTTGGATGCCTTTGCGGAATATGCGAAAGTTTGTTTTGAGGCTTTCGGGGATCGAGTTAAGCTGTGGGTGACGATCAATGAGCCGAAATATTATGCCTATTGCAGCAACATGGTCGGCAATTATCCGCCGAATCACAAACTTGATTTCGATCGATATTTCAAGACGGTTTATCATGAAGCCGTGGCCAGCGCTAGAGCGGTGAAAATCTATCATGATTTACAGCTGGGTGGGGAGATCGGGATCGTTCATGATTCGAGCAATGTTGAGGTTGCCCCGCAGACGAAAGAACCGGAGCGGATTAAGGCGATTGCCGATCTGTTTTATAACCGCGTGATCTTGGATGGCGCTATCTTAGGTGAATTGCCAGGCGGCTTGATTCCATGGCTGCGGGAAAATGACATCGACACTTCCTATATCCGTTTTGAGGATACGCTGACATTGGCACAGGGCAAGATCGATTTCCTGGGACTAAATGTCTATAACCGGTTTTACATCACGGATTACAGTGAGGGTGAAACCGAGGTGTTCCATAACAACAAGGGCGCCGGTTCCGCGGCCAAGGAAGGAATTCGGATTAAAAACTGGTATGAAACGACGATTGATCCAACGACGAAGCGGAATCTGTGGGGAAGAGAAATTTATCCGCGCTGTATGTTGAATACACTGATGGAAATTAAAGAACGCTATGGCGAGATTCCGGTTTATATCACTGAGAACGGCCATGGCTGTTATGAAACACCGGATGAAAATGGCATGGTTCAGGATGATGAACGGATTGAAATGATGCAGGGGTACATTGATTTCATGTTCAAAGCGATGGAAGCAGGCTGTGATGTCCGGGGATATTATGCCTGGAGCACGATGGATTTGTACAGCTGGGTCAACGGCTATGAAAAGCGGTATGGTTTAGTTCGCGTTGATTTTGACAACAACTGCCGCCGAATACCGAAGAAGAGTTATTTCTGGTATCAGAAGCTGATTCAGGAGCATCAAAAATAAATTTTCTTTCTCTTTCAATCTAACCGATATGAAAAGCGCAGAGTCTTTCTTCTCTGCGTTTTTTTGCCTGAATGCAGGATTGTTGGGGATACTGTTTAACTGTTTAAGTTCTGCCTTTCAAAGGTCTCAGAAAAAGAATAAAAAGAGGTCATGCTTGAATCAGCTTCAGCATCAAGGCAATATCTTCCGCCGCCATAGCAAATTTGGATTTTTCAATCAATATATTTTTCCCAGTCATGATATACGAAGGAAGGATGCGAATATTACCAGAATACAGTTCCGTTTTGCGCAGCTTGTAGGTCGAAATTGCCGGCACGATGTTCTTCTTCATCGTTTTCTTCGTTATTTTATTGAATGCCTTTTTTGCCACGTCGCCCATTAAGAGAATGACTTGAAGCTGTGGAAACAGAGATAGTTCTTGTTCTAAATAAGGCAGGCTTCTTTCCAAGGCACAGTTTTCCACAGTATAGCCCGTTTTGGGAATTTTGACAGCATTGGTAATGTAGATCCCTAAATCTAATAATTCCTGAATCTTTGTGACAGACAGTCCGGCTTCACGAAAGAGCGGGATTGTGGTGGACAGATAGCCGGCATGAGGTGAACCATAAAAATCCTGGCTGGGGTCTTGCGGTACGATTTCATTGATCAGCACAGCACGGATAGTCAGCGGATTCAGATCAATATCGTTTAGCTGGATCGTATTCTCGTAGCCCACAGTTTTTTCGAGTTCCGTTTTTATATTCATGCTTGTTCTCCTTCGGCTATTCTTGCTTTAATCTTATTATAAAGGATATTTATTGACAACGGAATGTCAGGATTGAATCATAAACTTTGTATAAATCATTTTTACTAGCATAACCCTATTAGTAATACTGTAATGATTATTTTATTGAGTTCAATTTGAAAGTGTTAAATCATGATTTACTAAATCATGATTTAACAATGTTGGCCGATTTATGCAATAAAGTGATTTGCTAAATATCAATAAAAAAACTGAGTTTCTGACTTATTATTACATACTAATGCAATAGATCTGAAAAGAAATGAACAAAATAAGGAAAGCACATTAGAATTATTGATTTTTATAAGAAATTAAGACTATAATTAAATCGTGATTACTAAATCATGATTTAATAGATAGGAGTGATTACATTGTTTATTGGAAGAAAAGCTGAGTTAAGTTTTTTGGAAAGCAGATATAAAGCAACTAGTGGCCAATTAATCGTTCTTTATGGCAGAAGACGAGTGGGAAAAACAGAAACGTTACGGAAATTCTGCGAAGGAAAGCCTCATGTTTTCTATTCATGTCAAGAAAGTCCTGACCGTTTTCAGCTGAAATCATTCTCAGAAAAATTATTAAATGAAAAAATTCCTGCCAGTGCTTATATCCAACAATTCAACGATTGGGAAAAAGCGTTTCGTGCAATCCTTGAATTACCTTATCATGAAGCAAAAAAATTGGTCGTGATCGACGAATTTCCTTATATGTGTAAAAATAATCCAAGCATTCCTTCAATTTTACAAAATTTATGGGACGAAATATTAAAAGATTCAAATGTAATGCTTATTTTATGCGGTAGTGCAATGAGCTTTATTGAAAAAGATTTATTAGCGGAGAAAAATCCGTTATATGGCAGAGCAACAGGGATTTACAAAATGACAGAGATGAATTTTTATGAGGCCAGTCAGTTCTTTCCTAACTATTCCGATGAAGATAAGGTGCTGACTTATTCCATTCTTGGCGGCATACCCCATTATCTACGTCAATTCAATTCTAATATGTCCTTGTCAGATAATATTAAACAAAATATTTTGTCGAAAGGTTGCGTGCTGTACAGTGAAGTTGATTTCTTACTAAAACAGGAGCTTCGTGAAACTGCAATTTATAACTCAATTATCGAAGCAGTAGCGATGGGAAGTACTCGTTTGAATGAAATTAGTCAGAAATCTTGGGTAGAGAATAGTGCGAAAACAGGTGTTTATCTAAAAAATCTAATTGAATTGGGATTGGTTGAACGCGAATTTTCTGTGGACGCAGGGGTGCAGGAACGAATTAAACCGAATCGAGGTATTTATCATTTGACGGATAACTTTTTCCGATTCTGGTATGCTTTTGTTTATAGTCATTATTCTGAATTGGAAACTGGAGATGTCGACGGAGTTTATAATTATGTTGTTGCGCCTCAATTGCATCAATTTGCTTCTTTTACTTTTGAGGATATCTGCAGACAATACATGCAGCGTCTGCAAAAAGAAAATAAATTGCCATTTCGTTTTTCTAAAATGGGAAGATGGACAGGAAAAACAACGGTCAGAGATAAATCGAGTGACGCTGGGTATCGAATTGCTGAAACGGAAATCGATATTCTTGCCCTATCTCAGGATAAGAAAAAAACACTTGTTGGCGAGTGCAAATTTAAGAAGACACCGTTTAACTATTCGGAGTATTTAGATGTCAGCGCAAAGTTAACTCCACTGAAAGAAAAAAGTGAATTTTATTATGCTTTATTTTCTCAATCAGGATTTGATGATCTGCTTCAAAAACAAGCTGAGATTGATGATCATTTAACTTTATATTCACTGAGTTCCATCGTCAAAGGTATTGTATAACCTATTTAACTTTTGACAGAATTTTATTGTAATCTAAAATAAACATCTCGACCGATATCAGGGTTGTAAGATCAGGAAAATCCGATATAATGAATCTGGAAAGAAATCGGGTGAAAACATGGAAACACAGCGTTTAACAAAGAAGGACAGCGCTCAAATCGTAGAAATATTAAACCGGGGCGGAGTAGTGGCTTTTCCAACCGACACCGTTTATGGTTTGGCGGTTCGTTATGACTTAAAAGAAGCTATCTTAAGAATGAAGGAAGCCAAACAAAGACCGGAAACCAAACCTTTTCCCATGATGGTTTCATCAAAAGCACAGATTGAACGAGTTGCCATTACGGATGATCGTTCCCGCAAACTGATTGATCATTGGATGCCGGGAGCCTTAACTTTAATTTTTAACAAAAGACCGGAAATCGACGAATTGGTGACGAATGGTTTCTCGACAATCGGAATTCGGATGCCGGATGATGAATTTGTTTTGGAACTCATCAATCGTGTGGGTGTTCCTCTGTTAGTACCGAGTGCGAATATAAGCGGTCAGCCATCCTGTACGACTTCGGAAGAGGTGCTGAAACAGCTGGAGGGCAGGATTGATGCGGTCGTGCTGGGAGAAAGCGGAGCGAGCACATCCAGCACCGTCTGCGATACGACAGGGACAGAACTGAAGATTCTGCGTCAAGGTCCAATTAAACTGGCAGATCTGGAAGCAACAATTCAATAATAGGAAGAAAGAAGGAGAATTCTATGAAAATTGCAATGGCTTGTGATCATGGTGCTTATAAGAATAAGGAAGCACTGAAGGAAAAACTGATTCAGGAAGGATATGAGATTGAAGATTTCGGATGCTCCAGCGAAGACAGCATTGATTATCCGGAAGTGGCTTATCCTTGCGCGAAAGCGGTAGCGGAAGGCAAAGCGGAACGCGGGATTGTCATGTGCGGTACGGGGATTGGTGTCAGTATTGTAGCCAACAAGGTGCCGGGCATTCGCTGCGCGCATGTGCATGATCTGGAAACCGCAAAGCTGACACGGGAACACAATGATTCCAATATCCTAGCGATGGGCGGACGGATTATCAGTCAGGAGTTAATCGAACAGATCGCGGAAGTCTGGCTGACGACCCCATTTTCTCATGAAGAACGGCATCAGCGTCGAATTGATCAGATCGCTGAGCTTGAGAAAAAGGCTTAATTTAGAAAACTGAAAACACGGCAGTTCATTGAAATGACAATGGCTGCCGTGTTTTAATTATACTATGAGTAGATAGTGGTATATTGAAAATGGATTTAATCTCATTCATGAAAATAAAGTTCAGCAATTCGCTGCATCGTCTGTTTTTTATAATTTCTTGATATTGGAATGATGTCACCATTAAGCAAATATAACGCATCATGCTGAACAGATTTAACATAATCTAAATTAGTGATGTAAGATCTATGGTTCTGAACAAAGGAATTAGGAAGTAAGGGCAAATAGTTGTTAAATGAACCATACGTTGTTACGAAAAGCTCATTCAGTGTTTTTATTTCATCCGGTGTTAAATAATTTTGAATATTCTGACATTTAAAGTAAATTTCTCGAAACCTTTTCTCCAAATATAAAATATCATTTACTGGAATAATCTTGACGTGGCGATTCATGGTAATATGAATTACATTTTCTTGGTTAGATTTTAATCTATTATTTAATAATTTGAGGGCTTTATCCATAGCTCTAGGTAGATGTTTTTCAAGATCTTCTTTTAAAATGCAGTAAATGTGATTACATAAATAAACTTCAGGGAAATATGATAGATAACCCGTAATAAATATAATTTGAATTTGAGGTGCGATATTAGCAAGCTGTTGTGCAAAGTCCAAACTTGTTGTTTTTTCTTCTTTAAATTTAACGTCCAGAAGAAGAATTTCAAACTTCGAAATAAGCATTTGATCTTGTAGATCACGAAGTGAGAAAAATTGTGTTATCACATATTCTTGCTTTTTCTGTTTCAAATATGATTGTGTAAGCTTACTAATTTTATCTAATTCATAAGGTGAATCATCACAAATTGCAATCTGAATCATGTTACCTCCCATTTTTAGAATTTAGAAAGAATAAAGTTTCTTGTGTCAATTAATGTAACGTTTTCCAAACTTTCCTCCCCGGTTCTTTGGATAAAATTTGTTCTTTTTTATATTATTAATCGAGATTCTTTAACCTTCAATTTACTTGTAATAAGTAGCGCGGTTTATGTAATTAAATGTAAGATGCCGGTTAGATAAAGTGCTGTAAAATAATTGTAGAAACCTAGCGATTAATGTCTACTTTTGGGGGAAAGTGTGATGAAGGAATTAATATGCAAGTGCTTCGAAGAATATTTGAAATGGTATTTTTATCTCTTTAATGAACAGCCTACATATTGGAATTCCGAAATGATTATAGTACCTCAAATCGACCGTGGAGGTCATTGGAAACCAGAATCACCAAATTATGACGAAGTTGTTTCTAATGTTGATAATATTAGTATTCATCATGATCTATATGAGTTGTATAAAGGGGTTCGATATTTACCAATTACAATAAAACGAAAAAATTATCTTATTACGTTAGAACCGTTGGTTGATAAAGAAGTTTTAAAAGGAAAAAGAAATTGTGATTTCTTTTTCTCCTTAAAAGAGAATGGAGAAATATATTTTGTCTTAGGCAAAGCAGAAGCTGAGTATCACGATTATGCAGTCGTCTTTAAAAATGATGATGGATCAATTTTGTTACTGGATGAGGATCAATTATATCCCTTTTATAGAAATCTCTCATTATTTCTAGGTAATGAAAATGATTGATAAAGTAATGAATATGGCTTTGTGTGAAAACCAATATTGTGAAAGCCAAAAAAAATATTATATTGCGTCTGCATTAAATTCTAGAGGGTTTAATTCTACGAAGGCTATCTTTACTAGTCAAGGTCAAATTAGCAATCAGACACTTATTTATATAGGATGGCATAACCATAATGAAGAACTTATTGTAGATATGCCATTATGCAAAGACCATAGAAGAAGCAATGCGGAAGGATGGCTTAGGGATAGAGGTTATTACTTTAGCAAAATTCAAGAAAGAAATCCACAAGCTATTTCAGAAACTAACGCTATTCGGATAAAGTATAAAATGAACATTGTCATCGATAAGCAGTTTATTGAAGCCTATCCTGAATATTCATCCTTCCTAGGGGATACTTTAGTTCATCATCATATAGGTGGAGGAAGGCAAGCGGTTGCTGTTCCATCTAAGTTGCATATTAACAATATTGGTATTCACGATGATGAAAAAAAATTAGGAATAACAGAGTCTGCAAAAAAATATAGTGACTTTTGTAAACAGAAAATTATAAAAAACCCGAAAGTCACTGATGAAAGCTTACATACAGAATATCTTAACAGTTTAAAAATACAGAATCAACAACCGTTTGCGAATAAAGAAGAGATAACTACTGAAGTAAATTCGATTGCTAAAATGAAGGAATTAATGGAGGTGTTATCAATTCCAATAGTTTATTCTGAAATTGAAAAAACAATTGAGAATAAATCTATAGATAAGGAAATTACAGAAACTAGCAGTGATAAAGTTGAATTACTACAGAATGAAGATGAAAAGCAAGAGGATGGCCTAGATGAATTGGGTTTTGTTCATCAATCCGAAAATTCAGCTTATGTATTTGATTCAAAATCTAGTATGCAAGATATTACTGATGATGAGGTAAATGAAAATCCAAGTTTCAGGTCTGGGTTTGATTGTTCAGTAGAAGAATTCTGCTTATATAAACCTAAATCAGAAATGCAGGATTGGGAAAGTGAAGAAAACAATCTAACGAGTATAACAGAAGATTTAGAAGATATCGGACAGACTAATGAGGATGGTTCAGAGTCAGTGGATGAATGTTCGGTAGAAGAATTCTGTTCATATAAATCTGAATTAGAAGTAAAAAATCAACCAGGTATAACAGATGGTTTAAAAGAAAACGAAGAGATAAATGGCGATGGTTCAGATTCAGAAGATGAATGCTCAGTAGAAGAATTCTGCTCATATAACTCTAACCCAAAAGAAGCAATGTCAAGCGCTGAAGTGATGCAAAGTACAAGCGAAGTTTCTACTTCATCAGGTCAGTCTGAATCATCTGGATCAGGTGGAAATAGTAACAGTAGTGGTGGGATAGAACCCAGCGAAGGCTCTGGAATGCAGAATAGTTGAAACGCTATGTTTTATTCCTGAAGGAGAGTGAAAATATGCCAATAATGAATTCAGCGTTAATGGGACAACAAGTTGAAAATAACCCTATTCCTATAATAAATGGTAATCTCAAGTCATTAGTACCAGTAACAGATTTAAATGGGAATAAATTACGGCTGGCATTAAGTGAAGACATTCTGTCCAGACATCTTCTTCTGTTGGGCAATACTGGAACAGGTAAAACCAACGTTTTCGATTTTATTTTGAAGGATTTACGCAGAAAAGCTTCATCAGATGATGTGTTTTTAATTTTTGACAGTAAAGGAGATTTTCTGAAAAAGCACTTTCAACAAGAAGATAAAATTATAGGAAACGCTAAGGATGTGAGAAGCAAAAGTGCGATTTGGAATTTATTTGAAGAGATTTTAGCTGATGGGATGGATATGGATGAGATTGAAATTAATGCGCGCGAATTATCAAAAGCTTTGTTTCATGATCATGAAAATAAAAATCAGCCATTTTTCTCGAATGCGGCTTGTGATATTTTCGCGAATATGATCATGTATGCTATAAAAAGGAATAAACAATATCCTGATGTTTTCTCAAAATATATTAATAATGAGGAGTTTATAGGAATATTAAAGAAAATGCCGGCCAATCAATATATCCAATGTTTTGAAGAATATGATGATATGAAAAGCTTGATCAATTATTTAGGAGATGCAAAGAATCTTCAGGGATTAGGTGTATTAGGTGAGCTGAAAAGTATGCTTAATGACTATTTCTTAGGCGTGTTTTCAAAAAAATCAGATGAACCATTTTCAATGAAACGATTTGTCAGAAAACGCGGAGGACATGCGGCTTTTATAGAATATGATTTAGCCGGAGGTGAAACGCTTGAGCCCATCTATCGCATCTTGTTTGATCTAGCATTAAAGGAAGCAATGGGAAGTAACACTCAAAAAGGAAGTGTTTACTTGATTGCAGATGAATTCCGTATGATACCCAAGCTTCAACATATTAATGATGGTCTTAATTTTGGCAGAAGTAAAGGCGTTAAAATCATCGCGGCAATTCAAAGTGTTTCTCAACTAGAAGAAATATATGGAGAGGCAGCTAGTAAAGTGATGTTGGCAGGTTTCTCTTCTCTCATTGTTTTTAAATGCAATGATCCTTCTTCGAGGCAATATGTTTCTGAACGATTTGGAAAAAATGTTACCGCAACAGATTATGTTAATACATACGATCAAACTAACACACATGTTCGCGAGGGATACGTGGTTGAGGATTGGATACAAAACAGTATTTTGAATCAGCGTGGTACTGCCATTGTTTCATTGATTGAAAATGATCCATTTTGTGTTCGTTTTGCAAAGTACCCGGAGGATAATTAAATATGGCAATAAGGAAAGAGAATATACAGCGTAGAAATGTTTGTAGAATACAAGGTCTAAGAATTGAAAAAGTAGTAGAAAATACAAAAAATTTATTAGTAGCTGGAGAAAATGAAGATATCCGCGTTTATTTATTGACAGAATATCTTGCAAATATGAATGAACAGGGAAATCCGTTTGTATTACTTCATTCCAATCCTCGTTTTGCTACAATTTTTGAAAATGGAACACTGAATCAACCTGTAATTTGTATTAACGGGAATAATCAGATATATGATCCTTTTTATCAAAAAAATGCATCAGTGATCGGGGCGATGTTTAAACAGTTAATGAAGCAGGACGATAATGATGTTTTATTGATTATTAATCTATATTGTACGTTGATTGAAAAAATGAATTATGAAGTATCCCTACAAAAATTATATGAATTTAATGAAAAGTCAGTAACAGAGCTTACCAGATTGGCAAATCAGTATGAAATAAGCAATTTAATGAAAGCGAAAATTTCAGATCAGGTACTTCGTATGAAAATTCAAGGAACGATGTTAGAACTAAGACGTCAATTGAACATGTTGTGGACGAATGATGGTAGTGAAAAAACCAATATTTTTTCAATGGTAAGTAATGGAAATTGTGTGTGCATAAATATGACGGGGATGGGTCAAGAATACTTGGAAGAGATTATCGCTTTCGAAATAAATGAACTAATTAATCAAGGAATTCATCATTGCCTTGCTTCAGAAGAAATTGCTATTAATAGCGTAGCTCTAAATGCCTGCCTGAATAATGGATTTCTATTTAAAGCGGTATCAGGAAGACGGTTATCTTCAATGTTTACAACAGAAAAAGAAATTAGCAATATTATGAGTGATTTTGATCGGCTTGTTATTTTAAAACATAATTTAACAAATGATTGCGATATTTTTAGTAAAGCCATTGGAACATATCGATTTATACGAGAAACTACAGGTTCCGGTACAAATCGAATGCCGCTTCAAATTATCAGAAGCCACCATGTAGAAAGGACAAGTACTGAAGAAGACAGGCAGCGCCTACTACCAGAGGATATCGTTCGTTTAGATGAAGATGGTGCGTTTATTTATTATAGTGACAGTTCAAAAATTATTGAAGCCAATTTAATTTATTAAAAACAAAGGGAGATAAATATTGAAATATTCAAATAGACGAGATGAAGATTATTTAAAAAAACGGTATTCTACAAAAAGACTCGATTCTGTATATAGATTGAGTGAAGTGAATTGGAAAGTGATTTTGATTTGTGGAACAGGTTTCGTTGTAGTTTTAACATTATTTCTTAACTGGGATAAGATTTGGTCAGCTATTACATCTGTACTGATGTCAATTGCGGTGTTTGCAGGCCAAGTTTTAGTTCTTGTAGTAGTAGGATGGCTACTGTATAAATTTATATTTCCAGATCGAAGGAGAAGGCGGAGATGGTAAGTGATTGAATAATGGCATTGAAGATTGTGTTCATGTAGTGAGAAGAGAGGAAATTAAAATGAAACAAAAAAAGTGGAGATGGATTGGAATTATTTTAGCTTTAGTATTACTTTTCAGTGGCTGTTCAAAGAATGGGGTAAAGAGTGAGCCGAAGCATAAAGGTTCACAATATGATAAGGATTTGGACATTGCGATTGTAATGGATGCTAGTGGATCTATGCTTGAGTCAGATCCAAATCGAATTGCGATCGAGGCTGCTGAAATGTTTATTGATATGTTATCTTTGCAGGAAGATCGTGCAACGATTTTTGAATTTGCTAATCAGGTTAGCAATTCAGGACTTATTAATATCCAAAATGTTGAGAGTAAAGATAAGATAAAACAATTTTTGAATTCTATTACTTATCAGCTAAACAATTATACAGATACTGGACTTGCATTAAAAGAAGCAGTCAATGCTCTAATTAGTCAATCAGATTATCAATATAATTCAGCAGTTTTATTGTTTACTGACGGACAAACTGAATTACAAGGCTCACGATCTGTTGAAGATTCCCTTAAAGATGTTGATGATGCTGTAGAACTGGCGATAGAAAATAAAATTAAAATTTATTGCATAGGCTTAAATAGCGATGGAACGGTGAACCATGAGCAACTAGCTAATATTGCTGAGAGAACAGGAGGATCAGTTCAAATTACGTCCAACATCGATGATCTTCCCGAATTCTTTAATAACATATTTGAAGATTTAGGTTCAATTGACAAGATTAATGTGGGTTCATTTGTTGCCTCTGGTGATTACGATAGTGTTGATGTTCATATTGATAATGGTGAAGTAATAGAGGCAAATTTGGTTTTCTTAAGTGAAGAACCAATTGAAGAAATTAAAATATATGATCCGAGTGGAAATGAGGTTGCGATTGATGGAAATAAGGTAGTTTCTTCAATATCATCTCATTATACAGTTTTAAAAATAATCAATCCTGACCAAGGAACTTGGAATCTAAAAGTTAAAGGGATCAAGGGTGATAATATCCAAATCAATCTGCTATATAGCTATGATTTTACCTTGAATACAGAAATATCCCAGAGAAAAGCATCTAAAGGTGATGTGATCACGGTTACTGCTAAACTAAGCAACAGAGGATCTGCTATTAGCGATACATCGTTTTATGACAAAATTGTAGCTTCTGCTATTTTTACTAGTTCCTATTCAGGAGAAGATGCTGTTGAAATGACTTATAAGAACGGGAACTATACAGTTCAATATGAATTGAAGGATAGTGCTGATTACACTGTGCAAGTCCACTTAGAAGGTAGAGGCTTATATCGAGATAGCAAAATTTACGGAATCGAGATGGATACAGTTGGATTAGAGAAAAAATCTCTAAAAGAACTCAAATTAGAATCTGGTAAAGAAAAACATTATTTGCTTAATGAGTATTTTAACGATCCTAATAATAACGAATTATCTTACAGGGCAGAACTTATTTTGGGAAGCAGTAACTTCGAATATAAAATAGAGGGAGATACCTTAATTCTTAACGGATTAGAACCAGGGAAAGGTCGGCTCAGAATGTATGTTACCAATTCATTAGGAAATACATTCAGGAAAGAGATAAACATTGAAGTAATTAATGCCTCAGAAAAATGGATTAAAATTTTGTTAATTTTAGGTATCGCTATGTTAGCTGGAGCACTGGCTTATTGGTTTTATCAATCGAGAAGAAGTTTTAGAGGTCAAATGCTATTCTCTGTTACGGCCAGAGTGAAAAAGCAATTTGTGAATGAATGCCTTGAAAATCAGTTTAATACTGAAAATGATGACAATGATTATGTTCTCATTCGATGCCCAGATTATCCGTTTGAACTTGCAGGATTTCCTAAGGAAATTTCACTAATGAAGTTAATAAAAGGAAAATACCTTCCAATGCTACTAATGGATGCAAATAACGAAAAGGTAATTAATGAATTCTTAGCGAAGCAAGATTATAGTAAACCTCTAGAAAAAGTGAAACTTTGTTCTACAACGCATGCGTATGTTATGCAATTAAAAATTCCAGAAGTCAAAGGATGGAAGATTGCGAATGGTAATAATACTGCAATAAGAAAAAAGATTCTAAATATTGAAGAAAACAAGCAAATAAATACAAGTGTTACAATATCTAAAGTTACAGAAACAGATGAGCAATGGATAAGTATATCAATGTTTTTCAGAAGGTAAATGAATTTATAGGAGAAAATGAATATGAATACATTAACACCAAATCAAATTAAACATTTTGATTCCATCGATATTTCTAAGAGCGGTAGTTTAAGCAGCTTGTCTGAATCACTGCACAAAGCAGATATGGCCGAAAATGCTTATCTCTTTATTAGCTTAGGCGGATTGGGGATGGAGACACTTGCAAAGCTTAAATCGCAGATGCAGAGGGAGGTCGCTATTCCAGAAGGTGAAGATAAACCGCGAAACGTGGAGTTTCTAGCCATTGATTCTGATAGACATGATATCAAAAACTTTAGCACTGGCAATTTTAATCAAGATTTAAAAAAAACAGAGACTTATTATCTGTATGATGATGCAATGTTTGCAGCTTTTCATAGCAACACATTTCCACCAGAAACTAAATCATGGATGGATAAAGAATTACCTAAGATTTATACTCCAACCGGTGATGGTTGCGGCGGAATTCGGCAAGTTGGCCGGTATATGATATTCAGTAATTATGTAAAACTGTCCACGATGATTTTAAACAAAATTAAAAATTTAAAAGATGCAACTAAAGACATGGTCAATAGGAAATTTATTATTTATATTATTTGCGGACTTGGCGGTGGAACAGGAAGCGGAACGATTGTTGACGCAGCATATTTGATTCGATATATTGCAGATATGCATGTAGGAGATTTCAAGTTATTAGGTTGCTTGATGTTGGCGGATGTTCAATTTGGCTATATCTCGGATGAATCAACTAAAAAATATTTAAAGCAGAATACCTATTGTGCTTTAAAGGAAATTGATGCCTTTATCGAGACTGCTGATTATTCGATGGTTTATCCTGGAAATACGACGATAAGATTAACGGCTCCCATTTTTAATAATTGCATTTTACTAACGGGAATGGATAGTCGTGGCCTGTACATAGGGCGTGAATCAAAACAAAAAAATCAGGAAATATTAAATAATTTCTTAATTGAACTCTCGACAAAAAGTGATCTTACAGTGGGCAGTACTGCAGCTGGAACAACAACTTTCATGATTGATTCATTTTTGGATAATAATAGCGCTGCAATTCCAAGTGCAGTTGATAAAATGATCGGATTGCCTAAGAATGCCCATTTTAAGTACTGTGTCTTAGGCAGTGGAGCAATTACATTACCAACAGAGCAAATTTATAATTATATTACTTACAAAACTCTGAATGAATTAAGTGTATTGTGGAATGCGAATGAAGATCACTCTAATAATGAGGTAGAAAAATTAATTTCAGAAATGAAAATTGATGGAGTTGAGTTAGTAAACTACTTTCAAACGAATTGCGATTCTGCAAACAGGTTTGCAATTGACCCACAAATCTTTACTAAAGGCAGAAATGCTGCTGATGTTATAGGTGACGATCTTCGTCTTGAAATGCAGAACAGCTTTGAGAGACAGGCAGTAAAGTTTATTTCTGATTTTGATAATGTTAAGCAAAAAATTATAAATGAGATGGAGAAAATTTTTAATTTAGCGATAGACGAAATGGTTAAAAACAAAGGTTTCTATTATACGAGGCGATTTCTAGGTAATATATATTCTGAAGGAAACAAAACGAATGGATTGTTGAACCAAATAAAAATGGATTCGGTTACTCGTTTGGATGGACTGATCAATGGAGCTAAGGGAGAAATGCAAGATCTCGAAGCTGAAATGAAAAAAATAAGAGAAGGCACTTGGAATGTGTTTACAAAAGCCAGGAAT
>ERZ1108168.615-NODE-615-length-24251-cov-11.095677_pt1 | contig 24251 bp, 23 predicted proteins | sample MGYA00403704_ERZ1108168 | MGnify/ENA primary metagenome ERZ1108168 (study PRJEB35170, sample SAMEA104062421) | human gut metagenome | biome: human gut; feature: human-associated habitat; material: faeces | place: Denmark | collected 2012-06-12 ...
CAATTTTCGCCTTATTTTATCGCATTTGAAAGACTAAATTCACCTTTTTATTTTCACCTTTCAGAAGTGGAACTTAACTTTTCAATTGAGTGCTTCTTTTATTTGCCTCTTGGCATAAAGAAAAACGCCAGAAAGTATTCCTGACGCTAATGCTATCAGCTAAAGTAAACCAGATCGTCCTGCAATTCCTCAGCCGGCTCAATGGCCTGCGCATGCGGAACTACCAGATTGCGCTGATATTCCTCATCATATTCAACAACGATACGGGCAGTGAGAGTAATCCACTCATTCATCACTAATTTGACAGGTTTGACACTTTTGCACAGATAACCGATCAGCGACGTATCTTCCGCGCAGCAGACCATGGCATAACGGCCCATGACAAACGAGCGATTATCCTTTTCGATATGCACGACTTTCCCCTTAAACCGCACAACTTTGCCGTCATATTTATAAGGGTGATCCAGCGCATCCATATACCACAAACCATAATCATCATCCTGAATATCAATTACCGACGCATTGATATCAAAGGGCAGATCATCTTCCGGCAGATCATTAATTCCGCCGTCAACAGATTCATAGATGATCTGCGCCCCTTTGTTGATCGCTTTGATGTTGCTGCGCAGAAATGACTTCTTCGTGTTGGAGTCACAGCGGTTAATTAAAATCATTTCCGAGTGCACCAGCTGATCATACATCAAGGAACGCATATTGTTGACATACATCATAAACGTCTGGGCATCCACTGTGGAAATAATCTGCACCAGCATCCAATTCAGCGGAAATTCCATATCCAGAAATTCCGTCACGCTCCACATACCGTTGAATTCAATAAACACCTGCTTGGGGCGGTATTCCTGCTGAAGCTTCTCCAGATAATCCGCAGTCAGCTCTGCCTTATCCTCAATGTTCACCAGAACCGAATGAGTCTGCTTTAAAAACGTTTTTTCAAACTCAACTTCACCTTGTTCGCAAGCCAGAATCAAGGTCTTTGATCCATCGTTAAATTCCGGATCAGACAAGGTTTCCTTCATCATGGAGGACTTGCCGCTCTCCAGAAAACCAGTAAATAAATATACAGGAACGTCCATAACCTACCCCTTTACGTGAAACAATTCTGCCAGCTGAGCTTCATCCAGCTTTGAACCGATAACACACAGCATCCCGGCAACGGCTGCCGCACCCCGGCGAATTTCACATTCTTCCGGGACCATATCAAAATGCAGCCAAGTACCATCGGTACACGGAACGATACCTTTAGCCCGCAGCACTGTACCGGTAACCGTTCCTGCAGCAATCTGATCTAAGGCCTGCTGCAGCTCAGCTTCCTGATAAACATGGGCGGTCTGCACACCCCAGCTGGTAAACACTTCATCGGCATCATGGCCATGATGGTGGTGATGATGGTGATGATGTCCGCATCCACATTCTTCATCGTGATCGTGATGGTGTCCGAATTCGCATTCTTCATCATGATCGTGATGGTGTCCGAATTCACACTCTTCATCGTGATCGTGATGGTGTCCGCATTCACACTCTTCATCGTGATCGTGATGATGTCCGCATTCACATTTTTCATCGTGATCGTGATGGTGTCCGAATTCGCATTCTTCTTCGTGATCGTGATGGTGTCCGAATTCGCATTCTTCTTCGTGATCGTGATGGTGTGGCAGACATTCATCTTCTTTCATCAGCTGTTCCATCAGTTCCTTCTGTTCCATAGCCTCCAGAATCTGCGCTCCGCTGATCGCTTCCCAAGGGGTCGTAATGACAACCGCTTTCGGATTCTTTTCCCGAATTAAGGCAAGGCATTCCGCCAGCTTTTCTTCACTCAGCTTCTGTGTCCGGCTCAAAACAATGGTGTTTGCATGTTCAATTTGATCGTTAAAGAACTCACCGAAATTCTTCATATACATTTTGCATTTCGTCGCATCCGCTACGGTTGTGAAGCTGTGCAGCTCCATTTCCGTTTCTGCCTGAACGCCCTGAACCGCACCGATGACATCCGACAGTTTTCCCACTCCGGAGGGTTCAATTACAATGCGATCCGGTTTGAACTGTTCTTCGCATTTTTTCAAAGCTTCGGCAAAATCACCGACCAAACTGCAGCAAATGCAGCCCGAATTCATCTCTTTGATTTCAATTCCGGCTTCCTTTAAGAAACCGCCGTCAATACCAATTTCACCAAACTCATTTTCGATCAGAACGATCTTCTCTTTCGGAAAACCTTCCTGCAATAATTTTTTAATTAATGTCGTTTTTCCTGCGCCGAGAAATCCTGAAATAATATCAATTTGTGTCATGATTCATCCTTCTTTCTTTTTTATTCCGCAGATCTTTTCTACTGTACCGCTGACTTTTCCGCTCCCTATTCAGGATCCGAATAAGCCTGTGTTCCTTATTTTAGCACTTTCCACTTAGAAATGACAGGTTTCTGCCTGTTCTGTTTTCATTGTTGACCGATTTCCCATGTTCCATGCCTCTGTGTTATACTTCTTAACAAGAGAGGAGTTGTTCAATGTGAAAATCCAATGTGAACATTGCGGCGAGAACCTGACGAAAACGGTACGCACGGCTTTTGCCTGTTATGACGCCGGTCCGCTTGAGTGTCCTCATTGCCATGCCCTTCAATCGCGAAGTCTGACAGAAATTGATTTTCTGATGGATCAGCTGCTTACACTGTTGTTGATCCTTGGATTGATCCTGCTGCTGCCCGCGCTTATGCAAGTCCGCTCTGAGCTGTTGCCGTTGGCTAATCTTATCTCATTGGGCGGAGGTATTTTGCTTCTGGATCAATTTCGTTTATTTCTTTATCACTTCTCTCCGAGCATTTCCAGGCCGCTGTCTCCGCAGGCTCAGCTCAGCGTAAAAAACCGTTTCAATGCTTTGCGGCTGATCTATATTGGTATTCTTGTCTTCATTTTTATGGTTTTTAACGCGGTCTTTCCGCTCTTTATCCTGCTTTTGATCAGTCTGGGTCTTGTCAGTATACGGCTGATGGTTCTATTGTTTCACTGATTTTTTGAAAGCAGGATATTCTTTGGAATTCAGCTTTTGTTTTTCTAACTTCATCAGACTCTGTTCAGGCCAAACTGCTCATTTTACGCTATTTTCACAACCTGGAATATGGTACAATAAATCAAGGTGATATCGATGAAAGTTAACTGTGAAAACTGCAAAAAACCAATCACATCGCAGGTCAACGCTCTATTTGAACAATTTGAACCGGGATCGGTAGTCTGTCCGCACTGTCATCATCAGCAAAAGCGCTATGTCAGCGAAGCCGATTTGTTGATTTATTTCTGTTTCAGCGCTGTACTCTACTCCGCAGTTCTCGTTTTGATCTTCTTCCTGTTGAATTGGAAGATGCAGGCCTGGGTTCTGATCCTGGCTGTCATCTTGTTTGTAATCACTTATATTGCGATGAAGTACGGCAGCGCTCAGCTGTATGAAAAAGCTTATTTTAAAGCGGATATCAAAAACAAGGTCATTCAGGAAGAGGCCAACACCGTGCGCAAACGTTTAAAAACCCAATTTATCCTGTTCATGCTCGTGGCCTTTATGTTTGGGACTCAACCTGAATTTGTCCCGTTCTTCTTCATCCTGATCTTTGCCTTTCTTTTGCTTACCATTATTAAAGTGCGGTTGGCGATACGGAACGAAAGAGCCCAGAAGTAAATTCCGGACTCTTTTTCTTTTTTGGATAAATTTCTTTAGGCTGTTGTTTATTTCTTTGCCGTATACTTGCGGATATCCAATGCAACCGCGACGATAATCACGATGCCCTGTACGATGAACTGATAGGAAGTATCGATCCGCAGGTACTGCATCGAGGTTTTCAACAATTCAAAAACAAGCACACCCAACAGGATGCCGGACACCTTACCGACGCCGCCGTTGGTTGAAACACCGCCAATCGTACACGCTGCGATCGCTTCCAGTTCATAGCCCAAGCCCAGATTAACCGAGGCGCCGCCGGATTTTGCCGCCAACAGGAAGCCTGCCAAGCCATACATCAAACCGGCCAGTGTATAGATTTTCAATTTTGAACGGTTGACATTGACGCCGGAAACTTCCGCCGCGTTTTCATTGCCGCCAATCGCATACATATATTTGCCATAGCGGGTTTTATTATACAGGAACCAGAAGATCAGCCCCGCGGCAATCGCGATCAGGAATAACCACTTAAAGCTGAATTTTCCAATGATAAACATCGGATCGGTTGCTACCCCGGTAAAGTCAGAACGCAGGCCGCCGACCGGGTCCGCACCGGAATAAACAAGGTTAATGCCATACACGATGGTCTGCATACCCAAGGTTGCCAGAAATGGCGGAACTTTCAGATAAGCGACAACACAGCCGTTAAGCAGACCGAAGAACGCCGTGATCAGCATGACGATCAAAAGCACGACAACTAACGGCATCTGCGGCAGATTTTCAAAGAATTTTGCAGTATAATCCGGCCGCTGCAGCAGCGTACAGGCAATAACTCCGCCGAATCCGACCATTCGGCCGGCCGACAGGTCAGTTCCTTTTGTAATCAGACAGCCGCTGACGCCCAAAGCAATGATAAAACGCGGAGTGACATTGGTAATGATATTGCTGTAATTCGGTCCGCTGAAAAATCCTTTACGGGTAAAACCGACAAAGAGCACCAGCAGGACTAAAAGTATTACGATGGCATTATTGCTTAGAAAATCGGTTACCTTTTTCTTATTGAATTCCATGAATAGTCCCTCCCCTTACATATATTTCGTCGCCAGACTCATGATTTCCTCCTGAGTCGTGGTCTTACTGTCAACAAAACCGGTAACGCGGCCTTCGCACATCACCATGATCCGATCACTCATCCCGATCAATTCCGGCATTTCGCTGGAAATCATGATAATCGCTTTGCCCTGCTTGGCCAGATCGGCGATAATCGTATAAATTTCATACTTTGCGCCAACGTCGATACCGCGGGTTGGCTCATCCAGAATCAGAATCTCCGGATCGTTGGCAAGCCAGCGGGCGATGATGACTTTCTGTTGGTTGCCGCCCGACAGCGACTGAATCTGTGTTTTTGTACTCGGTGTTTTTATGCTCATCTTATCGATGTTGTCCTTCACCAAACTATCCAGCTTCTTGTTATTCAGCACTACACCATAATCAATGTATTTGTCCAGCGAAGCCACGCCAACATTGTCAGAAATGGACAGAACCCCGAAAATTCCGGTAGCCCGGCGATCTTCCGTCAATAAGGCAATGCCCTTTTTAATCGCATCCCGCGGATGATGAATCTTGATCGTTTCATTTTTATAGGTAACGGTTCCGGATTCTATATGCCGAACCCCAAACAGCCCTTCCATCAATTCTGTTCGCTGAGCGCCGACCAAACCGCCAATGCCCAGAATCTCGCCTTTTTTTAATTCAAAAGAGACATCACGGAAGCTGCGCGGATCAATCGATGTGAAGTTTTCAACTTTTAGAACAACCTCACCTGGAACATTGGACCGCGGCGGGAAACGATTAGTCAGCTCACGGCCAACCATGCGCTGAATGATCAAATCTGTCGTTAACTCGCCTGCCGGCCAGGTGCCGACGTAAGTACCGTCACGCATGATCGTCACTTCATCGGAGATTTTTAGAATTTCTTCCATCTTATGAGAAATATAAATAATCGATACGCCCTTAGAACGGAGCTTATTGATAATATCGAACAGTCCCTCAACTTCGTTTTCCGTCAGCGATGACGTCGGCTCGTCCATGATCACGATCTTGGCATTGACAGAAACAGCCTTGGCGATTTCAACCGACTGCATTTGCGAAACGGACAGCGTTCCCAATTTGACTTTGGGATTGAAATCCAGATTGACTTCTTTTAAGAGGTCTTCCGTTTCCTTATACATCCGCGCATGATCCACCACCTGTACTGGCCCGATTCGTTTCATTGGATAGCGGCCGCAGAAAATATTTTCAGCGATACTGCGGTCCGGAATGGGCTGCAGTTCCTGATGAACCATCGCAATGCCCCGATGCAGCGCGTCGTTGGTATCTTTGATATCCACTTCTTCATCGTTGAAAATAACCTGTCCTTCATCCTTTTTATAGATTCCAAACAAACATTTCATTAGTGTGGACTTACCGGCTCCATTTTCGCCCATTAACGCGTGAACGGTTCCCGGCCGGACATTCAGACAGACGCGATCGAGCGCTTTTACGCCAGGGAAGCTTTTACTTATATTTTTCATCTGTAAAATATAGTCGCTCATGAATAAATCCCCTTCCTCTTTGAAATCCAGAAAAATTAAGTGTGCGCGAAGGCACACTTAATTTTCGAATTCTTTTACTTATTTGTACTTATCAACGTTTTCCGGAGTAACCTTAATGTAGTCAATCCAGTAGTAAGGATCCAGCTTATCACCCTTTACTGCCATAACGGCGCAGTCAACTGCCTGATGCGACTGATTGATATGGTCGTTCAGAACTGTACCTGTCATACCGCCGGTCGAAACCAGGTCAACGGCTTCTGCCAAAGCATCAACGCCGACCAGATAAATATCTTCACCGACTTTGCGGCCTGCCGCTGTGATTGCCTGAGCTGCGCCCAAAGCCATCGCGTCATTGTTGCAGAAGACAGCTTCAATCTTATCACCATACTGAGTTAAAGCATTCGCTACGATTTCCTGACCTTTAGCCTGATCCCAATCGCCGCGCTGTTCATCTAATTTTTCAACTTTCAAACCAGAAACGGCTTCGTATTGAGAAATCGAGAATTCTGTACGATACTTCGCATCAACATTTTCCGGATCGCCGACAACCATGACATACTGTAAGATGCCGTCGCCGTTGAGATCGCCATTGTTCGGCAAATCCGCGATCAGTTCACCCTGATACTTGCCTGACTGACGAGCATCAGCGCCGACATAAGTAATCATGCCTGAGAATTTCTTCATATCTTCTTCACTTGGTTCACGGTTGATGAAAATGCATGGCTTGTTTGCTGCTTCGCACTTATCAATGACGGTTGCGGCTGAAGTAGCCTGGACTAAGTTAATGATCAGAGCGTCATAGTCCTGAGCGATGAAGTTATCAATCTGGTTGGTCTGTTCAGCCATATCGCCTTTGCCGTCCTGAATTGTGACCTGATATTCTACTTCGTCAGTATTCAGCGTTTTGAAATAGCTTTCGATTTCCTTCCGGTACAGCGTCATGAAGTTATCATCAAATTTGTAGATGGAGACACCGATGTTGTAAACTTTTTTATCGGTATTGGCTCCGCCGTTATCCGTTGGGGTATCATTATTACCGCCGCCGTTGTTGGAGCATGCAGCAAGGGATAATACCATCAATGCTGATGCAAGAAAAGCAAATAGTTTTTTCATCTTTTTCCCTCCGTATAGCTTCTGTATACGCTTACATTCTATGACGTTTCAAGTCGCAGTGTCAATGAATCCAGATAAACTTTCAGCATGTTTTATCTAGTTTTAGTAAAATCTATTTTTATTTAATTCGACAATTAATGTTAAAGAATGCCTTTATCATTGGCTTTTTCCAATTTTATCCAGATGGTAAGAGAAAATGTAAGCGGTAACACTTTTAGTAAAACATCAAGTTCATTGTGATTTATTTAGTAAATTATTTTGACTTGTTCACTGAAATTCGTTAGAGTAAGAATGAGAGAAGAGTTGATAACGATGTCTACGATTAAAGAAATTGCCCAGCGGGCCGGCGTATCCGCAGCCGCCGTATCGCGGATACTCAACTATGATCCAACTTTAAAGGTTGCGGAACAAACGCGCCAGCGAGTCTTCGATGAAGCGAAGAAACTGGGCTATGTCAAACGCAAAATCAAAACGAAAAATAAATATAATCCGATCCGGATCGGCATCGTGCAGTGGTATTCAATCGAAAAAGAACTGAATGATCCGTTTTACCTGTCGATCCGAATCGGAGCAGAAAGTTATCTAAATCAAAACAACATTGAAATGATCCGTTCCTTTCGCGGCGATACAGACTTTTTAAGCAAGCTTTCAATGCTGGACGGTCTGATCTGCATCGGCAAGTTCTCCAATCAGGAAATCAGTGAGTTCCGCAAACTGACTGACAAAGTTATTTTTGTTGATCTGTATATGCCGAAAATATTTGTAAACACCATTGTTATGGATTTCCGCACTGCTGTCTTGGAAGGGCTGGAATACCTCAGTGGTCTAGGCCACTCCCGAATTGGTTTTCTGGGCGGTATTGAACATACTTCCGACGGCGAGGTCTACTTTGAACAGCGGTTCCATTGTTATCAGGAATTCTGCCGGCATAAAAACTGGGATAACAGCCGCTATGTCCGGCGTGATCAATTCACGGTTGAATCCGGTTATGCGATGATGCTCGACTTGATCGCCGCGCATACGGTCCCAACAGCTTTGTTCTGTGCCAGTGATGCGATCGCGATGGGCGCGCTGCGGGCATTGCATGAGAACAATTACCTTGTACCCGAAGACATTTCGATCTTAGGCTTTAATAATAATCAGAATACGGCTTATACGAATCCACCGCTGACGACAATTTACGCTCCGGCTCGGCAAATGGGCGAGCTGGCTGCCCAGTTTATCACGCAGTTTGCAACGAAAGATAAAATCTATCCGATGCAGATCACGCTGCCGTGTTCTCTGATTCTGCGCCAATCCTGTACTCGTCCGCGTTCAAAAACGAAATAAGCCCTCCTTTGCCTCCATTGTTGAGGTCACTCTTGCTTTATCATTCAGCTGGAAAGATTATCATGACAAGAATCAGTTATAGGCAGAAGCTATTCATTCTACCGCAAGCTTCTGTTCAGCCTTGCTTAGTCCTTATTTTTAACAGAGTTTTGATGAAGCCGTGTATGAAACTGATCGATACAAAAACGAATAAATTCCCGGGCAGAAATTTCCTGATTGTGACGCAGCGCCAAGATAACAAAGAAAACCTCTGAAAGGGTCAGATAAACATCCTTTCCATCAAAAATAAAAAGATTGGGAATCTGCAAAAAGTTTAGGCTCCCGCCCCAGAATATTTTATCAATTAAGCTGCAGAAGCATCCAGCCAAACCACAGATCATGATGATTCTGACAACAATGGTAGTTTTTTTCCGCTTGATTTTATAGAAGCGATAACCTCCCCAATAAAGAAAAAGAATGATCAGATTAATCACGATCAATAGCAATGGATTAGACAGCAGTGATAGAAATTGACCGCCGTAGGAAAGCTGTGTGTTCTGAATAGGATGAAACCGCAGCCATCCGCGGATTACCGTGAATTCGCAATCCATAAACCGGTTGGCAATCACCAGCTTTCCACTTTGATCAATCAAGATCAAAGTACAGACAGGAAGAACCCAGAAACGAAATCGTTTCATCCTTTAACCTCCGCTAATTTTTGTATTGGTTTAATTCTATCATAAGCGAACCGGAAATTGCATTCATCGTTTTTTATGCCTCCGCCGGCAATCTATTTAAAGCCAAAAAAAGCCGCGGACAAGATTCTTCCGCGGCTCAATTATTTCTTTGTTGTCCGGTTTAAGGACGCAAACCGGATCCACCCTGCAGCGTGATTGTTTCCCCGCTGATATAGGATGCATCTTCACTTGCCAAGAAAAGGCAAGTTCTTCCGATATCCTTTTCCGCGTCGCCGAAGCGTCCTAACGGAACGCCTTTGATCGTCTTGGCATAGACATCCGGGTATTCTTCTTTCCATTTTCTCAGCTGTTCAGTTTCAACTAACGGGCAGACAACATTGACATTAATCCCATACTCACCCCATTCGCTTGCCGCAACGCGGGACAGCCCGCGAATTCCTTCCTTCGCCGCAGCATAGGAGGCCTGTCCCAATCGTCCGGCCAGGCCCGCACCGGAGGCGAAATTGATCACGCTGCCCTGGGTTTCTTTCAAATAAGGAAACGCGGCCCGCATCATGAAGAACGTCGCGTACAAACCGGAATAGATGGCCAGATCAAAATCTGATTTTGTATGATCCGCTAACATGACACCCGATTTGGAAGCTTGAGCATTGTTGATCAGAACATCCAGATGTCCGGTCATTTCAATCGCCTTGGCAACAACCTTCGCCGCAGTTTCTTCCTGGCCGAGATCCCCAGCGACATAACCGACCCGAATACCGTAAGCCGATTCCAGTTTTTCTTTGGCTTGTGCTAAAGCCGATTCCTGACGTCCGGTAATGACAATATCCGCGCCTTCTTTGGCAAAAGCCGTTGCGACGCCGAAGCCGATCCCCTTGCCGCCGCCGGTAATAATGACTGTCTTTGATTTCATTTTCATAAATTTCTCCTTTTAATTTCTATCGATAAATTCATTCATGATTACGATTCAATTTTTTCAAATGCGGAGGCCGGAGCGCTGCAGATCGGACAGATGAAATCCGGCGGCAGAATTTCGCCTTCATAAACATAACCGCACAGCAGGCAACGCCAACCGCTGACTCTTTTCTTCTCCTCTTGATAACTCGGCGCATTTTTCGGCGTCCTGCCATTTTTAACCTGATGATAATATTCATAAGTCATCACCGGTCCGTTATCCAGCACTTCACTGCCGACAACCTCACCAATAAACAGAACATGCGTTCCCAAATCCAGGGTTTTTACAACTTTGCAAGAGAAGCGGGAAGCGGCGTGGGCTTTAACGTAAGGCAATCCCTGTTCATCCGTTCCGCAGTCCAGGCCGGAGAACTTATCCGTATCACGGCTGCAGTGAAAACCAAACCGGCCGATCAGTTCCATATCAGCACTCTGTTGTAAAACGGTAACCGCGAATTTGCCGCTCTTTTCGATCCTCTGTTCTGTCGCGTTGTCCTTATTTAAAGTCACACTGACTTGGGCCGGCGAACTGGTCACCTGATTGAACGTATTGGCAATACAGCCAGCCTGCTTGCCATCGGCCTCTGTACTGATGATGTATAAACCATAACTAAGTTTGAAGAATGCTTTGGGATCCATGATTGCCCTCCTTTATTGATAATGATTATCATTTTCTATATACATTATCTTCCAGATCGTTCTGTTTGTCAACAACTTTAACTACAGTTTTAATGATAAAGATAAACTGCGGAACATCCATTCGGATTTACTTTTCTCACGATTCCCCTTTTTTTCGTTTTAAACCCTTTTTTTTCCGCAAAACTCACGAATTGAACTAAAAGAAAAACAGATCACCGAAATAATCTGCTTCATTTCTTATCTATTCCGACATCATTCAGACATTGAGTCCTGAGCTTGCGCTCCATTCTGCAGCCCACTTGCTGTTAGATTTCAATCATGACTCAGCGCATAACGTTCAGCTTACAGTGCGGTCCCTTTTTTGGGGATGTAAAAATGTCTGAGATCCACGCCCTCCTGCTGAAGCAGCCAGATTTTCTTATCTATTCCACCGGCGTAGCCTGTCAAGCTTCCCTGTGTTCCGACAACTCGATGGCAGGGAATAATTATTGAAATCGGATTATGTGCAACAGCTCCGCCGACAGCCTGCGCGGACATTCTTGAAACGCCGAAACGCTTGGCCAGTTCCCGCGCAATCATTCCATAGGTTGTCACTTCACCAGACGGAATTTCACAAAGCCTCTTCCAAACTTCTCGGCGGAATTGACTGCCGCGGGGCGCAAGGTTTAATTCACTGATCAGCGGTTGTTCCCCGGCAAAGTAGCGATCAAGCCAACGTCCAGTCTGACAAAGGATCTCAGAATCTTCTCGATCCTGCATTTCTTCGCGCAGTGATCCTTTGTAATACTTCTGTCCTTGCAGCCACAGACCAATCAGCTGTCCCTCACTTTCCGCCAGAAGTAAATTTCCAATCGGTGAGGCATAGTTTCGCGTATAGATCATTTTTCTCCTCCTGCAGCTTTCATCCTTATAAGCATTCAGATGGTTCTGCTTCGCTTATTCGTCATCTTTGCACTGCCTTTTTGGTTTGCGGTTTCTTTGACTTTGGCGCATAATCTCGCATTCCTTCGATTGCCCCGCCGGCCACCGCCCACAGATACAGACTGGCTGTACTGCCGTAAGGACTGTAGCGCCGCCGATATTTTTCAAACAGCCGGCGGTCTATTTTCCGATGATGGTAAATCATCCGCAAACCGCGCAGAATCGCCAGATCCCCATAGCTGAATACATCCGGACGCTCAAGACAGAATAACAGAATCATTTCCGCTGTCCACACGCCGATCCCTTTCAACTTGACCAGTTCATCAATCACCTCCTGATCCGGCAGCTGCTTCAGCCTTTCCAAGTCCAGTTCACCCGATTGAATCCTGCGGGCGAAATCCTCGATATATGCCGCTTTTTTAAAGGTGATTCCGCACGCCTGCAGCCGTTGCGTCCCAGCCTCCAAAATAGCCGCGGCCTTGATGTCTTCCAGATCTTCCTGCATCCGCTTCCAGATTGTCTGCTGAGCCTTCGTGGAAATTTGCTGACCAATGATGTGATGAATGATCGCCGAAAAGAGGTCGTCATCGACCGCGCGTTCAATCCAGCCGATCTGATCAATCACACGGCCCAGCTTGGGATCGCGCTGCTTTAAATAATTGATTTCCGTTTCGCCATATTTGAATACAGCTTTTTTCGCTTCATGCATGTTGCATCCTCCACGTTGACGCCGATCTTATGTTAACCGTCGGCTTTTAATAAAGGAAAGGTCAACTTTCCGAAGATTTCTTTCTTTGCGGCAGAGCTTTCAGACACTTCCTGATTTTCGCAGTCAGCTTTCCGTTCGCGGCTATTCCTTCCTGCCGGATAATCACCAACACACAGAATCCCAGACAAACAATCCCGACAAGCTGCAGCGGACGAGTCCATTGAATCAGAAGATGAATACGGTCCCACCCTTCCGTAAGCTTCGTAATATCGGGTATTAACTTTTCTGCCTTAAACCAATAGTAATCCAGCTTCTGCATCGGAAGCAAACTGATAAAAAATCCGCTTAACAAAAAAACCGAAAGCCCCGCTGCACGGCCATGTTTCATCGACCGCCAAAGAAATAACAGACCGGCAGCCGCGGCCAAAATCAACAGTGTAATAACAATGGGATAGAGCTGGGACAACCGTGCCGCACTCACGGGCGGCAGCTCGTTAAAACTCCATTGTGAAGAAAGCTGAAAGAGAATTCCAGCCAGGATTGAACCGATCAGACAAAACCAAGCCAGTGACTGAATCAGCTTGATCCATCCGGAGTCTTTGACAAACCAGTTCAGCTTCGTGTTTAAAATCAGAAAAGCGGCGAAGGCGGCAAACAAACCAGGTAGCCAGATCGCCTGCACCAGCAAGGACTGAAACTGCAGAAAGACTGGATATTGGCAACTGTTTGCAAACGAGATCGACAATTTCTGATAAGGCCCCACCATCGGCAATAATCCGATATAAGGCCGCCACGATGTATAAATCTGCTCAGCCGCAAGCTGAATAACAAAACAAACCCACAATCCGCTGTAAAGCACACCGCATAGTTTACTCATGGGCCACTTCATCATCGTAATCATCAGCGCTAAAATCACTAACATTGTCATTCCTGTCAGCGACAGAAGAATAGCTCCCTGCGGCCAAACCCGCCGCGCGATTTCAACCGCGAAAATCAAAATCAGTCCTGTCCAGATCATCAGCTGCGGCTGCTGCGATAAACGCAGAGCCGGCTTCCGCGCTGCGGCATGGCCTAAAATTTCATCGGTGGTTACCCCCAGACAATCCGCCAGCCTGGGCAGCAGCGTAATTTCCGGATACCCTTCGCCGCGCTCCCACCGGGAAACCGCGCGGTTGGTCACATTCAGCTGATCCGCTAGCTGCTGCTGAGTCAGGTTCCGGACTTTGCGCAGTTTGGCAATCCGGTGTCCCATTTCTTCTGCATTCATATTCAATCCCTCCTTATTTCCACACCTTCATTGTACGAAAATAAATGGAATCCGCGCAATCCATGCCTGCTTGACTTCCTCCACGATTCATGGATTTCTGACTTTCCAGGCTTTTATTCGTAAGTACCCCGAACAAGTAACTGCCGATCCTTCATCATCAATTTACCGCGGGCGATGACCGTATCAACAGCCAGATCCTCATCCAGCAGCACGATATCCGCGTCCATTCCTTCCTGCAGCCGGCCTTTATGCTTCAGCTGCAGCGCGTCGGCAGGATTGCTTGTCACATAGCTCAAAGCTTCGGCCAGATCAAAATGATTTTCCTTCACCATCCGCACCAGCTGCTGGTGCAGAGCTTGGACGCTGGATACGCCAATCTGCGTCAGGCTGCCGCATTCATCATAATTCGACCAGCTTCCCTGTCCATCCGAGCTCAGCGTAATCCGGCTGGTATCCAGTCCCCGCTGTTTAGCTATTTCGATATAATCCCCGCAGCTTTTTTCCCGGCTTGATCCCGCCGTCAAATCAATCCAGCCGCCCAGCCGCAAAAATTCAAGCGCCTGTTCAAACAAGACAGGATTGCGCGTCACATGCGTCGGATGAAAAACCTTCGCCGGAATGGCCGTCTGCTTCAGCGCGTCAAAGACCTTGTTCAAGCCCTGCGGATCATCCCCCATATGCAGGGTCACGATTCCCGCTTTACCGGAAAGCATCCCGGCCACCCGCACATCGGAAGCCAGGCGAATCAGTTCCTCCAGCGTCACGTTGCTGCTGCGATGATCCGCCAGAGCCAGCTTGACGCCGATCACTTCGTCGATAAACAAAATATCCTTCTTCACATCGCCGGTCAGCGTCACGCTGGGATAACTGTATGAGCCGGTCAGGCACACGACGCTGAGTCCTTCTTCTTTCAGCGCTTTCGCCTTGGATATCAGATTTTCCACGGAACGGGAAAACCCGTCGGTCCCCAATAATCCCACAGCGGTCGTGATTCCCCCTTCAATTAAAGCCGAGAGCTGTACTTCCGGTGTTTTCGTATGAAAGCTGCCTTCCCCGCCCCCGCCGGTTATGTGAATGTGCTGGTCAATCAAACCCGGAACCACAATTTTCCCACGAGCGTCAATAACCTCCGCTTCCCGGCAATCCAGATGCTCCGCCATCTTCACAATCTGTCCGCCGGCGATCAAAATATCCTGACGTCCCGCAAAATCCGGGACATATACGTCTGCCTGCTGCAATACAATCATAAAAACCTCCTGTTTTTCTTTCATTTTAACACGATGCCGGGTGTCGGAACAGATGAGAAAGGGTATAATGGAAGCAGAAATGAAGCAGGGAGATACCTCGGATGAATGAACTTATCAATTTTGCCGGCAAAGCCACGGTGATTTACTTCGCTGTGTTTTGCTTATTTTATATCAGTGATAAACGGCGGATCATCAACGGCGTGCTGTTAACCATCGGTCTGTTTCTGATTATGGCTGACTTAACGCTGCTGGCCTTGAACACGCACGGTTCTTTCTGGCTTTTTGCGGGCGTCGGCCTGTTTCTTTCCGCCTTGTTTTTCTTTCCAATTTTGTCCTTGATTCTGGGCGCAGTCTTTCTGATCCGTTCACCGCAGCTATGGGAAAAAGAAGGCATAAGTCTTCAGCACAGTCTTTCGCTGATCTTTGGTCTGGCCTTCCTTCTGGGCTGGCTGATCCTTCCGCTTGGTCTGTCGCATTCCCAATCGCTGCCATGGTTTCTCAATCTGGCGCTGCTTGCGGGCGCCGTCTTGTATCTGTATTTGATTTTTACCTTTGTCTGTTACCTCGTATCGAGCTGGCTGTTTAAGCTGAACCGGCCGCTTTTGAATCAGGACTTTCTGATCATCTTAGGCTGCAAGGTGAACAGTCAAGGCTTAACGCCTTTATTAAAACAGCGTTGTGATCGAGCCCTGGCTTTCTATCATAAACAGGAGGCTAAAAAGAAGCGGCTTTTCTCCCGCCGAAAAAAGTCGCTGATCCTGATTCCTTCCGGCGGGCAGGGGCCGGATGAACCGCGGGCTGAAGCGGATGTGATGAAGGAATACCTGATGGAACAAGGGGTCCCGGAAGCTCGGATTCTAGTTGAAAACAAATCCGTCAGCACTTATGAAAATATGGTCTTTTCCAAACAGCTTATGGATCAGCAGAAGAAGTCATATAAATGCCTGTTCTGCACCAGTGACTATCATGTATTCCGGGCCGGACTGCTTTCCCGCAAAGCCGGTATCCGGCGCTGCAGCGGCATCGGCTCACGAACCGTGACCTACTTTTCCTACAATGCTTTCCTGCGTGAGTATATCGCAGCGATGATGATGCACAAGAAATTTCATCTGATTGCAGCCGGGATTTTATGTTTTCCATGGATTGCGGCGGCACTGCTGCTTCTGGCGGCGTTGTTCATCCGCTTGTTGTAAAGGACAGGCATTCAGCGAAAGCCGTGTTCACTGGGCGTCCATATTCATCCTTCATCTAAAGATTTAAAAAAAGACCAAAACTCCGAAATCAGGAATTTTGATCTTTTTGTTTTATTCGATGGATTCGCTGACTAACATTCGATCCAGTCTTCGCCGGATTGGCAGCGTGATCAGCAAGGTGGTCGCCTCCGCGAAAGTAATCGTCAGCCAGACCCCCAGCTCGCCTAAAAACTTCGGGAAGACCGCAAGGCCCAAGAGAATGAAGATCAGCCCGCGCATGAGGGCGATCATCGTCGTTACCTTGATACTTTCCACTGATTGGAAATAATACATCAAAACAGTATTGACCGCTGTGAAGACAAAGGAGATAAAGTAGATCCGCGCGGCCCAGACACCATGATCGATCAGACCGGCATCCGAACTGTTGATAAAAAATCCAATGATCGGCCGCGGGAAGATCAGAATCAACAGATAGCAGCCCAGCGAAAAGATTAAGGCGCAGATCAGCGCTGTTCTCAATGTTGCCTGAACCCGTTTGATCTTGCGGGCGCCATAGTTGACAGAGAGCATCGGCTGAGCCGCCTGCGATATCCCGTTAAAAATCCCCTTGCCGACATAAGCGATATTGGAGATGATCGCAAACACCGCCACAGCATCTTGGCCGCTGACGTCCAGTAATACGATATTGAAGAAAATCACGACGCAGCCTAGACTCAGTTCCAGAATAAACGTTCCGGCGCCATTTTTAATGATGCGCTGAAACAGAGAAAGATCCCAAAATGATTTTGTGAACTTGAATGTGTTCTTTTTTAACAGATAATGGAATATCCAGATGCTCATCGCTACGCAGGGTCCCAGCGCGGTTGCCGCCGCAGCCCCGAACAGTCCCCATTGGAAAACCGAAACAAACAGCCAGTCAAAGAGAATATTGGTCGCATTGCCGCACACCGCTGCACACATAACCAGCTTGGGATTGTAATCCGCGCGGATGATCACCTGCATCGTACAGTTTAAAATATAAATCAGCGCAACACAATGCAGCGGCTGCAGATAATCCTTGACTCCCTGAAGCAGCTCAGGACTGGCCCCCAGCATGCGGGCAAAAGCATCGGGAAATAACAATCCGTAGGCGCTTATCAAAATTCCGATCAAAGCACTGCACAGCACCGTCATCGTCAGAACCTGACTGACCTGTTCCTTTTTTCCCTTTCCGATCAATACGGAAATGGTGACCGCGCCGCCGACACCCAGCATCAGTCCCAGCGAAGAATAAATCGTATAGACCGGCATCGCGATGTTGAAAGCGGCCAATCCCTGCGCCCCAATGCACAAACCAACAAACATGACGTCCACGATGCAGTAAATCGAATTCGTCAGCATTCCGACGATTGTCGGAATCAGATAGGACACATACGTTTTTTTAATATCCCCAGACAATAACGTTTGTTCTTTTTCCATAGCTCTCTCCCCATTTCAAAACAGCATTTAGTGTAGCATACCGCTATGGAAAAGTCACTCCTTTCAGGTAAATATTTTCCTGCTGTTCAAGGTTTTCTGAATCAATGATTCAGAAAAAAAAGAATGCGGCCGCCCGGTAAAAAGAATCCATGCGCGTTTCTTAGAAGGAACTTTTACAGCCGTTGATTTTATACAACTGTTAGGCTGTTTCCATAAGCTCAAAAGATTCCATCCCAGACAAATCTGAAATGGAATCCCATAGAAAGAACAGAAAATAAAACCAAACCGACGCCGGTTAATTTGCCGGCACATACCCTTCTTCTTTGACCAACCCGCGGCCTTCCTCGCTTTTCAGCCAGTTGAATAAAATGCGGGCCGGACTGTCGGGTTCTTCATCAGCACGGATTACAGCATAGAAATTGTTGATCAGCGGATATTGCTTCTGAGCGATTGTTTCCTCATTCGGCGCTACACCATCCACCGCCAACAGCTTAACATCCGGATGATTCACCATTTCCTGCGCGTAATAATAGACCGAATAGCCCAGCGAAGCCCCTTCTCCATCATATTCGGCAACGCCTTCCACTAACGCCTGCATCTCTTCCGGCACCAAACCTTTGAGCGGTTCCATTGGATCGCGGTCCTTCATCAATAATTTCAGAAATAAAGCTTGGCTGCCGCTCTGAGGATTGCGCTGAAAGGCCTGAATTGGACCCGGCTCCCCGCCGACCTCGCTCCAGTCGGTGATCTCTCCAGCGTAGATATCCTGCAGCTGTGTCTGCGACAGAGTATCCACCGGATTGCCGCGGTTAACCAAAAAGACCAGAGCATCCAGACCCAACGGCTGGATTTCAAAATCCATTCGGGAAATTTCCTGCGCGATTTCTTCCGGAGCTTCATAGACGATTAACAGATCGCAGCCATGCTGATACAGCGAACGCCAGGCCGAAGAAGTTTTGCTGACGGAAACCAATGATTCCGCCGTTTTGCGGTCTGTTCCGGTTGCCCGGCTGTATAAGCCGGCGATTAACGGCAATGTCGCCGTTGAACCATCGACATGCGGATAATTCTCTGCCGACAATCCGGCAATCCCTTCCGTTTGCGGCTCTGGTGAAGAATCAACGGGTGCGGACACGGCAGAGCAGCCGGTCAGAGCCAAAATTAACAAGACGGTCAAACTCCATTTTTTCATAAGATTCACCCCTAATCTCCCTGATAATCGGTAAACAGTGAAATACTGGCCAGCCGATGCCCCTCCTGATCCATCAATACGCCTTCAAAGCCTTGGATCAGAAGCAGCCGGTCAACGCCAAGATCTCCGATCTTTGCAACATTTTCCGCAATCTTTTCAAGCTTTAAGTTATAGATATCCGCACGGCGTCCGTAATTCACATCTTTCCAGCAGATAAAATAAGGATAATGCTCCATTTTCCGATTGCTCCAGCGTTCCATGAAAGAAATCGTGCTGTATTGCCCGGCTGGAATTAGAATCTGCAGTTCATCGTCGATCAGTCCTTCGGTCGTCGCATGTCCATCATAGACTGTGAATTTAAATAATCCATCTTCCATTCTTTCAATCGTCTGAATCCCTAAAATCGCCTGAGATTGGATAAGCTCTCCGCCGCGGTCCAGCTTATCCACCGTATCTTCACGCACCATCAGAAAGTTCTGCGCTTCATGGCCACCGCGCGGATTGGCGGCCACACTCACATAGCCTTCGGCGCGTTGCTTCCCATCCAAATCGATCAGCTGATTTCCTTGGTTATAAGAATTCGTCCAGTCACCGACAACCGCCAGTTCCGCATCCGCATAGACAAAGCGAGCCGGCGCTTCCCATTTCAGCTGATGGAGGGGATCAATCAGGATTTCCTGCGTTTCATATTCAGATTCACACAGCCAGAGATGCCCGCTGCCTCCGTCAAGGACTTGGACAAAACCGCCCTTCCACAGCACTTTCCCCTGATCATCATGCAGCTCATTGCCGGATGAAGACCGCCACAGCGACCAGCCTTCGCCGCTTTCAACAAATTGCAGCGATGACACTGCGGTTTTGGTCAGCGATCCATCGGATTGCAGCAAACCAATCTGTCTGTACTCAGCGTTCAAGCATAAAACATGACCGCTGCTTAATCGGTGCAGAGAAACAACATCGTCCAGAATTATTTCCCCTGTCTGCCGGTTCAGCAAAGCCCCTTCCGGATCGATTCCATTCACTTCCCAGAATGAGTTCTCCGGCTGCTGATACTGAACGACATAATTTAAGAAACCCTCCCGCGCATAGCTGACTTGGGCAAAATCCTGAAGCACATGACCTTCACTATCCGCCAAAGCCGTCTGGGTCAAGGCAACCCGCAGCTGCCCATCTGACTTGACATCGGGAAGTGTCGCCTGGATAAGCCGGTAGGCGGTGGTTTTCCCACTGACCAAATCCAAAATCGGTTCAATCTGCGTCACTCCCTCAATAGAATTGCCGTTCACATCGACAATCCAGCGCTGCAGATCGTTGTATTCTAGCGTCAGCACTTGCCTGGGATCCTGCTCCTTTAAAAAATTGTCTGTTGAAAAGCTCGGACAAAGACTTTCCGGTTCATCGCTGACATGGGTAACAGAAGACTTTGCAGAAGCTTCGTTTGGGGGCACAGATGAGGTCTGACAGGCGGCTGCCAACAATCCCGCTGTCGCCAAGATCAGTCCTTTTTTCAGACCGTTCATGGTTTCCATCTCCTTTTATTGTACGGGAACTAAACCGTGTTCACTCAACCACTGCTGGCCGCGCTGACTCAGCAGCCAGTCTGTGATGCCGGCAATCGTTGCATCAGAGGCTGTATTGCTTGCCAGCAGCACCGGCAGCCGCAGCGGATATTTCCCGTTTTCAATCGTCTTTGCATTCGGCAGGATGCCCGCGATCCGCACAAGCTTGATTTCCGGCTGCGGATTGACCTGCGTCACCATCTGCAGACTGGAAAAGCCCAAGGCGTCCGCCTCGGCATCAAACGCTGCGATTTCCTGGCGGACAACGCCGGGACGTTCATAGACCCATTCCAATTCAGGAAGGCGGATCGGCTGTCCCTGCATGATCTGCCGTTCAAACGCGGTCTGCAGACCGCTGTTTTCATCCTGAGCATAAATCCGAATCGCCCGATCTTCCCCGCCGACTTGTTTCCAGTTGGTAATCTTACCGGCATAAATATCACGGATTTCTTCCAGAGTTAAGGTATCGACAGGATTTTCCTGACCGGTCACCATCACCAAAGCGTCGTAGCCGATCGTCTGTGCCTGCCACAATGTATCATAATCCTGCAGCTCTTCCCGCATCAAAGCAGAGGGCTCATAGGCCAGAATCATCCGCGGCTTGGGATTAACCACCTGAATCAGAGTGCGCCAGGCTGCCTGCGTACTGCCGCTGGCCTCGCCCGCGATCCAATCCGGATCCGGACTCAGCTCACGATGCAGCTCATTCAACAGGGCCTGCAAAGGCCAGGAAGCCGCAGCCAGCGGAAACGCTTCAACCTGATAGGAATTTTCCGGTTCCACTTTGGCAGTACAGCCGCTGAACAACAATCCGAGGATCAGGATTATCCTGCTTATTCGTTTCATCCGCTGTCCCTCCTTAGTCATCCCAGCCTAAGCTGTAAATCGAGCGCTGCACCAGCCACTCACCCTGACCATTGATCAAGCCGGCAGTTTCACCCTGAAGCAGCGCAAAGCGATCTTGCCCACGGCTGTAAATTCGATTTGCCCCGGCAAAGATCACATTTCCGTTTAAGTCGAGAATATCAGTCAGTTCTCCCGTTTGTTCACGGCGAACGGCAAGCAGGTAATCCATCGGCTGGATCCAATAATCCTGCAGCGTCGCTATCGAAAGCGTCTCATAGGTTTCTGCCGGAATCACAATCTGAAGTGCGCCATCCAGCAAGCCGGTTCTGATTTGACCTTCCGCGTTATAGGCTTCGTAAAAATACAGTCCTTCCCGATCACAATATAAGCTTGATAATCCGGGGATCGTCTGTTTCTTCAGAATCTGACCGCTGCGGTCGATCAGCATCGCCGTTTCCTTTTCAACCGCTAAAAATTGTTCAGCTTTGGCTTTGGAGGACTGCGGTTGGGCGCTGATCAGATCTTCGCCGCGGAATAATTCGTTGCCATTCAAATCCAGCATCACCATTGCTTCTTCCTTCGTATTCGCATCGGTACGGTAAACTAACATCAATTCACCATCAAAATACGTCCATTCCCAATCCGGATTCATAACATAAACTGGCTTCAGCGTTTCCCAGCTGACAATCTCCGTCTGTTGTTTCTGATAGGTAATAAAATAGGGGCCATGCAACCCTTTATAAACCGTATTGATGCGCGGGGCGCTGAACAGCGGATTCAAATGAATATCCAGCAGCGTGTCCGTGCGGCGGGCTTCGTTTTCCAAAAAACTGACCGAGCTGGCGACAATCCGCCCCTGCGCCGCCTCTGGATCATAATACGTTTTAGCTGCCGGAAATCCGGATACAGCTTGCCCTTCACTGTCCACCACGCCTAACAAGCGGCGTTCTTTATCCACCGCAATTAAATTTTCATGATCCATAGCTTTCAGCTGAAAAACACCATCTTGAACTACGGTCTGTGCTGCCCCGTCGATCAGAGCTGTTTGATAGGTTTCCGGCAGTTCCATCATCGAATCAAATTCATCGGCATAGTCCCGCCGAATGACCAGTCTGCCTGTCCCGCCTTCATAAATGACGCCATCCCAATCAGCCAGACATTGATCCTCAAGCGTATAGAGTGCCGACTGATTAGTATAGATCGGCTGATCATATTCATCCGCTTTTCCCGACCAAATCCGCCGGGTTTTCACTTTATACTGCGGCTGGCGTGTCAGCTGATCATAGATCAGCGCTGACTGCGTCTGAGCCTCAACCGTTTCACCCTTGCGGTTGACCAACCACATTCGGCCAGGTGTTAATTCAATCGGGTAAACACGGTTCTGTTCCGTAAAGCTTAAATTCTCATCCGGCAGCGGCGGTTCTGTTTCCCCCGCTGCGATATTTCCGGAATTCTGCGGAGCTTGGGATACCGGAGCGCCGCACCCGCCTAAAAACAGAAAGCCGGATAAGAGAAAGCAGTGCAGTCGTTTCCAGCGTTGCGCCATTGCCATCCCTTCTTTCTTATTGATCCTCCACGGCCGCAAATGGCTAGCGGACATTTCTATTTCTTGTGATCTTCTCACTGTGTTTTTTCTGCTTTGAATTGTTAGAAACCAGATTTCCCGCCACAAATATCAGGTGATTGGTTTCACCTTTATTTTACCATTATCCGAACAACCTGACTCTTACACTTTTATTACGGTCATAGAACACGAACTGTCCTAACATAGAAAAAACGTTTCCTGCATTGTGAAAATTAACTCAGAAATTTCATCTTAATCCGACTGATTTCTTGATCAAGATGAAATTAAGCTCATCAGTTACGTTAAGAACGCTAAAATATTCTCTAAGAACACAATAAAAAAAAGCTACATGATTTATATTGAAATTTCTCATGAATGTTAGTCTATTCTTGGATTTCAATAACCTTGTCTGTCAGACGACTTAGAACCTCAATCTTCTCTGAGGTCATGGGAAAGGATGTTTTAAACTCCAAAATCAAAGCCCTATTTTCTTTAAGCAGAAACACATAATTTAGATAATACTTGTTTTCCGGATAGTTTTGATCATCATAGAGCGCATAGGCCTGTTCTGCATTCCATACATCCGGCTCCAATCTGAAAAAGTCCTGATCCATGTCGATGCTTTTTAGGCTGTCGATCGCGAAACAGCCGCTCTTACATTCTGAAAACCATTTCTGTTCCACTTTTTTACGGAAAGCATTTCTTCCTGCAGCATGCTGTACGCTTGATTTCCATCCGCGGCTTCAACCAATGTAATACTGAGAAATTGATATTGTTCATCCGATAAATCCGAAGTATTCGCGATTCGTAAACGATATAGATTGATATTCTTACGATAAGTTCTGTAATCGGCACTTTCTGTAACCGAGTTTTCATAACCCAGCTCCTTCATCGTCAAGATTACAGGGATATTCTTATCCATCCATGATGAATGATGACCGAGATACAAACTCAGCACAACGATGCCAAAGAAAATACAATAAATCCAGTTCCAGCAGCCCCTGGACAGCAATTTATTTATCCCTTTCCAAATGTTACGAAACATGCTTGCGAACCTCCCCCAAATATGAAATTTCGATCGTTTACACGATGGTGGATTATAGAATAGTTCCCGTTATCCATGGCATGAATATCTGACAGCTGACCGCAGACAAACGGGGACTTTCCTTTTTCTTTATTTGATTTCATTATAGCCTGTTTACACAAAATGCAGAAGACGAAAATCTGACACACGAAATAAATGTTACCAATCATTAAAGATCATTCAAAAAAGCCACAAGAAAGTGATGCAAGCATCACTCTGAAAGTCTAAACCTTCAGAGCCCCTCT
>ERZ1108168.617-NODE-617-length-24204-cov-10.815437_pt1 | contig 24204 bp, 31 predicted proteins | sample MGYA00403704_ERZ1108168 | MGnify/ENA primary metagenome ERZ1108168 (study PRJEB35170, sample SAMEA104062421) | human gut metagenome | biome: human gut; feature: human-associated habitat; material: faeces | place: Denmark | collected 2012-06-12 ...
TAGATTTTTTGTACGCCGCCGCCCGCCATCGAGCAGAGTTTTACACCTAATTGGGGATAAAACAGCTTAATCTTCGGCTTTTTATTGGCAAAGCTTTTACTTAATTTTAAGAATTCAATCAAATCTGCATTTTCAGGCTGACCATATTTCGCTGAAATCGCTTCTTCGATTTGTTCAGCAGAAACATAGGCTACTTTTCTGTTCCCCTTATCCTCAATCCTATACGATTCTTCAAATCGAATACCCCATTCAGTGAACAATCGAAATTTTGTTATCATGGGATGCACTCCTGTTTTCATCGTGATGAATTTTCCTTTAGGTAATGTCTTAAGTTCATCCGACATTAATAGAGGCCGCTGAATCATCTGCAAGGATTGTGAAGGATCGTTGCGCCCCTTGCTTATAGAACCACTAAGGATGGTCTTATCCCCCAATGCTTTTGACATGGCTTCCGCAGTTTGTGAGTTTGGGGCAAAGCCAGAAAAGATTGTATCCTGACAGTTATCAATGATGATTTCAGCGCCTTCTTTGCCATAGTTTTTTTCCAGCTGTGCGATAGCCTGAATAATCGCAATAATACTTAGTCGCCTTGATCGCCCTGCACTGAACATCAGTTCTACGGAATCAATTTTAGGCAAAGAACCCAACTCATCCAAATAAAACATGACCCGGTTTTTTAGTTTCCCTTCTGTTTCATCCGCAATACTCAGAATCTCTCGATAAATCTGTTGAATGAGTAGGGACACAATAAAGTATTTAGAGGGATCTTCTTCCGGCAGAACGAGGAAAATTGCTGATTTCGTATTGCAGAATTGCTCAGTGTTGATTGAAGTGTCAAAACAAAGGATCTGTTCGAGTTCAGAGTCAAGGAAAGCATTAAGTCTGCCTAATGCGGTTGAAAGAACGGACATCATCGCCTGATCTGCAGAGTTTAGTGCAGCACCCGCAAACCATCGAGCTTTATGTTCTTCCGGCAGTCGATTTAATAACATTTTAAATCGATTCTGCCCTGTAGCTGAGGGTGTCATTAAATCCTGAACCAGCTTAAATACAGAGATAATATGTCTTTCTCTTTTATCGCCGAACTCCGCAAGAATAAGAATTATTGAGGTTAATAATCCCTCTGCCGCGTCATAGAAAAACTGGTTTTGACCGTAGTTGACCTCGCCATCTGAAAATATTATTGTTTTAGCTATGATCTTTGCATAGCGCTCCGCTTTAGCTTTCGCCGATAAGTTGTCCGGATTTTTAAGATAGGTGTCCATATACTGATTAACCAGACCCAACATATTAAACTCATCACTTTGCGTTGGTTTACGCAGATCAATAACGGATACATGATAGCCATAATATTTTCTAGCAATTCCAGCATAATTACGAAACAGATCCCCTTTTGTATCCGTGCATAGAAAAGACATTCCTGATGCCAAGGCAAATTCAATATTCGGATAAAGAAAGAATGCAGTTTTTCCAATGCCGGCTGCGCCAATCATCAAACAGTGAACATCCTGACTGTCCACTAAAGCAACCACATGATCTTTTTTTCCTTTACAACCAACTATGATTCCCTGTTCTTTGGGCAGATTCTTTCCAATTCGCCATAGTTTAGACTTAAAAGGCACGAAAGAATATGTTTTTTCTATTTCCTTCGGACTTGCGAACCGTGCGGTGCCATGCTGGCCATCTCCTACCGTTTTGCTTTTGATATGATTGAGATCAGCATTATTGGTCAGAAAATACATAAAGATCATCATTGATGCCATCACGGCAATTAGAAAAAGAATACCGTTATTCATGCTGGCTCATTTCAATTTCTTCCCTTGAAACTGGTTCGACATAGTCCCATATAATCATGAGCGCTTCATCATAGTTCCTTGCTTTATACACTCGATTGATAAATTCCTGAATGATTTCTTGATCAACTTTATTTCGTCTTAATGTTCTTGCTGTGATCCCGATAAGGTTAAAAACATTTCCATTCGCTCCGATCAAGGGAGCTTTTGGTTTATCCATACCTCATTTCCATCCTTTCTTCTTTGACTTTTTGTACAGTCTTTGGAGGCATTAAAAAATCATGAGTCGTTTGACATTGCACCGCCAATCTCATGATCTTTTTCTCTATTAATTCTTTGTTTACATTATCTGTATAACTTAATGTTTTGATCTGATTGATAAGCTGATGAATGGTATTCAGTCGTTGATCTAATTTACCATCTCGAGGAATGATCATTGGAAAGTTATCAGTGTGAAGCATAGAACAGGCCATTTGAGTTACTTGCTCTAATCCCCTTTCGATAATTACTGGATCATTTTTGCCATAGAAAGAAGCATAAGCATTCATTAAGTCACATAATGTTTTGCTATCCCCACGACATTGCGGAATTTTTATATTAGGTAAAGGATTAGCCAGCTGTCCTGTTAACCCTTTCTCTGCTTTCAGACTTTCATTCCAATCTTTATATTCCATCAATCTCATTTCAGGTAATAACTGAAACTCGTCTTCCAACAACTCTGAAATTCTATCCATTGCTTTATAGCCCGCTGAGTCCTGATCTAAACATAAACACACATTTTTAATGCTTTTATTTTGCTTAAGTAAAAACTGAACTGCAATAGGAGAAGTGCCGCAAAGTGCGACATAACTATGCTGCTGCCAATTTTGTGGACGCAATGTTATATAAGACAGCATATCAATCGGCGCTTCAAAAACGTAGCACTGATCAGAACTACCATACCAATGAAAAGAAAACTGTGGCTCTGAGCCATCTACATTTCCTCGAAACTGTACATTTGGCAGGGTTCCACGGACTGAAGCATGTTGCATCTTCCCATCTTCATCGACTCCAGCAAAAACAACATTATGATGTTTTGCTTCTTCATAGATAAAATCTTTTTTCATAAAGAATCGAACGATTTCTGGATCGATTAATCTGGTTTTACACAAATATGCCCAGGCTCTTTTGTTATTTTCAGCTTTTTTCGGAATTTTAAACTCTTTTTTTATCGGTGCTGCTTTAGGTACTGTGACACTATAATCAAATTCGTTTATCAGAAATTCCATCGCTTCTTGATATGTATAATTCAAAAACTTCAAAAGGAAATCTATCGTCATCCCTTTTTCACATGTTCCATGCTGATACCAAACATTATTTCGGAATGTTAAACCTTGATGACCTGCATATCGCCATTCCTTCCCGGACTTCTGCACTGCCAACCCAAGCTGATCCATCACCTCTTTTATCGGTATACTATTGGCGTGATACCGTTGCTCAGGTGTGTAGTAATGAAAACTCAATGATTTCACCCCTTTCTTTTAATTATGTACACTGTCCTTAATATTGTGTCCTAGGGCAATTTTCAATCTCTTTTCTCTCAATTTTAATTGATTCTCGCTTTGTGAAACTACATTTCTATGAACTTCATTCTGAAAGATTTTGCTCATATGTTTAATCAATCGCAATAAGATTACTTCAGCTGGTTCATGGATACGATCAAAATATTGCAGTACTAATTTAGCATACTCGTTCCCCAGTCCAGCGGACTGAGTATAATAAACCCGAGCGAGATCCCGGTCTATTTTCAGATGATTTAGTCCTTTATGATATATCCTTCCTAGGGTAAAGAGAGCACGATCATCTCCTGTCAGCCCTAATTCATATAAAATCTGAACAGCTTGTTGTATTTCTTCTTCTGAACGATCTAAAAGGATAAATTGTTGTGCAAGAAGTGATTTAACAAAATCAGATTTATTTTTCACCTTTTGCAGATACTCTAACGCTAGACTAGGATTTTTCTCAACTCCTTTATCTAATGCGTACATTAATCCGATCATGCTGGCAAGCTGATCACTTGATCGTTTTGCGTATTCAATTAAAAAACGATCTAATGCTTTTTTGTAATACAATTGTGCTTGCTGCAGATCAACAACTGTTCCAACCCCTAATTCATAACATTTCGCAAGTTGATAAGTTGCATAGGATAAACCTTGAGAATCTGCCTTCACAAAATATTGAAACGCTCTTTCTTTATCAATTTTCAATCCCAGCTTTCCTTCAGCATAAGCCTGACCAAGCAGATAATGACTTCCTCCATCAGCTTTAGCTTGAAAATATTGAATGGCCTCCATTACTTCGGTTTCATTTTCATTTCTTTTTAAATAGCAGCGCATTAACAAATTCTGAGCTTTATCATTTTTATTTTCTGTTGATTTTTTTAGATATTCTTTTGCTTTATCCCAATCTGCCTGACATCCTTTTCCTTTAAGATACATCGTACCAATCCGATATTGTAAATTATCATCCGGCATACTTTCTTCCTGAGAGATGAACTGATCTAATGCGTTTTTATAATATTTCTCCGCTTGCCCTAGATCTCCTTCAGCAAGTCCATCATCGATCATTTTAGCCGTAGAGTAACAAGCATAGGGCATTCCTGCATCTGCTGCTAAACTGTAATGACTGAATGCATCCGTCATCTCTCCATAAGTCCAATAATAAAGATTGCCTAATGCAAAGTCAGCATATTTATAGCCATCACATTGTTCATACCAAGACTTTGCTTCCTCTTTATTTTCTTCTACTCCATAGCCTCGATCGTAGCAAACTCCGATTCTATATTTAAAATAATTGGACTTTGGTCTTTCTGAATGAAGAATCTTAAATTCATTTAGCGCCATCCTGAACCATTCATTAGCTTGTTCCTTATTTACCAATACGCCAAGTCCCCGAGTATAAATAAGGCCAAGATCATACATTGCTAACGGATTTCCCAAACCAGCCTGCTTCTCCAGCATAATCCTCGCCTGCTCTTGATCCTTTTCAGTTTCTTTTGTTCCATATAGCAATTTCTTCGCCTGTTTATAGTCTTCATTCCAAAAGCTCCATTTTTCTTCTTGCTCCACAATATCGTCAGCTTGAATTTCATCTTTAATGAATTCCATCTTCTCCTCTATTGGTTCTTCCATATAATCTTGAATATATACACTTTCTTCGTTTAATTGAATTGCTGCAGATATTATTTGATTTTTTATGGATCGGAACTCTTTGTTATTGACCATCGGAATGGCTGGAATTTCTTCATCTTTATAAGCTTGGAAAATTTTATCTATGCAAACACACCATTCCTGATAGCATTTCTTTATTTCCGTTTGTTCTGTGAGCTGAGCCATGATTAAATCAACTTCTTGTTTCAAAGATTTAGATAAATATCCATATGTCTTTTTCCCCTTTATTGATTCTAATTTCTTTCCTAGAGCAATCATAGTAGGAATTATTTCTTTTGGTGGCTGGCAATTCAATAGTTCATTCGATAGCTTTTTGAGTTTATCTCGAGTAGCGGTTTGTTCAGTATAAATCTGCATTAAATCCTGTTTAAAAATATCTTTAGCATACATTGCTCTCATATCATCGATTGATTTTTTTGTCAGATATCCTTCACTCGGATCGGTTGAATAAATTATCATATGGATGTGCGGATGATGAGCTTCATCGTGGAAAGCTGCATACCATTGTAGGTGATCTGGATAAATCTTATACTTCTCAGCGATCTCTAGCTGATGCTTTAAAATTAGATTTCGCCATGATTGGATATTTTCGTAGTTTAATCGATTCGCGTCTTCTCGTTTCAAGGATATAATTTGAGTCCAGACATTTCCTTGATGATCGTTGATTTCCTGCTTCACTTTTTCTAAATCCACATTATCTTCTTGCCCAAACAAACCGTGCTTACCTTGTTTATAAACACCAGGGCGCTGAGCTATATATTGTAAATATCCTTTTGATCCACACAGTTCCGCATAATGATCTTCTTCTATCCTTGTTATTAACTCTGATGCATTCCCTATCGTTTGCTCTTTTATATAATTATCGTATTCGGGATATTTCTTAATATCTGGATACAATCTGATCAAGTCCTTTATATGATCTTTCTGTTTTTCTGTTGCCTTCTTGCTACTAAGTTTATTTGTTATCTTAACTACACCTTCGCGGGTGGCAATATAGTTAATAAATCCACCACGATCAGATTTAGAATTACTTTTGAGATAACCACACTTTAATATGATCCTAGGCATGGCAAATGAAAAGCTGCTTAGTCAGCAGCTTCGTCCAGCATAAGATTTAACAATTCGTGATACTTTTCTTCTGGCAAATTTAACTTTGCAGAAAGTATTAATACCTCTCTGGCATAGTCCATTTTAAATTCTTCTGGCATTACTATTCCTCTCCTTTCCGGGTTCAGCCTTTATCTTTCCATAAAATGACCTTATACACTTTCATTAAAAATTGCTGTCTTATTCTTTTCAACATACTCTTGCAAATAATCGCATAATGAAGGTGAAAAGCTATAATAAGCCATATCTGTCTCAATCCAAGAATCATTTTCACCCTCTGTAACTGCTTTATGATAATTGTTGGCCAATTCTTTATTTCCTATAGTTAGAATGGCCTTTTCCAATTCATTTACATCGGTATCAGGATAACAATCCATATAGCCGCTATATCCACCACTATTCATTTCTGCATCATACCAAAAACACAGAACCGCTATTCTCTGAGCATCAGATAATTCTGATATATCTTGATAGCATATTTCTTCATTAAATCTATTCCATATAATATCTTTTTCAGTCATATCTAGCCCCCTATAAACTGAAATTTAAAAAACTACTTTTCTTTCCATTCCCATTCAAATTTATATGTCCAGTAAAGTTTTGGTTCTATTTTCCATTCATAATAACCAGAAAAAGGTACTTTATTTTTATTTGCATTACGAGCATTTTTATGATCAAGAAATTCTAATTTATAAGTGCTGCCTTTTTTAAAAAATTTCTGTGGTATTTGAATTTGTATAATTAACTCACCAGTTGGGGATATTGTATCATACCAATAAAAGGGTTGAAATTGTTTATGTTTGTTAGCACCTATTAGTTCAACTTCAAATTCAATAGTTTGAAAAAGATGAACTGGTTTTGGAAAAATGACATTATACCCATATTCGTTACCTATCTTCTCTTCTAGCTTGATAACAAATCCTTTAGTAGGAGTTTTAACAATAAGTTTTTCATTAGGAAACCATGTTTTTCGAATATAAAAAGACTTTTTCCACATTCTATTAGACCTTATTTTATACTTTGTATATGTTCTTATTTCCTCTCCTAAATATTCGAAATGTATAGTTGATGTTATTATTCTAAAATCATGTCTGTACGGTTTTGTTTTTAAAAAAGAAGATATAGACCATGATATTAAAAATAAAAAAGCTAACAATAAAATTTTGTTTAACACTGTGAAATTATCATTTTCGAAAAAATCAAAATTTTTAATTGAAAAGAATGAAACAATTAAAAAAATACATAAACTAGATAATATATTTTCCAACAATGATTCGAGTAACCTATTGAAAAAATCAAATATTTTTTTCATAAACTTCCTCCATTATAAACCAATAAATTAGATTATTCTCCAATCCTTTATAAATTCTAATTGAGCAAACTGTTACATATTATTCATGGAATAATCGACTTCCTCTGGCGCACTGAAATTAAGGTTAAAATCAAAGATACAAGAATTTCCCAAAAAATAAAATTTCCCACTTCCCACATTAAGCAGTAAAGATAATTCAACTTTCATAATATTATCCTGATTGTTTTCGCTGTCTATTAAAGTAGTTATATTCCCATCAGTATCTTCAAATAAAAATTTTATCTCTCCTTCTTTTCTTTCAAGAGTTCCCCATATGGAAATTTCCGTATTGTCATTTGTTTCTACATCAACTAAATTACGCTCGCTACTCAAATAAACGGTTCCGCTCATTTGATAAATACTATCAGTCTTTTGTGTGGAAAAAGAATGAAATAGATTTTGCGCTTTTAAATTATCATAGTTCTTATCTAATTCTATTTCAACGGTCGTTCTACTTCCTTCTAATGTGTTAGAAGTTTCAGTGTTAGCATTTACACACGCTGTCAAATTCGCCATACATATGAGCGTAATAAAAAGAATTGCTATTTTTTTCATAAAGTTACCTCCATAAATTCCGAGTTATCGCTACGTCTACCTTCTTGACTTTCAGTCAAGAAGTATCCCTCGCTCTGCTCGAACAATCCTGATTTGTCGTTCTGCATGTCAAGAATCTTAGCAACCTTATATAAATAAGATGTATATAAATCATATCATATTCTTCGAGAATAAATAGTTAGAGAAGTACTTATAAACTGTTTTTCTGATAATTAGTCACTCTTTTAAAATCTACTGATCCAATTGACCGTTTAACATCCTGTACGCACTTTCCGCGCAATCTATCTAACGTCTGACCATCTACATCCATGTTGGCGGCTAGAATATGCATCATCATGCTCATTTCTACTGATAACTTAAAAAGCAAACTCGCAATCCGATCCTCTGATATTTGCACCGTACCTGTAATAACAGATTGTAATGCCTTCGATATATATTCAGCATCATCCTCTTTATTTAAATATCCAATATAAAAATGCAGAGCTTTCTCTGTAAATTCATTTCGGGACCGACAGTTCGCTCTTTGGAGATTGCGATCTACTGAATCCACTGTGTCTTGATAAAGCGTTATTCCTGGCTTAATTTTTGTTTTATTTTGCGTACTGCCACTCCTTTCAGGAAGCTTCCATTTTGGCTTTAGAAGGCTTTAATTCTTGCATATTGGGATCACTCACAATTTCTTGGCTAAACCAAGGAACCAAGAAGAATTGCCGCCGGGCGTTGCACGGCGGTGTTTTCCGGGGTGGCAGGCGCCACCCCTTTAACCCGCTTGTTTTTAGGCGCTGTTTTTCAGCCCCTTTTTTGCCCTCAAAGCCCGTTTTTCGCCTTGTTTCCAAATCCCTATGAACTTGTTCCAGCTTGCCGCAAAAACCGCTCACACGGCTTATTTGGGGCTAATCCTCCGAGTTACGCCTTATGCCTGCTGAAGCTCTGGCTCTTGTGGTTCAATGCTGATTTTGCGGCTTTTTCGCGATTTCTTCGTTTCCTGAGTTTCTTCCTCCACTTCCGCTTGCTGTTCCTCTGCTGGCAATTTTGCATTCAGGTATTCTCTAACCGCCAGCGGAACTTGCTGAACATACAGTTTATTAAAGGCTGTCTGCATTCCTTCCTCTAAACTTCTTCCTTGCTTTTCTAAGTACATTGCTGTTGCTTCGGCTTTGGTGTCGTTGATTTCAATTTTAATTTCCATGTTTTCTATTTCTCCTTCTGCGCTTTGCGCTCTTTTTTCATTGAAAAAACATCTCACGAATGAGATGAGTAGTGTTTACTCATGGCAGATAATTTCTTGGATTCACCCGTCTTCCATGAGAAATTACTTCGAAGTGTAAGTGCGGACCTGTCGCATATCCAGTTTGTCCTACATTGGCAATAACCTCCCCTCTGGCAACCGTTTGTCCCTCTGTAACCAATAGTCTGGATGTATGACCATAGACACTGAATATCCCGCCGCCATGATCAATAACGCAATAAAGTCCCAAACCCACCGAGGTATTCTGCGTTAGAACCACAGTTCCATCCGCTACCGATAAAATCTCTGTGCCTGCTGAAGCCCTTAGATCAATCCCTGTATGACTGCTTGAGGTGACTGTTCCATCTGGCAGGGTAATCGGCTGCCGTGATCCGAATTCCGAAGTGACATTGCCTTTCCAGCCTTGTCGCAATGGCTCGCCAAAATTACCGCCAATATATTCAGTTTGTTCAGAGATTTCCATTGCTGATTTCAGCAGTTCCAAAACAGGCGAATAAGCATCGGTTCCTTCGCCGAAATTACTATTTACTTGTCCCAGAATTTCTTGAAAAATACTTCGATGCTTTGTATCATAGCCTTTTCCACATACTCCACTGATTCTTCGCATATTTTCGGATTGATTGTTGTTAACCATATAGCCTACAAATTTCCAGTAGCGATCTGATTCATCCACCGCTGTTAAGGGATCATCTTCAATGATGACCTCTACCCATTTTTCATCTAAGAAACACAACACAAAATCATCATAGTTATATTGAGGAATGCGATCAGCATCGACAAACAGAGAAAAAAGCAGGCACTGCATATAGGTCTGATCCAATGATCCTTCCACGATTTTTTCTGATATTCTATCTGAGGCTGTTTGTATTTGTTGAAATGAATCCGTAAAACTATCTAAATAAGAACGATAATCTGCTGGCACATTTTCAGATATCGGTTCTTGTTTAAAAAGAACCTGAAGAACTTGTTGATTATGTTCAGCCGCTCCCGTACCTGCAGAAGCGATTAAAACAAGGATCAGGATAATAGGTGATAGAATAACGCAAGCAATGATCATTACTGTTTTTTTACCTGTATCACTCTTTAGGAACAACGCAAGTTTGATCAATGTTTTCATTTATCTTCCGCCAGCTGCACCAAATAAAATTTCCTTGTATTCTGGCGCCTGCACTTGGAGATTGTAACGCTCATTACCACACCGATATAAACAAGTTCCCCGCTGCGGGTAGCGGATTAAATCAAATTCTGCTTTTTCCAGTTGAAGCATATCCAAATATTTCTTTTCTTCGATTGTCCCTGGATAAAAGAGAAACTGATGAGTCGGGATTGCAAAGAGCGGCCGGGTGTACTCCCTAATTCCTTCCATATCGTAATCTTCTATATTCTGAGAAGCTAAAATAATGGAAGAATCTTTTTTGCGTACTCGCTTTTCAAAATTTCGGATATACTCCACCGCTACAATGTTATTTAGGAAAAGATAGAACTCATCAATACTTGCCACAGTGTTTCCGACCGTAAGCAGTTGGTTGCTCATATAGGATAGAACATTGAACAACAATGCATTCCGTAAATTCTTATTGGTTTCCAATAAACCTTTTGCACCAAAGCATAAAATTCCTGAATCATTGATATTTGTTATGCCATTGAAATATTGACTGTCTGAACCTTTGCAAATAGAGTAAAGTGCCAGACATACACTCTGCAGCATATCCGCAGTATACAGTTGGATTTTCGTTGAATCAAAGCTGCGATATTCTTTTTCACACAGCTCATATAAATCCGATAAGATCGGATAATCCTGATGGGCGCGACAGCTGAAATCTGTATCCTCACTGATTCCAAACTCCTCGTAGAGTTTGACTAACATCATCTCTAACACATCAATTTGAGCATTGCTTAGTTCTTTATAGGACTGAAAAAAATCTTTTAGAAATGCGATGTGCTGGCTAAGTAATGTCTGTGCCGTGAAAGCCGGAAGTTCCTCATTTTCTGATTCTTGTTCTGCAGTTGCCCAGCGCTTCGGTTCAAGAACATTGATTATCTTATTGCCTGCCATTAGATCAATGTAATCTCCATTTAAATTATGAAACAGGTCTTCATACTCGTCTTCCGGATCAAGACAGACTAGCCGCTTTCCTGCTTCAAGCTGATTGATCAAAATCAGCTTTAAAAGATAGGATTTACCTTCGCCGCTGTTGCCTAAGATCAAGATATTGCTATTAGTTTTATCGTCCATTCTCCGATCAAAATCCACGATGATATTAGATCCGTATTTATCTTTGCCAAGCATAATTCCATGAGGATCGGTTTTCCCAGAATAGTTCATCGGATACAAATTTGCCACGGAGCTGGCTGGAAGAACTCGTTCAAATTGATCATTGAAGCAGTTATAGCCTGCCGGACTAACAGAAAGAAAACCTTCCTGCTGCCTTAACAGTAAACGATCCACATTCATTTTAGATCGAGTTAATTCGGTTAAAACATCTGTTTGTAATATCCGCAGTCGTTCTTCAGATGTGGATTGTAATTCCAAATAAACCGCACAATGCATTAGAGGTTCCCGGCTGCGATGCATATTCGCAATAATCGTCGTCACATCGTTTAAGTTGCTTTGCGCTTCCACAGCATCCTGAATGTTCTGTGTATTGCGAACGTTCATCTTATTTTTATTGGCTGCATTACTGATGATTTTCTTTTCTTCTAAAGAGGTGACCATCCGAGTGTAGATTTTTACTGTGATGTTTTCTTTCTCACCAAGATACCTTAGAAGGGCTTGATCTTCAGTAGATGTCGGATAATCTCGGATTGCCCATACACACCGATAGGTATTGCCGCAAAGATAATAGTCTGTAAAAAATCGAATACGTGAAGGAGATACCCGATCCAGAAATTCCTGCATTCTGATTTCTTCAGGCTCTCTCTTTTTAAATGGCCACTTGATTTTAATCATAGGTCACCCATCTTTCTCCATCTAAGTCTTCAAAATAATCAGAAGTTACGTTCTGTTCAAAATAGATTGCCAGTATCTTTTTAATCTCCTCTTTGTCACATCGTCGTACAGATAATCCCTGCATCTGCATCATCTTTTCAATCCTGTTTAAGTAGGGGAGAAGGTCATGATTCTTTTCCTGCCTGATTCTTAAGCAAAATAAAAACAGCCGGGAGGTCGCTGTTTGGATTTGCAGTTCATCCAAGGATTGAAGATCCTGTTGAAGCAGCTTCTTCAATCCTTCATTCTTTTCTGTTTGAATTCGTCCTTCTATAAATAATTTGTTACTTTGGAAATTTTCCCGTCCGTTTAGGCAGATAATTTCCAGCTCTTCAATTCCTTTTAAAACATTAAGCAGTGCATGAACCTTAGTCCTGATTACAAATTCCGGAAGCACCGCAAGATTATAAGGAGCAATCTGATAGTAAATTAGGTCGGTTTTATTATAACCTTGCAGACTGATGGGCGTGATCGTCTTTAAGTTCAGCAGCTTTCTCGTTGACTTTCTTTTTCTCATGGGTTCTCTCTACCCCAATCAAACTGCTGCTGTTTAAATAGAAAATAAGCACAAGCATAAAGGATAAAATCACGAATACTTGTGTCATCAATTTGTATCGTTAAGATAGCGTAACAGGCACTGATAATGAGCGGCGCCATGATTTCAAACTCAATATAAAGCACTGATGAAATTAACATCGCGATTCCAATCAAAGCTATATCTTTCAATGTCCAAAACCATAAGGTCGGTTTTCCTTTCAAATTTTCTGGATAGTAATACATTTCATCATCCTTTCTTTAATTTGCTGGCTGCTGCTTTGCTTGTGCCGTGTTTTTTGTACCGGAGATCGCATGCGATAACCCTATCGCAGACTGCATCGCATAAATAGCACTGGACACATTGGCATGAGTCGTTGTATCCAATCCATAGCGATCTGCGATGCGAGGCACTTCTGAAGCCGCCAACATAACGCCAATACCTAATAATAAATTTGATCCAAGAAGCATAAGGCCTGCCACCAACATACACGTCTGTAAAAACGCAGTAAGGCAGAGAGCTATGATCTGTTTGCACCAACCGATAAATCCATCATAGAAACCACGAGGGATGGATAACATGTAAAAGCTGCCAGTACAGATTAAGATCAACAGGATTCCTCCACGTTTGAGATTAGCAAAGAAAACTTTGATCACTGCATAACCTAACATGATGAGCAGAAACAACATAAAGACAGCGCTGGATACGATTCCTCCGATTATATTCATTTGCCCTGTTGCCAAGCCGCCTATATTACTCGCAGCTGTGCCGGCAATTCCCTTGCTCAATAATCCTTGCAAAGAAATCGCAAATTTATAAGCTTCAATCGGTAAAATAGTAAATAAAGAGACTGCTATAAAACCTTTGATTAAATTTAGGCCTACATCTTGGATGTTGCCTTGTCCCTTTTGGTAAGCGATTGCACATTCAAATACAGCTAGGATAAACCCAACAATAAACAGAGTCCAACCTAATCTTTCAAAAAAAAGCACGATAGCCTGCACCCAGTCGTACTCAAAGATTTCCGCTCCCATATTATTCATCTGTCCAAAAAATTCACTCAGAAATCCTACTAGCGTAGACTGCAGCCAACTAAGCATTTGATTAAACACTGTTTCAGCCACAAAATCCCATATAAACATCAATTCACCTCCTGTTCCCTATCATGTTAATGTATCCATATTCTGAACTTCTTCCTGTTTTTTCTGACGTTGGATTTCGTTAACAAAAGTCACATCAGGAATATATGCCGCATATCGGCAGTAAGATGCTCCTTCCGAATCTATCAACAAACCATCCGTTCTATTTTTCCCAACAAGCAATATACATTGATACATTCCGTTGATACAACCCATTACTTGACTATTTTTTTTGATGAAATCATAGTCTTCGAGGGGATGCTCTAAAACGTTTAGAAAATCATTTTCCTCTAATTGTATAACCTTATTTATTTTAATGTTTTTTAATCTTCTAAGAAACGATTCCGGTTTTCGTTCAAAATAAGCTTTCATATAGCAATCCCGCACACAAAGCTCCTGCTCTGGATTCATTTTATTTAGATTCCAATCAATTTTCTTGCAAAGCATATCAATCCCAGCCTGATTCACACCCCATTTGTTTCCGATCATCACCATCATATTTTTTACATTTGTAATAAATGGGATCGCTTTTGGCCCTTGGTCAATCGTCATTTGTGTTGCATAATTATAGAGTCCGAATATTGTTTCCAATTTTTGCTCCATCTCTGCTGGTTTTACATTTTCGCAACTACTTAATTGCTGCTGTAGTTCTGACACTCGATCTCGATCAAAACTAAGACCCCAGTAGGATTCCAGCTCTCCAATCAGATCAATGACATCCTGATTATCTTCTATTTTATGTTCCATCACATACAGCATAAGTCCCTTGATTGTCATTTCAGCTATTTCCTGTTTTTCTTTATATCCCATTTGCCTATTAGTAACTCCTTTTTCTATTATTCAAACCCATATTTCATACCTTCAATTTGATCAAATAAAAAATCTTGGTTTCCATTATCACTTTCCAGATTGAAATCAATGACTTTACAAAGAATATCAATACTTCCTTGATTTAGACCCCACTTTCCTCCGATCATCTTCATAGAATTCTGTATGTTATTTATACGATCTGTATATTCTTTACCTTGAGCCATGACCATGTCTGCCATATATTGATACAGTCCTAAAACCACATTTATTTTTTGATCTATATCCGCGGATTCTATCGCTTTATCCTTAGAATCTTCAAGCATTTGTAAAAACTCTGCATCGTGATCAATATCTCCGTCAAGATCATAGTAGCTATCTAGCTCATGAATTATCTTTATCATACACTCTGCATCTTCTGGAAATTCAAGTCCATACTGCATAAGATCATACATTGTTGATATCATTGTTAATTGTTGCTTATCTAGTTCCTCTGTCATTAAACTTTCCATTTTCTTCTCCTTCAATATGGATAATCTTCCCGCAATGACCAATAGTATTGAAAAGCATTTCAGTCCCGCCCTGCTTTAAATCCCATTGACCAACGATCTTTACATTATTCAGTTCTTTATTATTCATAGCTCTATTTCCAACTCTCGTTCTATATTTTTTTCTAAGCACTCTGACATAAAACGTTCTGCTATTTTACAGTAAACGGTATATTTGGGTAATCCATTTTCTATCTTGAAATCTTCTTTTTTCGGCAGTCGTTTATTTTCTACGACAAAGCTCATTACTGCATTATAGAGCTTTTCAACATCCTACTGATTTTGTTCTTTACGAGATTCTTGGATTTTTCTTTATGCTGCAATTCTCTTAATTCAACATATTCAGGATACTTTTCTGCTGCATATTCACCCCAAGATACCCCTATAATTTGTTTAAATGAATTATGTCCAAACAAATCTTTGCGATTTGACATTTCTCTGGTTGTGGGGAGTCTGCCATTTTTCTGAATGAATTGATCAAACGCCGTTAATATTTTATCTTTGTCCCATTGGATGCAGCATCGCGCTAATTGCGGATAATAATGTTGTGCATATTTGCCCCCAAGTCATTCCCATAACTCTCTCTACCGTGGAGCGATCAGGCAATCCATTCCGTTTACACATTTCCCTTGACGTGGGAAGTCTATTTTTTTCTTTTACAAAAGCATCAATTGTATTTTGTATACTTTCTTTTTCCCACTCTCTAACCATTTTCTTTAATTACATCCCAAGAATCACATCCCGAGTATCTTCCATATATAGAGTGGTGCAGTTAACGTGAATATTAAACAGACAAATAATATTGACGGAGTAGTCCAATCAAACATACCTTGTTTGCGATAATCAAAATAAGCCATCCCCAATTTGATAAAAAAGAAGATCGCCAAAATCATATCCACAGCTGGAAATACCACTGCGTTTACAACTTCCCTGATCTGCCCATTAGCTGCATTCCAAGCTTCCTTAATCACTTCGGCTACATTCCCACCTTCAGCTGCAATTGGTGTGATTGCTAAACAGAGAAAGCACAACACCAGTCCCACACTGATTAAAACTCTTTTTTTCCTATTCATTATTTTTCCCTTTCCTTTATTGTGATTTCTACAACATTGACTTTTCTGACAACAAGCGCATTCTCTATAACTTGCAGACTAACGATATCTCCAAGTTCAAGATTCAAGAGATTTCTAATCTCTTTAGGCAACAAAATTCTTCCGGATTCATCTATGATTTTATAAATCTTTTTACTCATGTTCATCCTGATATATCTTCCCGCTAAGTACGGCTTCGACCGTTTCTTCCTCGGTCATATCAAGAGCTTTGCATAATATTTTAATATCATCACTGATGTTTCGATATACTTCGGCTGTAGTAGAAATGACGATTGCTTGATCATAGACTAAGGCATGCAACTGTTCATTTGCTTCTATTCCCGCTTCTTCAAATACTTCTTCTGGAATGGCAAACTCTTTGCTTTCCATAGAATAGATAACATCTTTGTCGTCATCGTCCCAATTCAATCGACCTTGATAAAATAACCTCACTGTTGAAACGTTCTGGTCCTTTAGTTGTTTGACTACTTCCGCAGGTAAAACAATACCGTTGTTGTTGACTTGACATACGATTTCTTCCATTCGCACTCATCTCCTTTATCCTTTAAATAAACTGATTTGTTCTGTGCTGCTTATCTTTGTCAGATCGTAATTTGCAATTAAAACTTCATTAAAATCTGCCCCCGCTTGGTAGCGCTGAGACAGATTACTTTTCCGGCTTACTGCAACTATATAAAATCGCTTATATAGTTCTCTGATAAACTCGCAATCATTGTAGGACAGCAAAAATTTCCCTTGCATTTGCGATAACACATTATTTAACCGTATATGATCATCTTTACTAAACAAGGCTTCATAATAACTTTCTGTTTCAAAGTAGGGTGGATCGCAATAGAAAAAGGAATCAATACGATCATATTGTCGAATCAATTCCTCAAAATCTTTATTTTCTATAATTGCATTTTTTAATCGTTCACTGGCATTCGCAATAGTTAAACTGATGCCAGCTAAGTTAATAGGTCTGCAGCCGTAGGATGTTCCCCCCGCGCCATAAGAGTATCGGATCAATTTAAAATAAGTCACTGCCCGCAATACGTCATGATCATTTGCTTTCTTAAGCATGATCTGTTTGACTTCCACATAATCCATAGCATCCAATTGTTCTTCAGCCAAAGATAATTCTTCTTCCAAATATGAATTGAATTCAACATTGCCAGAGATAAGATTGCGAAGCATTTCAAAATCTTTTCTACTGTTCAGCGGGAAACAATGAAGTTGATTTAAAAAACTGATCGGTCTATCCCGAATCACTCTGAATAGATTCACAAGATTCTCATTATAATCATTGTAAACCTCAAATCCTTCTTTCTGTTTCTTCGCAAATAGAACTGACGCCCCACCCCCAAAAACTTCGATGTAACGATGATAATCAGTTGGAAATCTAGGAAGTATCTCTTTGATTAAGCTAGTCTTGCCACCAATCCATGCCATAAATGGTTTTATACTATCACCTCTTTCTAAAGTACCTTATCAATTGAATCGAACATCTAATCCTCTTTTTTTGCTGAACGTTCGGTTCTATTGGCTCTGATTCCAATATTGCATCATTTTCCTAACATCATCTATATATTTCTCATGTGACCAAATAAATTCGTCCGCTTCTACTTCAGATAAGCCGCGATAATGTTCCTGCTCATCAAATCGCAGCTTTATTTCACAGCCATCCTTCGGATTATCAGAATAGTCTTTTCTAATATTTGTTAAGGAAACAAGATCCTCATCTTCGGTTAGAAAATCTATATTAAATCTTCCATTTAATAATTCTCGAATTTGTTCTTCTGTCGGCTCTATCCACATCTTTTTAGCATGATGCTGATCACAGAATACAATTAAAATCTTATTTGGTTTTTGTTCCGTATTTGTTATCTTGTTAAGACTTGTATATTTAGCTAGGTATTCTTTTTGAAGATCTTTTAATAAGCTCCTACTATAGCATTGATCTAGAAAGCCTTGCATACTTGAAACTAAAAATACATCATCTGTTCCCGTGATTATACAATCGGCATCCCTATGTTCTAGTATAAATTCAACCATACTTGCTGGTGAGCCATCAATTTTCTGGTTTCCATTATGCATACCTTGATCATCTAAAACATAACCATAAACTTTTTCATATTCTCTCATTTTATCTACCCATGGTTTGTTGCATCATTTCCACGTTACAAAACTCCTTTACATAGCGATCACATTCTTCACTTGTTAATGACACAAATTCTGGATAGTCAGGTATGCACCCTACAATCAAAAATGTTCCTAAAATCTGGTTTCCTTGTATAATTTGATTTGTCTTTAACCCTAAACTCCAACCATCTTCATTACATAATAAAAGCGATGTCTTTGCGAGTTGTAACGGTTCTATATTTCCGCCAACAATTCTTTGCATCGCTTTTAATTCATTTTCAACATATTTTTCTGTTGGCTCTTTACCAGGCTCAACTACAACACATCTTATTTGTTTCTCTTTTTCTATCCAATCAAAATCATTATTTCGAATATCTAGCACCGTTGTTTTCCCGTCTTCCAAAAGAACTTCTATCGTATATTCATCGATATCATCGATTACGAAGCCTTTTACCGGTGTCACTAACGATTGATCTTCTGATCGAAATAGTACGAAACGGTCGTTGATTTCAGCACAATGTTCGTTTTTATTTTGGGAACAAACAACATAACCTGTATCCGTATAAATGCCATTTTCTAGTTCCCGTCTTATCTTCCCGACTTGCTCTGTGTTGATTAAATTGATTACTTCCTCTGGAAGATCATTTAAATCTCCAAGAAGCATTATATCTCCTAATATCTGATCATTAATCACTCCAGGATAATAATCATAGTCATCGAGATTTTGAATTATTTGTTCCAACTCCTTAGCGTCAATAGAACCTTGACTATTCTGTTTGATTTTAGTTGCGCCTTGTATTACATCATACTTCTCTTTATCTATCTTTTTTATTACTTTTAGAATTGTAGTTAATTCCTCGTTTGTAAGACTCTTTTTATCATTATTCACTTTTCAGTTCCTTTCTATTGTCTATCTATTTCTGCTTTTGATACAAAAAAACTTCATTGCAGTGAATGAAGCTTTATATCTATTTTAATATTTTCTTTTTGGCATGACTGCAACTAATCGATAGCCGGCTAGCTGTTGATTAATATGCATTAGCATATAATTGGCAGCCTGGAATGAGAATCGATTCCTCATACACTTTGCGAATCGTTTAACATTATCGAAATGAATTCCTCGAAAATGACGTTTTAGCATTCCTGAAAAATATAGTAAGCAAATAAGGTCAATCGCGGATTGCTCATCTTCATGATATTCTGCCGCATTAATCATGGAATCTACAATGGGATTGGTCACGTTTCCATTTAAGATATAGATCGTTCTTGTTCCACGACTCCTTTTGCTATCTTCCTTCATACATCCTTTTTCAATTAAAGAATTTCTAATGTTATTCGTAAGTTCGTTGATATATTCCCTTCTCCAAGTAATAGCATAGAACTCGGATAATATTTTTAATTTGGGATTGCGACAAATCATCTGATATAAAGGATACAAGAAATCAAGGCGATAATCTAGGTTTTTCAAAATTCTTGCCTTTCCATCGATAACCTCAATTACTCCATAATTAACTAGATCAACAAGTCTCGCTGATGCCATTCCCAGGGAAACATCGTTAATATAAGGCAATAATCCTTGTTCATTCATTGTGCTTAAACAATATTTTTCTGATAGGCTTAACTCCATAATATCCCCTCATTTCTAAGCTCATTTATAAACGAAGGTTCTAATTTAGTCAAGATCAGCCGATCAACTCCTTGGATATCCTCAGGTAAGCTTTTTTCTTAACTCAGGAAAAAACAAAAAGGAATATCGTACAAAGCCTTTTGTTAAGGCCTTTTTCGCACTTTTCGCACGACGATATCCCAATAATAACATAGAGATGGTGGAGCATAACGGGATCGAACCGTTGACCTCCTGCGTGCAAAGCAGGCGCTCTCCCAGCTGAGCTAATACCCCATGTATATTTAAATTCGATGGTGGGCCTGAATGGACTTGAACCAACGACCTCACCCTTATCAGGGGTGCGCTCTAACCACCTGAGCTACAGGCCCATTTCCATCGAATGCCTGTAAATAATACCACAAGTAAAACATGATGTCAACATATTTTTAATTTTTTTATCACAAAAAGCCGTCAAGTCGAAATGCTCTCTGTTTTCCACAAGCCACACCGGTGAGATCAAAGCCGGATTTGTGCTATGATAGGGTACATAACAATGATTACAGGAGGAACCAGCATGGACTATACAGAAGCATTTGAGCAGATCGATATTTTCAGAATCCATTTAATCGAGGAAGAAAAAAGTACATTGACCGTACAAAAATACATCCGGGATATTACAAGACTCTTTGCCTACCTTTCTTCTGAAAAGACTCTGACGAAGCAGTGTATTATAAAGTATAAGGAGGAGCTGATGAAATCCTATACCTCGGTAAGCATCAACAGCATGCTTGTTGCAATTAACTGTTTTTTCACCTTTATCAATCAGCCCGGATATCGGGTAAAGCTATTGAAAATACAGAAAAGAACCTGTATTGAGAAAGAGAGAGAGCTGACTAAGAAAGACTATGCCAGACTTTTAAAAGCAGCGCAGGATACCCATAATGAGCGTATGTATCTGCTGCTTCAAACCATATGCGCGACCGGAATCCGTGTATCTGAGCATCGATTCATTACTGTGGAAGCTGTAAAAAGCAGAAAGGCAGCCGTGCAGAATAAAGGTAAGCTCCGCTATATATTCTTTCCATCCAGACTGCGTAAACAGCTGCTGGCATACTGTAAAAGAAAAAAGATAACATCCGGCAGTGTTTTCGTCACGAATTCCGGAAGACCGCTGGATCGCAGCAATATCTGGAAAGCGATGAAAAAGCTGTGTCTCCATGCCAATGTCAGCAACAACAAGGTTTTTCCGCATAATCTGCGGCATTTGTTCGCCTTCACCTTCTACAGTATGGAAAAGGATGTGGTTCGACTGGCGGATATCCTCGGGCACTCCTCCATTGAGACCACCAGGGTGTATACGATGACCAGCTTTCAGGAATATGAGAAGACACTGTCCCGCATGGATCTGGTACGCCTCTGTTGAAAAATACCACATAATATGCATTATGTGGTAGCACTCATATTCTGCTTACAGGTATATTTTACCATATATTCTTACATAACTGAGGAAGATATCATCAGCTATTCATCTTTTTTTCTTAAACAGATCATTTGCCCAGCTGACCGTTTCCCTGCCTTTGATTGCAGTCCTGCCTCCTGCACACTAACAATGTCCTGTACTACATAATGCATATTATGTGGTACAGGGCTTTTCTGTTCACGATGTGTATCTTGATTTTTGCACAGGAAAGGAAGCACATGAGAAAAACATTTTTTTATCTGACCAAAATTATCCTTTGTACAGGACTATTTCTGTTTGTGATACATTGCCTATTTATGCGGCAAACACAGGGTCTTTGCTCAGCCATTACAGTTTTCATGGAACCGCAGGACAGACAGGAGCGTTGTCTGCTGCAGATTGAAGTACGAGGCAGCGGTACTCTGTTCGACGGCAAAGCGCACCATCGAAACAGCAGTGAACGATATGCGCTCTTTAAAGGAAAGCGAAGAACCTTTCACCTTTATGCAGATCAGAAGAACTATGCCATACAAATCCGGTTGAATAACAAAGATATAACCGATAGCGTTCACAACGGGAACATCTCTATCAGGAGCTCATCCAAGGTTCAGCAGCTCGTTCTGTATGTTTCATAAGATAAGTTCTGTACAGGCTGTAATCAAGGCAAAGCCGGCTATAAACGCATCCTACAGCAGCACATACAGCGCTCCTTTGCCCTGTCCTACAGATTACGGCTGCTATGAAGCAGTCATTCTATTCGCCATAAACTGTACACCCGCCTATACAGCAGCTTTCAAATCACATTCTCATTCGGTTATCGGTATTCTCACGACAGGAAATTGAAATATTCCAGTATACTGTCATACAGCGTCTGCGCCACCTTTTGCTGATATTCATCGGTGATAAGCTTCGCACGATCCTCTGCATTCGATAGAAATCCGCACTCTACAAGAGAACCGATCTTCTGCGCATTATTCAGAATATAATAATCTCCCGGCTTGCTTGTCATCTTCGTCTGCGTCAGTGCGCGGAAATGCTTCTGCACAATGTCCGCAAATACCTTGGATACCTCATTCTTTGGAGCATAAAAGGCCTGAGCCCCCTTTACACTTGTGTTAGGATAGGAATTCAAATGGATGCTGATGAACAGATCCGTCTTGTCCTGATTGATCAGTTCGATACGCTTTTTCATATCCTCGCGTTTGCGGTTCGAAGCACCTTCGCTTGCCAGATCATAGGCACCGTCACGGGTCATCGTCACATGGGCACCGCCTTCCTCCAGCAGCTTCTTCAACTTCTGTGCAATTTTCAGATTGATTTCCTGTTCCTTCGCTTCGTTGCTGCGGGCACCGTCATCCTTTCCCCCATGTCCGGGATCCAATACGATTTCCACACCATCCAGTGCATGGAAGGCACGTTTCGCGGAAACGGAGGTAATGTGCGACAGACAGAAGGATGCTGCCAGTATGGTACAAAGCAGTCCTGCACCCAGCAGGTATTTTTTTCTTTTCATCATCTTCACCTTTTCAAGTATATGTAATGTTAATCACAAAAATATCACAGTCATGAAATATTTCTGTAATTCGCGCCGGCACAGACAGGCGATTGACCCGATACCACGGACATTTGCGGCATACGCTGTAAAGGAGGTGATATTATCACTACAGGATATGTCATGGTTGAAACCATGGAGGAAACCGCACAGCCCATTCCCAATGCGCAGATCAGTGTCTTTCGACGGGATGAGCGCGGATCTATATTTATCATGGAATGCAGTACAGATGAATTCGGTAAAACACAACGTATTGAATTGGATGCTCCGGATAGCTCGCATTCAACAGACATTCACTCACTGACACGCCCGTATGGTCAGTATGATATTCACGTTGCCAAAGAAGGCTACGATACAGAAGTCCGCAACGGTGTACAGATATTTGCAGAAACCGATTCAACGCTGACCGTTATCATGCAAAATTCCGGGGTACGGAGTGTAAGCAATACCATCGATATCGGTGAGCATCAGCTTCATGAGGGAGGAGGATGTCGCTCATGCTAGAAGAAATCATCCTTCCCACGACGATTACCGTTCATCTGGGAAGACCGACAGCCAGTGCACAGAATGTTACCATTGGCTTTGTCGATTATATCAAGAATGTCGCATCCAGTGAAATCTATCCGACATGGCCGTATGAAGCTTTGCGGGCAAATATCTGGTGTCAGATGTCCCTTGCCCTAAACCGTATTTACACGGAATGGTATCGAAGCAGAGGGTATTCCTTTGATATCACCAATTCCACAGCCTTTGATCAGGCATTTGTTCCCGGTCGTAATATCTATGATAATATCGCTGCGGTTGTGGATGAGGTTATGGGAGATTATCTGAAAAAGCCGTTTTACAGGGAGCCGTATTATGCGGAATATTGCGATGGAAAAAGAGCTCAGTGTCCGGGGCTGAAGCAGTGGGGAACACTCGATCTGGCAAATCGCGGATATGATTCCTATGGCATCATCCGATATTATTACGGTGATCAAATGCAATTTCTGGAAACAGATAACTGGCAGCCATACTAGAGGATTGTACGGTCAGGTTCGTAATCGAATTTGAAAGTCTGTACAAACGCGCG
>ERZ1108168.632-NODE-632-length-23545-cov-8.253512_pt1 | contig 23545 bp, 10 predicted proteins | sample MGYA00403704_ERZ1108168 | MGnify/ENA primary metagenome ERZ1108168 (study PRJEB35170, sample SAMEA104062421) | human gut metagenome | biome: human gut; feature: human-associated habitat; material: faeces | place: Denmark | collected 2012-06-12 ...
ATTTATGGAAATTGGATTATAAGACAGCTCTTTTCAACTAAATTGAAGAAGAACCATTTTTGCTATGCAAAGATGTACATTTTTGTAGTGCAAAAGTGTACACTCTTACAAGACAGGAGGCGGTTGTTAAAGAATAATGTTAATTGTGTTAATACAATAGCAGGGGCAGGTTTAATACGAAATTTATTAGATTGATGTGCACTATGCGTACAATCAGGTGCACATTGCGTACAGAATAATTCCTGCATGTTGTATATTGGTGAATTGTACTTGATGTGCCTCCTTTAAGTACGCAATATGCATCCCTCTCTTTCATATTTATTCCACTTTTGTTGCATCAAAAACCGATGTAAAACTTATCAATTTTAAAATTTATAGTATGAAAAAGACATTATTCTCTGCAATGTGTGCTTTGGTTCTCTGCTCAGGCATGAGTGCGAAAGTAATTTATGTAACTACTGATGGTAATGACAACAATGCCGGGACTTCCTGGGAGACGGCAGTGAAAGATTTGAATGTAGCAATAGGTAAAGCCGATAAAGGTGATGATATTTATATTGCTGCAGGCACCTATTATTATAATGCAACTATTAACATGAAAGATGGAGTGAGTTTCTATGGTGGATTTGCTAAAGGAGAGACCTCTGTTGCTGTACGTCAACGACCCAATCCTCAAGCTGAACCTTGGAACTTTACGAATGAAACGATCTTTACTGGTGAGAGTAAAGGGCGTTTGATGGATCGCTTGGATAAAAAATTACTTTGGGACATGGTGTATGTAGACGGGATTACTTTTAAAGATTACAAATCAACAGAAGATTGGCGTGTTTTATATTTTAGGAATTCGGTGACTTTTCAGAATAATAAAGTGATTAATTGTGCTGGAACTAATGCAACACTTGTTTATGGTGAAGAAAATTTCATAGTACGTGACTGTTATTTTGCAGATAATTATGATTTGGCATATTCAGATAAGACACGCGCTGTTGTATACTTTTGTGGATGTAATCCTAAAGTTAAAACAAATAGGATGGAGAACTGCCTTTTTGAGAATAACAAGATCACATCTTTTGGACTTTATAATTATACTCCTGATGGCTCTTCGGTACCAGGAAGCCCTGAAAATCCAGAGGATGAAGTTGTGGTCACTAATTGTTCTTTTATAGGCAATACAGATAAATGTATTGGAATTGCTTATGACTGGTCAGAAGGTACGATGGCGATAACCGACTGTCTGTTTGAAGGAAATGCCACAACTGTTTCTGGTACTGTGCTTTCCGGAAAGTCAAATGTACAGGCAAGTTTTACTAACAACATTGTTCGTAATAATCAAAATACAACAGAAAGTGGAGACGAATGGAGAAGTGCTATTATTACAACGGTCTCCAATATGGTTCTTGCTAATAATCTGATAGTGAATAATACAAGTAACCGCTTACTGATGGATATTCAGGGAGGTACTCAGTTGAATAATACCATTGCCAATAATAAAGGTACTTTGTATATTGATGGTGCCGGTAGTCCTTTCTGGTATAATAATATTGTAGTAAACAATGAAGCAAGTAGAGAAAAAACTGTGGAGGTTGCAGCTAATAACGAACTGTGTTGGATAGAATACAGTGCTTTTGATACAGAGATTGATTTTGGAGAAGCAACGAATAGTAATAATGTTGTAGATGTTACTCCATTTGTAAATCCTGCTTCTTTCAAAGGGGTTGCTGTGGATGCAACTCAGAAAGAGGAATCTGCAAAGGCTGATTATTCTTTGAAGGAGGCTTCATTAGCTATAAACTCCGGTACTACTGAATTTGACTATAATTGTGAACTGGAAGATACCTGGGTTGAAAAATTCATGAAGAAAGATATTGCAGGAAATGATCGTATTGTAAATGGTAAAATAAATATGGGAGCTTACCAGGGTTCGGCACTGACCGGCATTTATCCGAACAAAGCAGATAACGGTTCCTCAGTGGTGGCTTATGGGAATCAGTTGGTAGTAACCTCTGATGAAAATTCGGTTGTAGAGGTTTACTCTATTGTAGGTGAAATGGTTCTTAGTGTGCCGGTTACCGCTGGTGATAACACTATAAACATGTCCGGAAATGGTTTCTATCTGGTGAAAGTCAGCAATGTAAACGGTTCGAAGACATTTAAAGTTCTGGTGAAATAACTTTAGAAATAAAATAGTATGAAAAAAAGTAATTTGGCGACAAAAAGGTTGTGGAGCCTGTTTGTAGTTTGCTGCCTGATGACACAAATAGTATGGGCACAGGTAGGGACTATAACTGGTAAGGTTATTGACAAAGCCGGGGAGGGCGTGATTGGAGCATCTGTTCTGGTGGTAGGTACGACAATGGGTACCATTACGGATGTGGATGGAAACTTTAAGTTGGACAACGTACGGAGGGATGCAACTTTGAAAATTTCCTTTGTCGGTTATCAGACATTAGAGGTCAAAGTAGCAGGAAAGAAAAGTCTGACAATAACGCTGCAGGACGATACGCAAGCTCTGGATGAAGTAGTGGTAGTAGGTTATGGTGTACAGCGTAAGTCGGATTTAACGGGGGCAGTTGCTTCTGTTAAAGCAGACGATATTCTGAAAAATACGCCGACTAATAATATTGAGAATGCACTTCAGGGACGCATGGCGGGGGTTAGTATTGTTTCCGCTTCGGGTGACCCTACCCAGGGAGCTACGATCCGTGTACGCGGAGCCAACTCCATCAAGGCAGATGGTGGGCCGCTGGTAGTAGTCGATGGTTTTATCGGAGGTACATTGAGCATGTTGAATCCGGGAGATATAGAGTCCGTCGAGGTCCTGAAAGATGCTTCTGCTACGGCTGTTTATGGTTCGCGCGGGGCGAATGGAGTTATCTTGATTACTACTAAAAAAGGAAAATCCGGAAAAGTAAATGTGAATTATAACGGATATGTCAATTTTAAAAAGCCGTATACTCTTCCTGATATTTTGTCTCCCGGACAAATGGCCGATTTGGCTAATGATTACGGAAGAGAAATTAACCGGAATTCAGGTCTGGATCCTCAGGTTTTCTATGATGCAGATGCTGTTAAAGGTTTCTATAATGGAGGTGGATATGACTATCTGGACGCTATTTTCCGGGATGTGGCGTTGGAGCATACACATGAATTGTCGGTGACCGGAGGAAATGAAAAAACTCAATTTGTATTTTCCGGGCGTTATAATTATAACGAAGGTACGATTGAAGAATCGCAACGTAAGTTGATCAATGCCCGCTTGAAGGTGGATACAGAACTTCTTCCATGGTTAAAAGCAGGTGTGAATTTTAATGGCAGTTACTCTAAAGATTCCGGGGTGAACTTTAGCGGATGGCAGAATACCTTGGTAGATGCGTTGAATTTCCCGAATACTGTTTTACCGAAAGATGAAGATGGAGCTTATCATCACAAAGATATACAGGGAGGTCGTAAATTCAACCCGATGGCTCATATCAATGAGGTAGATAAAGACGGTTATTATTATAGTTCTACAATACAGGGGTATGTAGATGTTACGATCTTGAAAGGACTAACGCTACGGACTACTCAGAATTTCTGGTTTGGGAATACCAGTGCATTGAATACCAATACGAAAGGGAGCCTGAGTGGGTGGAACAGCGGATATAACTCTGCTGCTTTTACCAGTACCCAAAATTATTCCTGGACGAACCAGAATATTCTATCCTATGTGAAAGAGTTCAATAAAAACCATCGTATTAATGCTACAGCCGTTATTGAGCAACAGTATAGTAATAATATGAACAATAAGAGTGAAGGTCGTGAGTTGATTTCCGAAGAAATAGGCGCCAATAATACCTCTTTGGCTAAAAAAGTATATGGTTCTTCCGGACATACCCGGTCTTTCATGCTTTCTTATATGGCAAGAGTAAATTATGTTCTTATGAACCGGTATATGCTGACTGCCTCCTGGCGTTATGACGGTTCTTCCAATCTTTCGTCAGAGAAGAGATGGGAACAATTCCCTTCCATGGCTTTGGCATGGAATATGAAGGAAGAATCATTTTTGCGTGATGTTGATTTCCTGAGTCAATTAAAACTCCGTGCCGGCTATGGTGAAACAGGAAACCAGGCTGTAGCCGCATATTCTGCCTGGACAGAGTTGGAAGCAACCCGTGATGCAAATGATAATTTGACTCTTACAACCAAGCGGATCGGAACGAAAGGTCTGCGGTGGGAACGTACAAAACAGTGGAATGCGGGTATTGACTTCGGAGTATTCAATAATCGCCTGACATTTACGGTAGATGTGTATGATAAACTGACCAAAGATGCTTTGCTGGATGTGACTGCACCGTTATATACTGGTTTCAAGACCCGTTTGAAGAATGCAGCCGAAATACGTAATAAAGGTTTTGAGGTTACTATCGGAGCCGATCCTGTAGCTACCAGAGATTTCAGGTGGAATACGAATATCACTTTATCACACAATAAAGGAGTTATTGAAAGCCTGGACGGAGATTTGGAATATGCTATTATTAGCGGTGGATATCAGAACGACTATTTCCGTAATATAAAGGGCGAAAAACTTGGAACGATGTGGGGATATGTAAGTGACGGTGTTTGGAAAACAAGTGAACTGGCTGATGCTCCACAGGGAACAGAAGCGGGATCTTATCGGTACAAGAATCTGGATGGTAGCGAAGATAAGCAGATAACGGTGGAAGACCAGACTATTATCGGTAATGGGCAACCCTCTTTTCAGTGGGGATGGAATAATACGTTTACCTATAAGAATTTTGACTTAAGCCTGTTTGTCATTGGGGTACACGGTTTTGATATTTATAATTATACGCGTGCGGCTCGTTTGGGAGTAGGGGATAGTCCGTTGGAGTTAGGTCCTAATCCGGAATGGCTGAATCGTTGGACACCGGAGAATGAGAATTCGGATATTGCCGGTTTTATATCAAAACGTAATTCAAAGAAATCTGTATCTCAATACGTGGAAAGAGGTGATTTTGTAAAAGTAAAGAGTATCACATTGGGATATAATTTACCGGAAACGGTATTGAAACGCATGAAAATCAGTACATTGAGGATATATGCTTCTATCCAGAATCCATTCCTGTTTACCGGTTATTCCGGTATCGATCCGGAGGTTACATTGAAAAGTCCACTGACCTCGGGGATCGACTACGGATATTATCCTAACGGACGTAATTATCTGATTGGGTTGAATTTTGGGTTTTAATAATAAAAAGCAGATTGATTTATGAAAAAATATATTGTAGCATTAGCTTTTACAGGTTGTATTGGGCTTTCCGGGTGTGCTGATTTATTTCAAGAGCCATTGAGCTTTCCAACTCCGGAGAATATTGAATATAATCAGGACAATGTAACGAGCCTGACTGATGGTTTATATCGAAAATTGTGGTTTAATAACTGGGGATTCAATTGCCGTCCCCAAATTTTAGGATTAGGAGCCGATGATATTATCGGAGGTTCGGTTAGTAAACGTCATTATCTGATTGATGAGTTTTATGTACATGGTGATGATGTTGATTTGGTTTGGGAGTATTTATATGCTGTGATACAAGCAAGCAATCAGTTTATAGAGGGACTGGAAGCTTCTCCAACTATGGCTGATGAAGCCAAGAAACCCTATTTGGGTGAGGCTTATTTTATGCGTGCATTTGCTTATTTTCATCTTGTGCGTTATTTTGGGGATGTTCCCGGATTTACTGATTCCACTTGTTATAAAGATATATTGGGGAGTACGGACATTACCCGTAACAAGACAGAAGATATTTACAATCTGATTATTGTTCCTTCTTTGAAGATAGCCGAAGAGTATCTGCCCGAAAGAGGACGGAAGAATAACGGTTCAAATGAAACTCCTTCCAAATGGGCAGCTAAGGCATGTCTGGCCGATGTATACCTGACCATGGCAGAATGGCCATTAAAAAAGACAGAAAATTTTGCACTTGCCCGTGATAAGGCAAAAGAAATTATTGATGAAGGAGGTTATTCATTGCTTCCGCATTACGAAGAATTATGGAAAGAAGCTACTAAGCTTGATGCGACGGAACATATGTTCGCGTTACCTCATGACAAGGTAAATCAAGCCAGTAACTATGGTATTTCATATATGGCAATGGAGGAAAGTACGGCTGCATGGAGTGATTATCTGGCAGACTCCTGTTTTTATGAACGTTATCCGGCCGATGAACGGAAGGCATTCAACTTTATCACTAAAATGGGTGAAGGGAAAAGAGCGAAAGATTTTCGTAAAACACAGATGCGTTCTCCTGCCATCAATAAATACCGTGATTACGGGGGCACAACTACCGCGAATGGAGCAGAAATGAGTGCGCAATCTTCGGGTATTACCCCAATTTATCGTTATGCTGAAGTATTACTGATTTATGCTGAAGCCCAGAATCGTGCAGAGCATGGTCCCAATACATTGGCATACCAATGTCTGAATGATATTCGTAAACGTGCGGCAGGAGGCGGAGTGTATGACAAAGCGGAAAACATGAATGAAGAGGAGTTTGATAAAGCCGTGTTTGATGAATACGGTTGGGAATTTTTCGCTGAGTTTAAGAGATGGTTTCAACTGGTGAGAACGGAAAAAGTATGGGAAATGAATCAATATAATCCGCGTGTGAAAGCATCTATGATGAAGAATGGAATTACCAAAGAAGAGCGTCGTACCTATTTGATGCCACTTCCCGAACAGGAACAAGTTGATTGTGGTTTTGAGGCTAATCCGAGAGTCTATTAATATAGAAAAAACGTAGTTTAGTGAACTCTGTCTTCAGTAGCCGATAACCGGATTGTTACGGTTACCGGAAGATAAGAGTTCGCGAAACTTAACTTAAAAAAAGAAATCCAATGAAAAACATTTTATTAGCATTGACATTATGTGGGGCTGCCGGCATTGGTTATGCAGCATGGTTTGCCCCTGCAAACTTGTTTGAGTCAAACGAGGTATCACATGCTCAGGCTGTTTCCGAACACTTGCAGCACCAGTCTTTACAAGAACTAAAAGCATCTGTTTCGTCTTACATGACTAAAGCAGAATTGGAAACGGCAGCCAATAAGTTATACACTACACTATGGGGCGGTAATTGGGGATTTAATTGTCGCCCGCAGATTTTAGGATTAGGAGCGGATGATATTGTCGGAGGATCGGTAGCTAAGCGTCATTATGCTATGGACGAGCTGAAAGTAGATGCGGCATTTGACGGTGATGTGAAAATCATATGGCAGGACATGTATACGTTGATAAGAGAGTGTGATCTTTTGATGGAAACAGTTCAAAATTCAACCGCTCTTACCGAAAGTGACAAAGTGCAATATGCCGGAGAGGCCCATTTTTTCAAAGCGTTTGCCTATTACCAACTGGTTCGTTGGTTTGGAGAGGTGCCGGCTTATAAAGATTCGGAGCAGAAAGAAGATATTCTGGGTAGCACAATCATCGGTCGTAATGCGATAAGCGACATTTATAATCAGGTGATTATTCCAAATTTACAGGCTGCGGCAGAGAAATTACCGGAACAGGGACGTTTAGGAAGTGCCGGAGCCAATTCTACCCCCACTAAGTGGGCAGCAAAGACTTGTCTGGCGGAGGTATATCTGACTATGGCAGGATGGCCTCTTAAACAGACAGATAAATATACATTAGCAAAAGAAACGGCTAAAGAGGTGATTGAGAGTGGAAAATACTCTCTATTGCCCCGTTATGAAGATTTGTGGAAAGAGGCTACTTGCGGAGACGATACGGAACATATTCTGGCATTGAATCATACCATTGTCGGATCCAGTAATTATGGTATCTCTTACATGGCAATGGAAGAGAATGCAGGTGCCTGGAGTGATTATCTGGCCGATTCCTGTTTCTATGAACGTTATCCGGAAGATACTCGTAAGGCTTTTAATTTTGTAACAAAATTCGGTGAGGGGAAACGAGCGAAAGACTTTAAGGTATCGGAAATGCGTTCTCCTGCTATTAATAAATACCGTGATTATGGAGGAATAGAACCACTGAGTGCACAAACAAGTGGCATTACTCCTATTTATCGTTATGCAGATGTACTGTTGATTTATGCTGAGGCTCAGAATAAAGCGGATAAGGGGCCGGATGCTTTAGCATACCAATGTATAAATCAGATACGTAACCGGGCCGGAGGAACCGAGCTTGCTGCCGGATTGAACGAAGCCGATTTTGACAAGGCTGTATTTGATGAACGGGGATGGGAATTTTTTGCTGAATTCAAAAGATGGTTCCAATTGGTGAGAACGGAAAAAGTATACGAGGCAAATCTGTATAATCCACGTGTGAAGGCCTCTTATGAGGCGAGGGGCATAACAGCCGATAACCGTGATATTTATCTGATGCCGTTGCCAGCGTCAGAAAATGATAAGTATGCTATACAGATTAGAGACAATGGTTTCGACAATGCAGATTTGACCCGGGGCTTTAAAACACAGCCTTATCTCTTCAATGAATGGGTTACGAATAATCCTCAGCCGAATGTAGTACAGTTTGCTGTTGTAGATGACCCGGAGCACGGAAAGGTTGCAAAAATGACCGGAGCGCCCGGTACCTGGTATAAAGATTTCCTGGCACAACGTATGAAAGGAAAAGCAGATCGTGATATTTATCGTTTGACATTCTATGCCAAATCAATGAATGAAGCTCAGCTCAGAGTATATACTTTCCTTACGAAAGAGGATAACTCGGATGCTTCCGGAGGTCGTTTCTTTGTTGTGAAACAAGATAATGTGGCTGATAATAAAAAGGCATCGGTTGTTTTAAAACTGACCGATAACTGGGTTAAATACACAATTGACTTTGATTTATCGAAAGTGGAGCCGGACTTCTGGGAGTCGAAACCCGTGGAAGAATCTACAGATATAGACCTTACTAACTTCTGTATATTGTTTTATAACCAGAACAATGCAGAATCATACATCGATGATGTACGTTTTGATAAATTATCTACACTGGAAACAAACAAGCCGAAAGCATTTACTTTTGAGAATGTATCGGAATTGGAACAGTGGAGTGCAGTGAACAGTACACTATCATTGAGTAAAGAACATCGTAGTGAGGGGAATCAGGCTTTATGCTGGGATACGAAAGATGGAGGAACGCTGACCGTTTCTGTCGGAGAGTTTACCATTGGCAGTCAGTCGGCATTTTTTGAGATACATAACTCACAACCGTGTGATGATCAGATAACGATTGACTATCTGGACGAAACCGGTAAAGCGGTAAAAACCGGTCATATCTCAATGAATTTTAAAGGATGGCGTGAGTTCAACCGGTTCTACTCGGATTATGCGAATAAGAATGCAGTTACTATTACCGATATACGGTTTACTTATGCCGGAAAGAATGCAGGTAATACAAAGATATACCTGGATAAAGTGAATTTTGATGCACCTAAATCTTCCAATTGGAAAGTACTGTATCAGGATTTGATGATGCCGGATCTGGAATATTTATATAAAGACCGTGTTCAATTGCTGAAAGCGTATGCTGCTGGTCAGAACAAAGTAATCAATGAACCTACAGCGCAGGAAATTACTGACTTTGAAAAGTTGAAAACTGCATTGGCTACGGTTCCTGCTACAACAGTAACGATGAAAACTTTACGATCTTATATGTCAGCTCTCGGTCTGGTCCGCAATGAAGACGGTTCGATTAATGGTCCTGCATTAGGAGGGAGCGAAGAACTGACAATCGATATTATGATTGATATTTCTCAAAGGGTGCAAGCACTGGCAGCTCATGCAAAGAAGGGAGATCAGGAAGCGAAAGATTTATTGAAAGATTATGTTGATTATATTCTGGATCAAGGCATCTTCTATGATTTCGAACGCCTTACATATAGTCATTATGGTAGTGTAGATGATATTCCTGCAGGTTTTATAGCAGCAATGTCCGAATATACGGAGGAGCAGAGAAAAGAGATGATAAAGGCTATGACTTGGATGCTCGAAGCAAATATGGTATATGCCGATAATGATTACCTGGTTTCCTGGATGAATGCGGATTATTTGTGTAACTACTTTAAACATCTGTTTGCACTGGCTGTTGCTCCTACTGATAAGAAAGAGGCTATCCAGAATCTGAAAGATATGGTTCGTTTCATGGAGTTGCATACTATTTATACTCCGGCAGGGCGGGAGGTATTGAAAGTGGACGGAACAGGTTTTCACCACGATACACACTATAATGCATATATGTATGCTTATAAAGCATGGTGCAATTATATTTATACACTGAAAGGAACTTGTTTCCAAGTAAAGAAAGACTCTTACGAACGTATTCGTAAAGCGATTGTATCCATGTATCTGATGGCAGTAAAGGGGGCAAATAGAACAGACTACTATGCAGCTAACAGTCTTTGTGGAAGACATCCGTATACAGATGGCGGTGGAATTGTTCCGTCAGAAGCCTGGTATGTGGACCGCCTGATAGAAGGTGGCGGTGATATTCTAGGTACCAAATATGATATGGAGCTGGCAGCATTCTATAACTATTTCTTTATGACGGATAAGTATGATATAGAGCCGGCAAAAGTAGACGGTTACTATCAGTTTAATTATAGTCCGGCTGGTATTTACCGGCAGAATAACTGGGTAGCTACCATGCGTAGTGCTACTACTCAGTTCTGGGGAACGGAAATTTATACAACCAGTAACCGGTTCGGACGTTACCAGAGCCATGGCACTTTGGAAGTCATGTATGATGGTGGGGCGGTTGTATGTGGTTATCCTGTTGAAACAGCACCCAATGCGACAGGTAGTAAAATGTCCGGAGGTTGGGACTGGAATGTTGTACCGGGAGCTACTACTGTACATTATACTTCATGGAAAGAGATGATGCCACGAAAAAGTACGGAAGGTACTTACTGCCAGTATTCGAAAAAGGATTTTTCCGGAGCATTGGCTTGGGGGCAGTATGGTATCTTTGGAACGGATTTCCTACAGAGCGATGATTGGGGAGGCCAACAGTTTACTCCGACCAACCTGCAGTTTAAGAAATCGGTTTATGCATTCGATGGTATGCTCATCAGTATGGGCAGTGATATCAGTGCTAAAGGAAGTTATGGAGATGATATGATTACGGCTACGAATTTGTTCCAGGGAATCGATTATGAAGGTATTAGCAGTGACTTGGTCGTAAACGGGCAGGTGATGGCTCCGGGAGCAGAGAATATGACTAATAATTCAGAGCAGGATGTATGGCTGGTAACTCCGCAAACGACGGGATACTTTATTCCGAAAGGCAATGACCCGATTGTTATCAAACATGCTAATCAAACCGCTCCTCGTGAAGACGGCAGCGATGTTACAGGCGATATGAATACGGTAATGGCTGCCAAGGCTTATATTGACCACGGGGTAAAACCGGAAAATAAAGAATACCTGTTTGTTGCTGTTCCGGGGACAACACCCGAGAAGATGCAGCAATTATCTGCAAAACTTGCTGGTAACGGAGGAGATATTTTCAAAGTGGAAGCACAGAATGAGAAATTGCATGCATTGACTTACAAACCGCAGGGTATTACTGCTTATACGTTCTTTGGAGCGGCAGACGGACTCAGCTTTGCCAATGTGAAGTCCTCCGACTCGGAGTTGTTATTGATGGAGAAGGCCAATACAGGAGCAAAGACTATCTCATTTGCGGTTGCTAATCCGAACCTTCGCCCGAAAACGCACGAGCTGTTTAAGTGGATTGAACAGGAAACCAATGCTACGATTGTTGTAAAAGGTGAATGGAAACTTCAGAAGGCTGTTGATGGCGTTTCTGTTAGTACTTTGGCTGATGGCAATACACAAGTAAGTCTGCATCTGGAACAAGGAGAACCGGTTTACTTTACATTGCAGGATCCGAATGCTACCGGTATTTCTGATATGAACTTGGCAGAAGCCATGAAAGTCACTGTTTGTGAGGATCATATACAGGTTGAGAATGTTAATGGAGCAGTGACTGTTTATGACGTGGCAGGTAAGCTTGTTGATGCGAAAGAAGCCGATGGTTCGGTAACGTTCGTAATACAGGAGACGGGTTGTTACATTATCAGATGTGGTAGCGAAGTAACCAAAGTTATTGTAAAGTGATATGAAAATGAGTACCGGACCGTATTTTTTACGGTGGTAAATAATAGTATAAATGAAGGTGTGAAGAGCCGAATATATCCCTGGCTCTTCACCCTATAAAACGGATATTCGATGAAAAAGCTGATTCTATTAATACTTTCTTTATCTTTGGGCGGATTACTTTATGCACAGATGAAAACTTCGGAAACTACGGACTATAAACTGGTCTTTTATGATGATTTCGATCAGGATACCGGGAAACCCGATCCTAAATATTGGTCGTTTGCTGTTCCGGATGGTGCACCCTGGTCTATTTATCTTTCGAAAAGTTATGATCAGGCTTACCTGCAGGATGGTAAACTCGTACTGAAGGCAGAGAAGGCGAAACGATACCGGACAGGAGGCATCTGGACGAAAGGAAAGGTAGCTTTTAAATATGGTAAATTAGAGGTTCGTGCAAAATTCAAATCTGTACAGGGTGGATGGCCTGCTATTTGGTTATTGCCTGTCAGTCCGCAATATTCTACAGGATATGGGGGAGAAATAGATATTATGGAGCAGGTGAGTCATGAATATATGGCATGGCACAGTGTTCATCCGGGAAGTGAGGAATATCGCGGATCGGGTCTGGGCGGAAAGTATGTTCTCGATGATTTTAATACATATACTTTGGTTTGGACAGCGGACGAACTATCTTTCTTTATTAACGGAGTAAGTACGGGTACTTATCTGAGAAATAATCAGTTACCCGAAAGTGAGGCTTGTAAGCAATGGGTGTTTGATGTTCCTTACTATCTCATTTTGAATTATGCTTTAGGAGGTGAAGGAACCTGGCCCGGAGTGATTAATGATGAAGAGTTACCGGGATATATGGAAATAGATTGGGTAAAGGCCTATGAGAAAGTTCCTACCGGTTTCTCCCCAAATACCTTTGCAGATCCGATGAAGGTCTCAGTGGTAGGAAAAGAAATATGCGTTGAGAATACAACCGGTAAGGTTTCTATTTATGATTATTCGGGTCGATTGGTAGAAAGAATAGATATAGTTGATTCGGCGCGTATTACTGTGAAGGATACAGGCTGTTATATTTTAAAGTGTGGTAATCAGGTTGTAAAGGTAAGTGTATCCTGATAAATTGCATATATATTAGGCTTTATGCGATAGTTTGTTGTATTGTTGACAGGGTAGCCGGGGATATATGTCATAAGATGGATATATCCCTGTTTCTATATAAATTTTGTTTGATTATGGTGCGTGTAAAACATTTATTACTTATAGTTGTGGTAGGAATCTTGTTTTCCTGCCGGTCGGGAGAGGAGGTGTCCGATCTTCCCCGTCCTTATCATAACCTTCGTTTTGAGAAACTTCCGGAGGTTTGGGACGAAGCCCTTCCATTGGGAAATGGTTTAACCGGTGCTCTTATCTGGCAGAAGGAAGGGAAACTGAGAATCGCTATAGACCGGGCCGATCTGTGGGACTTACGTCCGGTAGAAGAGTTCAAATCACCCGATCATTCTTATCAGTTTATTTGTGACCAGGTACTTCGAAAAAAAGATATTGCCCCTATCCAACGCTTGATAGACGACAGGACTAAATACGACGCGGCTCCCACTAAGATACCTGCAGGAGCTATTGAGTTTAACATTGCTTCTTTAGGAAGAGTAAGGAATGTAAGTCTGGACCTGACTTCTGCTGTCTGTACCATTTTATGGGAGAATGGAGCCAAAGCACGCATTTTTGTTTCCGCTAATGAGAAAGGAGGGCGTTTCTTATTTGAAAATCTGCCGGATACTCTTTCTCCGGAGCTGATAACTCCTTTATATGAAGAAAATGATGCAAAACTGGACTATCAGCCCGGTGTAAATAAGCTGACTGCATTGGGATATAAACGAGGAAAAGTAGAACGAATAAATCCCGGAACTTTGCTCTATCAGCAGCAAGGGTGGGGAGATGTTTCTTATGAAATAGCATTAAACTGGAAGTCTGTTTCCGGGCATTCGCTGGAGGGGGAGTATTGTGTAACTTCCAAAGGAACCTGGTATTCGGAGAAGGAGGGGGCACTGGAATGTATGAGGCAAACTATGAGTCGCGACTTTGATAGCAGCCTGGCGATGCATAAGCGTTGGTGGCGGGAATATTGGATGAAATCGTCTATCAGCCTGCCCGATACATTACTGGAGAAACAATGGTATCTGGAAATGTACAAGTTTGCCGCTGCTTCACGAAAGGGCGCACCCCCTATCTGTCTGCAAGCTGTATGGACTGCCGATAACGGTCAGACTCCTCCCTGGCGTGGAGACTTTCACAGCGATTTGAATACCCAGTTGAGTTATTGGGCAGGATATACCTCTAATCATCTTGAAGAGTCGTCCGTGTTTACCGACTGGCTCTGGAAGATAAAAGAAAATGCAGAAGCATTCACCCGGCAGTTTTATGGAGTGAAAGGACTGAATGTTCCTTGTATTGCTACATTGACAGGAGAACCCATCGGTGGATGGAGCCCTTATTCACACTCTCCCTCTACAGCCGGTTGGTTATCGCACCATTTCTATCTGCAATGGAAGTATAGTATGGATACCGAATTCCTGAAGAACCGCGCTTATCCATGGATAAAGGAGGTAGCACGGTATTTTGAGAATATTTCAGTACGGGATGAAAACGGAGAACGACAACTTCCTTTATCTACTTCTCCGGAGATAAATGACAATCGTATAGATGCTTGGTTTCAGAAAACAACAAATTATGATCTTGCCAATATACGGCTGACGTATACCATTGCCCGGGAGATGGCGGAGGCTTTGGGCTTGAACGAAGAAGCCGGTTATTGGGTAAGGCAACTAAGCGAATGGCCTAAACCTGCTGTGAATGAGAGTGGGTTGATGATCGCACCCGGAAAGTCACAAGTGGAGTCGCATCGCCATTTTTCACATTTACTGTCTTTTCATCCTTTTGGATTAATAGACGTGAGTAAAGGGAATGGGAATATCGATTTGATATTGCGTTCTATTAAGAATGTAGAGATGCTGGGCACGGATTGGTGGACCGGATATACTTATGCATGGCTGGCCAATATGAAGGCCCGTGTTTTTGAAGGAGATGATGTGGTGAGAAACTTGCACATCTTTATTAAAGCTTTTTGTTCTCCGAACAGTTTTCATCTGAACGGTGACCAGTTGAACGCCGGCTATTCGCAATTTACCTATCGTCCGTTTACACTGGAAGGTAATTTTGCTTGTGCGGCTGCTATTCAGGAAATGCTGTTGCAAAGTCATACCGGAGTGATAAAAGTATTTCCGGCCTTATCCACCAAATGGGAAGATGTATCTTTCCGGCATCTCCGGGCGATGGGAGCTTTTCTCGTATCTGCCTCTTATGAAGGAGGGAAGATTGTTTCTATCACTGTTGAATCTGAAAAAGGAGGATTGATGAGGCTGAATAATCCTTTCACGGACCAAATAACGGAGAGAAAAATGGAAGCCAGAGAGACGATTACATTTACGAATAAGTTTCCGATGGGAAAATAAGAATTGATATATGAAGAGAACACATTTATTCGCGATTTTGATTTTGCTTTCTTGCGGTGTCTTCGCACAACCGTCGAAGAAAGAAGGTATGCGTATGCTTAGGGAGTATTATGTGGCAAATGTAAATGGTTCCTGTAATGAAGCTGACTGTGAAAAATATATCAGCCTGTTGAATCGTGACGGACAGTTTACAGACATGATTGCTTATGAAAGAGAGATAGGAACACGGAAGCTGCTCGAAAGTATAAGTTTTGACGAACAACAACATATGGGACTTTATCTCACCGAAGCAATGAACCGTCTGAGGTCACTTGCTGCTTATTACCGTCAGAAGGGTGGAAAAGAGATTCCTGATAAGTATTGGAAAGCAATTGTCAGATATGGTACTATCGAACAGAACCGCCAGCCGAATGATCGGTTTCATGCCTCTTGTTTTGCTATCCCTCAGGCGGCTTGCGGCATTTATTATCTGTTGATAGATGCGATGGAGCGAACGGAAACGGATAAAAACGCTTCTTCTTTGGAGGGAAAGGCAAACCGGATGCTCAAATACCTTGCTATGCAATCGTGGACACAACCCTTACGTAAGGATGAAACGGACAAAAACGTGGTCAGTATTCCCCGTTTTCGTCATCATGTGTGGTGGGTAGGAGGAAATGCACTGGCTTACCGTCCTCTGTTGGAGACGGCTGTGCTGATGGACTCTATTCCGATGGTAGACGTTGTAGCAGAAGTTGCGAAAAAGAGTCTAAGCAATGTGTCCCAAACCAATTATGAAGAGGCTTTCTGGAATGAAGGATTTACAGCCGATGGTGCCGGATGGGGGCATGGTAAGCAATGTCTGGTATGGGGATATCCTATTCACGGTGCATCCAGTGCCTTGAATATTCTGAAAGTGTTGAAGAAGACTCCCTGGGCTCAGACATTAAGCAGGGAGAATGCGGAAGCGCTACTCCATTTCTACCGGGGAAGTAACTTTTATCATTACAAAGGATACATTCCTCCGTGTCTCGACCGGTATTCGATGGTATATTATGAGGGCAGGCATCAGCCCGTACCTTATTATGAAATGCTGAAGCGAACAGTGGAGGACTATGCAGACGCCTTTACTTCAGCCGAATTAAAAGAGTTGAAACAACTGATTGACGAGGCCGGGCGGGAAGATATCCGTATGGATAATTATCCGGACGGCATGTATCACGGATCTCGCTGGTTTTTCAATAATGATGATCTGATTAAGAAGAATAAAGAGTACCATATCCTTATTAATATGGCCTCTTTCCGCTGTGACGGACTTGAAAGTGCGAGAAACTTTGCGGATGAGTTTAATATTTTCACCAATGACGGGTTAACCTTTTTTCAACGCCAGGGAGACGAATACCGTAGAATAATAGGTGCTATGGATTTGACCGCTATGCCGGGTATTACCGCACGGGAAGGTATGGATAAACTGTCTCCTGTGACTAATTGGAGAGGGTTTTGCAGTAAACACAACTTTGCCGGAGGTGCTACGAGCGGAGGAGAGAATGCAGTAGCAGGTTTTATCTTCGAAAAAATGGATGCCGAAGCAAAAGAAAAACGGGTAAAAGAGAGTAATTCGTCGGCCTTCGGAGTGAAAGCTTATAAATCCTGGTTTATAATGGGAGATTATCTGGTTGCTTTAGGAGCCGGTGTAACCAACCTGTCTCCTGAACTGGAAGGTACGATCCGGACTTCGATAGAGCAAACAGCCCATCAGGGAGAAGTGTCTTTGTTTGATGGGAAGTCCATCTCTCCGGTAACTTCGGCCTCGGGTACTTTGTGCCGGGATGGAAAACCGGTATGGATCATGCAGCAGGGAGGATTTGCCTATACGGTATTACCACCCTATTCTTCGGATGCCTTTTATTCAGTCGAAACCCTTCCTAACGAATGGTTAAAAAGGAATCTGAGCAATAAAGGTAAAGCGAATTTGCCGGATAGTGCTGCTGTCTTTCGTCTTTGGATTGATCAGGGGCGGGAGGTAAAAGATGGTAAATATGGCTACGTTGTTTATTGTGGTGAAGGGACTCCTGCTTATGAATTGCCTTTTGTCGTATTGAGAAATGATACGCTTGCACAAGCCGTTTCGACGGTGGATCACATGCTTACAGGGCTTGTTTTTTATCAAGACGATGCGGTTGTAACGGTTGGTAATACCGAAATCTCGGCTTCCGAACCTTGTGTTGTATTGATGGAACAGGATGCAAAGGGCACTAAGATATCTGTGACTGATGCTATGATGAGGGCTGATTTACAGAGTATTACTCTGAGAATAGGAGAAGATAGAATCACAATTGACATGCCGCAGGGAAAAGAATGTGGCAATACAGTTACCAAAATATATAAAAAGACATATCATGAACAGACTGTTGAATAAATTAGCACTTTTATTGCTTTTGTTGCTGTCTCAGCAAGGATTAGGGGTGGCACAACAACTTCCTTATAGGAACAGCGCATTACCTGTACAAGACAGAGTAGAGGATTTGCTGCAACGCATGACACTTGAAGAAAAGATAGCCCAGATACGCCATATACATTCCTGGAATATATTCAACGGACAGGAACTCGATGAGAATAAACTCGCCACTTTTGTGGGTGATATAGGTTGGGGCTTTGTGGAAGGTTTTCCGCTGACCGGTGAAAACTGCCGGAAAAATATGCGGGTGATTCAGGAGTATATGATAAAGAATACTCGTCTGGGAATACCGGTGTTTACCGTTGCCGAGTCCTTGCACGGATCCGCTCATGAGGGTTCTACCATTTTTCCTCAGAACATAGCATTGGGAAGTACATTCAATCCGGCACTTGCTTATCAGAAGGCGGCTCTGACTTCCTGTGATCTTCATGCCCAAGGGATGCGTCAGGTTCTTGCCCCTTGTATTGATGTGGTACGCGACTTGCGTTGGGGAAGAGTTGAAGAGTCCTACGGAGAAGACCCCTTCCTCTGCGGGACATTGGCTCTGGCAGAGACACGTGGGTATTTGGATAACGGTATCTCTCCTATGCTGAAACATTTCGGAGCACATGGTAACCCTTTAGGTGGTTTGAATCTCGCTTCTGTGGAGAGTGGCTTGAGGGATTTGCATGATATCTACCTGAAACCTTTCGAGATGGTTATTACTCAGTTGCCGGTACAGGCAGTTATGTCTACCTATAATTCGTGGAATCATGTTCCTAATTCGGCTTCTGCCTACTTGTTGACCGACGTTTTGCGGAAACAATGGGGATTCAAAGGATATGTTTATTCTGATTGGGGGGCAATTGAGATGTTGCAGAACTTTCATCATACGGCTGCCACACCTGCTGATTGTGCAGTACAAGCACTTTCTGCCGGACTCGATGTAGAGGCTTCCAGTGAATGCTATCCGCACCTGAAGCAACTTATTGAGCAAGGAGAGTTTGACGAAAAGATACTGGATGAATCCGTACGTCGTGTGCTGACTGCTAAATTTAAACAGGGGCTCTTTGAAGACCCTTTTGGTGAAAAGATAAAGAAAACGGTGATGCACTCTGCTGCGAGTATCGCGTTGTCCCGTAAAATTGCAGATGAGTCTGTAGTATTATTGAAGAATGAGAATGGACTGTTGCCGTTGGATGCAAACAAGTTACGCTCAGTTGCTGTGATAGGGCCGAATGCAGCACAGGTACAGTTTGGTGACTATACTTGGAGCCGGGATAATAAAGATGGGGTTACTCCATTGGCAGGATTACAGAAGCTGCTGGGAAGTAAAGTTGCCATTCACTATGCTCCGGGATGCAGTATGATGTCCGAAGATACTTCATTGATACCCGAAGCTGTGGCAGCAGCGCAGAAAAGTGAGGTCGCTCTGGTGTTCTGTGGCAGTTCGAGCGCATCTTTGGCAAGAGATTATAGTAATACTAACTGTGGCGAAGGGTTCGATTTGCATGATCTTAATCTTACCGGAGCACAGGGAGAGTTGATAAAGGCAGTTTATGCAACCGGAAAACCCGTAGTACTGGTGCTGGTAAGTGGGAAACCTTTCACTATCGCTTGGGAGAAGGAACATCTTCCGGCTATTCTAGTACAGTGGTACGCAGGCGAACAAGCGGGTAACTCTATCGCAGACATTCTTTTCGGCAAGGTAAACCCTTCCGGGAAGTTGACTTTCTCGTTTCCGCAGAGCGTAGGACATCTTCCGGCTTATTATAACTATTTGCCTTCTGATAAAGGTTTCTATAAGAACCCTGGGAGTTATCAGAAGCCGGGCCGGGATTATGTGTTCTCTTCTCCTGCTTCTTTATGGGCTTTCGGATACGGATTGAGCTATACTTCTTTTTCTATGAAGGATATGCAGGTATCGGTAAAGGAAGATTCGGTTTTTGTCAAAGCAGAAATACTTAACACAGGCAAAAGGGCCGGACAAGAGGTCGTTCAGCTTTATGTACGTGATCTTGTCAGCTCAGTTGTTACCCCTATAAAACAACTGAAAGCATTTACGAAGGTGGAACTGCAACCGGGAGAACAGAGAACGGTTTTGTTACGCTTCCCGGTTGCAGAACTTGCCCTGACAAATGAAGCCGGGCTGCGGTTGGTAGAACCCGGTGAGTTTGAGATTCAGTTGGGCAACTCATCTGATAATATCCTGCTGAAACAAACGATAAGGATGGGTGACAATGTGAAGAAGAATTCGGGAGATGAGATTGCAACTCAAAGCAAACCTGTAGGAACGGGAGAAATGAGGATTGTTCGAGGGATCGTGAGAGATATACAGGCCACTTTGGTCGCGAATATTTCTATCTGGTCTGTCGGGCAGAAAAAGGAGATTGGGAAAACAAATAAGAAGGGAGAGTATGAAATAAAAGCCGCATCGGATGATATCCTGATATTCTCCGGGAAAGGGTATTTGAAACAGACTGTACCTGTGAATCATCATACGGACATCAATGTAAAACTGGCATACGGTGAAGACAGGTAATGGCCGGAAACTGATAAATATTAAAACAACTGATACTATTATGAAACGATTCTTTCTAAATTTATTGGCAGCCGTTAGCGTGGTGTCAGCTTTTGCTACGGGTAACAGACAAATCACTATAACACCTTATCCTCAGGAAGTGCATGTGCGGCAGGGAGAGTTTATGATTACTCCACAGACCTCTTTTGTTGTTCAAACTACTGAGCTGAAAGATGTTGCCGGATATTTCGGGGCTAAAATAAAGCGCTCTACAGGATATGAACTGCCTGTAAACACGATTGCTACCGAAAACAGCATTGTATTATCAATAGACAGCCAATTGCCTCTCAATGAGGAAGGATATTTATTGGAAGTGATGCCCGGACAGATCACAGTAACCGGAAAGAGTGACAGAGGGGTGTTTTACGGCATGCAGACAGTGATGCAACTCCTTCCTCCTGAAATAGAAGAGGCGGTTGTTGTGGACAATGTGGCATGGACTCTTCCCTGCGTTTCTGTAAAAGATGAACCCCGTTTTGCCTATCGCGGCATGATGCTGGACGTATGCCGGCACTTTCTTGATGTCGATTTCGTAAAGAAACAGTTGGATATCATGGCTATGTTTAAAATGAACTACTTTCACTGGCATCTTACTGACGATCACCTTTGGACTATTGAGATAAAAAAATACCCTTTGCTGACAGAGATAGGATCTGTCCGGTACAATGTGGACGGAAGTGTGAACCGTGGATTCTATACACAAGACCAGATTCGGGAAGTTGTGGCTTATGCTGCTGAAAAGAAAATCACCGTTATCCCGGAAATAGAACTTCCGGGGCATGCCCTTGCGGCAATTACGGCTTATCCGGAATTATCCTGTATCGAAGGCCCTTTCCAGTTGAGAAACCAGTGGGGGGTGGAAGATAACGTATATTGTGCCGGAAACGACCGTGTATTCAACTTTCTGGAAGATGTGATAGGTGAGGTCGTTCCTTTGTTTCCCGGAAAATACTTTCACATCGGTGGAGATGAATGCCCGAAGATTCATTGGGAAGCTTGTCGCAAATGCCAGCACCGTATGAAAGAAGAGGGGCTGAAGAATGAACACGAACTGCAGAGTTATTTTGTACATCGTATCGAGAAAATCCTGTTAAAACATGGCAGAGCAATGATTGGCTGGGATGAAATACTTGAAGGAGGGCTTGCCGCATCTGCTACTGTCATGTCGTGGACGGGGGAGCAAGGTGGAATCACTGCCGCCAACATGGGGCATGATGTTATTATGACTCCTTTGAATTTTGCTTATTATGATGCCGGGCAAGGAGCACCGGAAGTGGAACCTATCACCATCAGTTTCGGTATTTCGCTCGAGAAGGCATATAAATATGAACCGGTAGCAGCAGGGATTTCCCGGGAGAAATCTCACCACATATTGGGTGCACAGGCCAATTTATGGACAGAATATTCTCCGACTGCCGAGCATACGGAATATCTTCTTTATCCGCGTATGCTGGCCATGGCAGAATTAACCTGGACACAAAAAGAGAATAAGGATTATACTGCCTTTGTTCAGCGTTTGGACAATCAGTTGAGGCGCCTGGATGCCCATCATATTAATTATCATATTCCATTGCCCGAAGGACCACAGGCCGATTATGTAGCATTTGTTGATAAAACAACTCTGACTTTTCATAACAGCCGCAATTTACCCATGGTTTATACAGTTGACGGAACGATGCCTACAACACAATCCACTCTATATACCACCCCTCTTGTATTTATGAAGAATACGACGCTGAGAATAGCTACCATGCTTCCGTCCGGCAAACTGAGCCGGACAAGAATTATAGATGTCCGGAAAGAAAAAATGAGACCAGCTCTTCACAGAAAATTGGTGGCAGGAGCAGAACTACAACGTATCTCCGGTAAGTATTATTATGTCACAGACTTAACTGATGCGAATTGGGAAAAGCCAATGATCGTTCCGGGGTTTCATCTGGATGTAAAACCAGAAGCTAACGGTGCTTTCCTTTATAAAGGATATTTCGAGGTTCCTGCTGACGGGGTTTATTATATCTCTTCCGAAATGGATCAACTGAAGATAGACGGGGAGAAAATAATAAATAATAGCGGGAAATTGATACGACATTCAGTGAGCCGGAAGTCAGTTGCTTTGAAGAAAGGAATTCACTCATTTGAACTTATCTATATTAATAGTAACATTGGAGGTTATCATCGTTACTGGAACAAACGTGGATTTCAGTTGATCGGGGAAGATGGCACACTCACTACTCCGGAGGTTTATCACTGAGTGCTTCCCGCACCACGGGGAGGTACGCCAGGCGATGGTTAGTTGAAACGCAGGACGCAGATTTTCGCAAAGGGAAACAAGTAGATGACAAGGAACTACAGTCTTTTAATTTGCGTCATCTGTGTTCATCCGCGTTTCATCAGATAAAAACTCTGTGCAAGTTCGATTCATTTCGAATCTATTTACGATTAGACGATTTACGATGTACGATTGGGATTACTCTGTCTCTGACAGCGCTGAAACAGGCTTTTAAAAGAGTTACTTCAATCGTACATCGTCTAATAGTAAATAAATTCAGTTTTGAGCTTAATGGTGTTTGTCATTGCCATCCGTCTCTTTCTCCGGTATCGATAAAGCTCTATCTCGTAGAGTAACGTATGAAGCCTCGGTGTGTGACGTTGTTTTAGATGTACATGTAAAGCAGTACGACATGCACATGTGGGACGGTACGACATGTACATGTGGAGCAGTGAAACATGTACATGTAAAACAATGCTGCTCACCGGGGAAAGGAGTGTTCCTTTCTGAGAAAGACAGAGTACAACACCGGGCAAGGGTAATGATGCCGTCTATGGATACTTCCGCTACCGAAAAGATAGGGACATAATCTTCGTTACTGTATGGTTTTGAATGTATTTCACCACAGAGTAACACGGAGTTCCACAGAGTTTAAATCT
>ERZ1108168.675-NODE-675-length-22305-cov-7.304045_pt1 | contig 22305 bp, 18 predicted proteins | sample MGYA00403704_ERZ1108168 | MGnify/ENA primary metagenome ERZ1108168 (study PRJEB35170, sample SAMEA104062421) | human gut metagenome | biome: human gut; feature: human-associated habitat; material: faeces | place: Denmark | collected 2012-06-12 ...
TTTGATTCAATCATAGTAACTTTTAATACATTTATTAATTAAGCAAAACTTCTACGTTTGCAAAATTGGGAATCTTATTTGAGAAAAACAAATCTATTTTTTCTTGTGTTTCTCGCTGAAAGAATAATGTCTTTACTTTCAGATACTTATGATCCTCCGATAAAATAGCCCCATTGTTGGGGCTATTGCTTTTTTATAATATTCTGTCTAATAGAATGTTATGGTGATATCGCAGGAAAAAGATATTTAAATAAGTATTCCTATATTTTATTTCTTTCAGTCTATCTATGCACTTTTCAAAGCTTTTAAGACTTGCAATTGGATATGATGTTATTTAGATAAAATCTATATAACGCTAATTTCTTACTTATCTTTCTTTCCAAATAAAGAGAAGTGTACATATCGTTTGGGGTGTTCTTTTAAGTCCTCAAGCAGGCTTGCAGCATTAGCAGTTGTTGCATTCAGATTGTTGTAAAGTTGCGGATCGTTTAGTAACAATCCTACTGTGTTGTCTTTGCTGTTAAGCTTTTCTGTAACCATTTTTACGTTGGCTAGTGTTTGTTCAATTTCCTTGAATGTAGTAGCATAATCTATTTCCTTTAGGTTTCCACTGATGGTAATAAAGTTATCTCCGATTGTATTTAGTTTACCTGTCAACTGTGGAATATCGCGTCCCATTAATACCTTTAGTTGTCCACTTGCTACTTCAAGATTAGCAGCAGTCTTTTCTACAGAGTGCAGCGTGGCGGGAATGCTTTGGTTGTTCAGGATGGTATTTAGGGAGATCATAATAGAATCCAATTTCGGTAACATTTGTTCTATCTGTGGCATGAGTGCAGCTACACTTTCCATCATTCCATTATTCAATTTACCTGGGATTGTGTCTCCTATTGCATATTTTTCCCGGGGATTGTTTGCCAGAAGGATATTCATTCTTACACCACCCATCAATTCGGATACCAATTCGGCAGAACTTCCTTTAGGGATGCGGAGCTCTGTATCCAATTCTACTTCTACTATTACATTTTCAGCTTGATTGTAGTCATAATAAATGTCACGTACAATACCGACGCGTACTCCGTCAGCGAAAACGGGGCTTGATTTAGCCAATCCGTTTACATTCTGGAATTTTACATAGAAATAACTTGAAGGTTTGAACATATTGATTCCCTTCAGATAGTTGATACCATAAACGAGTATACACAGGGCAATGATTCCCGCTATTCCTATTCTGACTTCTTTTGTAATGTATTTCATTTCTGTTCTCTTATTTATTTCGTTTCTTTTTAAACTCTGCAATTGCTGCGTTAATATTCATTTTTTCTCCATCCCGGAAAGCTATAATAAAAGCATCCTTAAATTTATCTGTAATAGCACGTTTACTTCTTAATACTTTATTATAATCGGTTGAGGCTCCATAAGTGTACTTATACAATCCTTTTTCTTTATAATAATCTACGTCTTTCAATCCCTTTAAACGTTTATCGTTTTTGGTCAGTGGACTTGACGAAGTTAGTATCTGTATTTTAAACGTTATTTCTCCACTATTTGTTGCACTTTCTACTGTGATAGGACGTTGCTGTGGTTTAGCTTGTGCTACCAACTCCGTTTGGACTGGTGCACTGTCTGTTTTTTCTTCTTTGGGCTGTGTGGCTGCCAGTTCGTTCTCCGACATCTCTTCATCATCAGGAATGATGGTACGGCTGACGCCTGTCAGTCGAATCTCATGTTCTTTCTTATAAGTAAGAAAAGCACGATAGACTCCTTTAGCCAATGTACCGGTTCCTTCTTCGGAGTTGAGATAACGTTCTTCTTCAGGAGTTGAAATAAATCCCAGTTCTACCAGGATACTTGGCATTGCGCTTGCTTTTAGTACAAGAAATCCGGCTTGGTGCACTCCACGATCTACTCGCTTGCAGGTATGGCGGAATTGTTTTTGTACCAGGGACGCCAAATGCACACTTTGCTCCATATATTTATCCTGCATAAATTCAAAGATGATATACGACTCGGCCGAGTTGGGATTAAAGCCGGCATAACGGGTTTTATAATCACTTTCGTAAAGGATTACTGAATTCTCACGTTGTGCAACAGCGAGGTTAGCGTCCGATTTGGCAAGACCGAGCGTCCAGGTGGATGCACCTTTGGCAGTGCGGTTATTGGCTAATGCGTTGGTATGTATGGAAATAAACAGATCGGCTTTGGCATTATTGGCTATTTCTGCACGACGATTCAGTGGGATAAATACATCTTTAGTGCGGGTAAAGATTACTTTCACATCATCACAGTTTTTTTTGATCATGTTTCCCAGCTTTAATGCAACGTTCAAGTTGATATTCTTTTCTTTAGAAATCTTACCTACGGCTCCAGGATCATGCCCACCGTGCCCGGGGTCAATCACGACAACAAAGTCTTTTGCCCATGAATTACTGATACAAAGCGGGGAGCTAAGTAGCCAAAGGCAAATGAATGTATATAATATGTAGTATCTATGACGTCTCATTTTATATGGAATGACGATGCAAATGTAGCAGAATTTTGCTGAAAACTTGCTATTCACTATTAAGTTTTGTATTTTTTTCCATATTTCATGGGTTTATTTCCATGATTCGTTGTTACTTTGTGTTTTAAAATTATAAATGATATAGCGATGCTTAAGTTCCTGAAGAATTGGACATTGCCCATTGCCATGTTGGTGGGGGCCGTTGGTTATCCATTATTTATCACTCTTTCTTTCTTGACTCCGGTACTTATTTTTACCATGTTGCTACTCACTTTTTGTAAGGTGTCTCCTCGTGATTTAAAGCCGAAGCCTCTGCATTTATGGTTACTTTTGATTCAGATATTTGGAGCTATTGCTGTTTATTTACTTCTTTTCCGTTTTAATAAGATTGTAGCAGAAGGAGCAATGGTTTGTATTATTTGCCCTACAGCTACTGCTGCTGCTGTAATTACTTCTAAATTAGGGGGGAGTGCTGCCAGCTTGACTACTTATACATTGATCGGTAATATTGGTGCTGCTATTGCTGTTCCGATTTTGTTTCCATTGATTGAGGTACATGCCGATATTAGTTTCTTTGATTCTTTTTTGTTGATATTGAGTAAAGTTTTCCCTTTATTGATTTGTCCTTTTTTAGTTGCATGGTTTTTACAACGTTTTGTACCTCGCGTACACCGTACATTGTTGAATTATCACGAACTGGCATTCTATCTTTGGGCTGTATCTCTAGCTATTGTTACTGCACAGACCCTCTCTTCTTTAATTAACGATCCGGCAGATGGGATAACTGAAATCATGATTGCTCTTGCAGCTTTGGTAGTTTGCTGCCTGCAATTCTTTTTTGGAAAAACACTCGGTAGTTTGTATAATGATCGCATTAGTGGTGGTCAGGCATTAGGGCAAAAGAATACCATTTTAGCTATTTGGATGGCCCATACATATTTGAATCCTCTTTCCTCTGTTGCTCCGGGAAGTTATGTTTTGTGGCAAAATATTATCAATAGTTATCAGTTGTGGAAAAAGAGAAAGAAATAGGGTGATAATTGTAAAGTAATGATAATTAATAGTTTATAATATTGGGGATAAGATGAATACTGATTATAAGGTAGGTGATTTGATTTATGACGCAAATATTTATGATGGATTAAACACCTTCCTGTCTGATTTGCAATTTTACAAAAAGTGGTTGCCGAAAAATAAGGATGCTAGGATACTTGAACTTTGCTGTGGTACAGGCAGACTTACGCTTCCAATTGCAAAGGAAGGATACAATATTTGTGGGGTTGATTACACTTCATCCATGCTTGAACAGGCAAAGGTAAAAGCTTCTGAAGCAGGATTAGAGATTAATTTCATTGAAGCAGATATTAGAACATTAAACTTGCAGGAAAAGTTTGATTTTATTTTTATCCCATTCAATTCAATCCATCATTTATATAGAAATGAAGATTTATTTAAGACGTTAAAGAGGGTTGAGAATCATCTCAAAGAAGGGAGCTTATTTTTGCTTGATTGCTTTAACCCTAATATTCAATATATTGTTGAAGGCGAAAAAGAACAAAAAGTAGTTGCTGAATATACAACTAGCGATGGAAGAGAAGTATTGATAAAACAAATAATGCATTATGAAAGCGCAACCCAAATAAATCGTATCGAATGGCATTATTTTATAAATGGTGAGTTTCATTCAATCCAAAATATGGATATGAGATTGTTTTTTCCTCAAGAATTAGATTCATATCTGGAATGTGCTGGATTTAATGTTCTTCACAAGTTTGGCGGTTTTGAAGAAGAAGCATTTAAGGATAATTCGGAAAAACAGATATACGTTTTATCATTTAATAAATGACTTTACCAATTTTAGGTGTATCTTGGAACAGTATTTAAAAGTTTATTCATCAATCGGTTAATTCAAACCGATGAAAATCTAAAAAAATCAGAATGGCAGAAATTAAAAGGAAAGGAGCAAGATCTATCAAAGATATTCCTGAAGATGTATTGAATCAACTGAATCATGGCGAAATAGAATCGGCCAACTTGGTGGAGTATCTTGGGGTAGATCGGATGAAATTGCTCGAGAACCTGTTAGGCCAATGCTGCAGGGGGAAATATGTACAACCGATTTTGAATCAGATAGATAAGCTGGAAAAACGAACTCCAAAAACAGTTTATGAAATAATTGCAACAGGGATTTTTGAACAGATAAAGGTTCATAATGACAGCGAACTTTTATATATTATTTCAACGTATCAATCGGATATAGTTAGATGCTGGGCAACTTACATTATAGGAAAAAACACAGAATTGGGTATTGGGCAAATGCTTCAGGAAATAAGACCATTTGCTACAGACAGACATTTTAATGTTAGAGAGTGTGCTTGGGCTGATGTGAGGAAAAGTATTATACGAAATCTATCTGAAAGCATTGCGATATTGTCTACATGGGCAATGGATAGTGATGAAAACATAAGACGGTTTGCAAGTGAAGCAACCAGGCCACGAGGTGTTTGGTGTGAACATATTGAGGTTTTGAAACAAAATCCTAAATTAGGATTATCTATATTAGAACCATTAAAATCCGATAAATCCAAGTATGTTCAGAACAGCGTTGGGAATTGGTTGAACGATGCAAGCAAGACACAACCTGAATTTGTGAGAGAACTTTGTAAACGATGGGAGAAAGAAAGCGACACGATAGAAACAAAATATATCATTAAAAGGGCATTAAGGACGATTGATAAATCGTTATCCAAGCTTTCTTAGTTTTTTTGTTATTCTCTTACAGTAGGTGTTTTATGCCTGCTTCTAATTCTAATAATATCTTTTTGGCTGCTAGCCCACCACCATATCCGGTTAATTTGTGATTGCTGCCAATAACACGGTGGCAAGGGACAAATATGGAAATGGGATTTGCACCATTGGCTGCTGCTACTGCACGGATGGCCTTAGGATTGTTTAATCTTTGCGATAGTTTTGCGTAAGATATGGTTGTTCCGTAAGGAATATTAAGTAATTCATTCCATACGGCTTTTGGAAAGTCTGTTCCGATAAAGGCTAATGGAATATCAAATGCAGTTCTTTTTCGAGAGAAATATTCATCTAATTGCGCCATTGCTTCCGTTATTATTTCAGAATTTCCTATTTCATATTTAGCATGTAGTGTGTTCTGTAGTCGTTTGTCAATTACTGCTCTACGTTCCTCATTCATCCAATCGCACATGCAGAGCTTCTCTTCAAAAGATCCAAGTATTAACTTCCCGCATATGGATTGATAGTATTGTATTTGAATTGTTTCCATATTGCTATGTGTCTATAATTGTTGTTTATTAATTGTTTGATGGGAGGGAGTATATGCTGTCCTTTAAGGTTTCGCTTTGTTTCATTAAGTTGAGAATTTTGTTTCAACCTATTGAGAAAGATTTCTCAATACGGTGAGAATTTAGTTTCAATGCGTTGAGAATATTTTCTCAAAGGATTGAAACAAGATGAAACATTCGTGTTCCGAATCAATATAGTAGATACTTTTCCCGCATTTCTTTGTACTTTTGCAGTTCCGTCTTCCATCCTGCCCGTATTTCTGTTTCACTTTTTCCTGCTAAAATCTCTTTACGTACAGTATCTGTACCCATTAGAAGATCGAACCAGCGTGCCCGGTCGAAGAATGCGCTCCCGGCATTTGATTTCCAGTAAAAGCGCAGGAAGTAACGTAGAGTGAATCCATCTATATTGGCAACTCTTCTTAAATCTTCTCCATAACACAGTTGGTCTTTGTGCATGGGATTCTTGTCAAAACCGGGTAGTGAATGCGGAGTGAATGTAAAGTCACCATACTTTTTATCCGGTGCACCGAGCACCTGAAATGGGAAGGTTGTACCCCGCCCCACACTGATACGGGTTGCTTCAAACGGACAGAGAGAAGCGTATAACCGTATAGCCTGATCATTGGGCAGATTAGGCGAGGGCTTAATGGGAAGAGAATAAGGTTGGCCGTGTTCCCAGCCCGTCATGGGAATGACTGTCAACCGGCAAGCGTCCGGGGTTTTATTTATCCACCCTTCACCATTTATCATGAGAGCCAGTTCGCCAATGGTACAACCGTGGAGTATAGGGATAGGCAATATACCTACAAAACTACGGAAAGCAGGACGAAGAATGGGGCCATCTATATAGTCGCAAGGATTGGGCCGATCAAGTACAATCATCTCTTTCCCATTCTCAGCGCAAGCCTCCATTACATAAAACATTGTACTGATATAGGTATAGAATCGTACTCCTACATCTTGTATGTCGAATATAATAATATCTATATCCTGCAATTGTTGCATGGTAGGCTTTTTATTATTCCCATAGAGTGAGATGAGGGGAGTTCCTGTCCGACTGTCTTTTCCGTCTTTTATCGTTTCACCTGCGTCAGCATTGCCACGGAAGCCGTGTTCCGGGGCGAACACTTTCACTACATTAATGTTTAGTTGTAAAAGGGTATCGAGCAGGCAGGTTTGTTCTTCACCAACAATGGAGGTGTGGTTAACTACCATTCCTACCCGTTTCCCTTTCAACAGTGGCAGGTATTCTTCGGTACGTTCTGCTCCGGTAACGAGAGTGCCTTCTGCAAAGAGGGTGCTAATGCCGATAAACAGGCTGGTGAGAATGAAGATTATTTTTCGGTGCATCTCGGTATTTTTTAGTAATATTGCACAAAAATATCTATTTGTATTGATTATTACAAGTTATAATAGGTGAAGTTATGAATCCGATTGATATAATTGATAAATACTATCCGCAGGATAATGAATTGAAACATATTTTATTAGTACACAGCCAGTCGGTGGCCGACAAAGCACTGTGGATAGCTGCGCGGCATCCGGAGTTAAATCTTGATGAAACATTTCTTTATGAAGCAGGCATGCTTCATGATCTTGGTATTTTTCTGACGGATGCTGCTCCTATTTATTGTTTTGGAACAGAACCTTACATCTGCCATGGTTATCTGGGAGCGGATTTAATGCGTAAAGAAGGTTTTCCGTTACATGCTTTGGTATGTGAAAGGCATACGGGTGCCGGGCTTTCATTGAAGGAAATTATTCGTCAACAGCTTCCGATTCCTCATCGCGAAATGCTTCCTGTGAGTATGGAAGAACAGGTAATATGTTTTGCGGATAAATTCTACTCAAAGACTCATCTTGACAGAGAAAAAACGGTAGAAGGTGCCCGGAAAAGTATTGCGAAGTATGGAGAGGAGGGACTGTGCCGTTTCAATCGCTGGTGTGAGCTATTCTTGTAGCACTAAAAAATAATTAAAAAGAGAGATTCCGATGTATAATTGATGAAGATTGTGTACTTTTGCCCCTTCAAGCGTAAACTATTAGTTAATGACGCCATTGAAAGCAAATACATTAATATCATTTATACTACTGTTTGTCTTACTGGTGCTTCCTGATGAGGCCATGTCTCAACGTCGCCGAAACAGGGGAGTAGAAGGAGGTGTAGAGACATTTAACCCTCCGGCAGCTCTGAATGCAGATTCTTTGACGACTGACTCGGTAAGAACAGATTCTGTTGTTGCTAAACCCATTAAGAAACAACCGCTGGATGCTCCGGTGATCTATTCGGCAAACGATTCCATTGTTTTTGAAGAAGGAGGATATGCTCACCTTTACGGAGATGGAAAAGTGAACTATCAGAAGGTAGAGCTGGGAGCACAAATTATCACTATGAATATGGATAGTAGTACGGTGTATGCTCGTGGTGTGAAAGATTCACTGGGAGTAGAAACCGGAAAACCTGTTTTTAAAGACGGTGATACTTCTTATGACACCGAGGCTATCCGCTACAATTTTAAGAGTAAAAAAGGATATATTAATAACGTTGTCAGTCAGCAAGGTGAAGGATATGTAACCGGTAATAATGCGAAAAAAGGTGCTGATGATGAGCTGTTTATGCAGAATGGTAGGTATACTACCTGTGATCATCATGATCATCCTCACTTTTATCTTCAACTAACAAAAGCTAAAGTCCGTCCGAAAAAGAATGTGGTAACGGGGCCCGCTTATCTGGTGGTGGAAGATGTACCGTTACCATTGGCTGTACCCTTTTTCTTCTTTCCCTTTTCCAGCAGTTATTCTTCCGGGTTTATTATGCCTACTGTTCTTGATGATTCTGCCCGTGGATTTGGTCTATCGGATGGAGGATATTACTTTGCTATCAGTGATTTGATGGATTTGAAAGTAACAGGTGATATCTTTACGAAAGGTTCGTGGAGGCTGGGGCTGGAGACGAATTACAACATGCGTTATAAGTTTTCCGGTTCTTTGATGGCCGATTATCAAGTGACGAAGACGGGAGATAAGAATATGCCGGACTATTCGGTATCAAAAGACTTTAAGATTGTATGGAGTCATCGGCAGGATCCTAAAGCAAACCCCAATGCTACTTTTTCGGCAAGTGTAAACTTCTCAACCAGTAGTTACGAACGTACCAATATCGGTAACTTGTATAATTCGCAGTTATTGACACAGAATACCAAAACATCAAGCGTCAGTTACTCACGCACTTTTCCGGATATCGGTCTGACACTTTCGGGTACTGCCAATATAGCGCAAACAATGAAGGATTCTTCTATTGCGGTAACATTACCTGACCTTAACATTTCATTGACCCGCCGTTTTCCGTTCAAGAGGAAAAAAGCAACAGGTGTAGAGCGTTGGTATGAAAAGATTTCATTTCAATATACCGGTCGTTTGACAAATTCTATTACAACTAAAGATGATCGGTTGTTTAAATCAAATCTGGTAAAGGATTGGAAAAATGCTATGCAGCACACCATACCAGTAAGTGCTACATTTACTCTTTTCAAATATTTCAATCTGACCCCGTCATTCAATTACACAGAACGCTGGTATACCCATAAGACTGATAATTATTATGATGAGGAAAAGCGTCAATGGGTGGCTACCGATACTATTTATGGATTTAATCGCGTGTCCAATTATAATTTCTCTTTGGGATTGAGTACGAAACTTTATGGTATGTATAAGCCTCTTTTTATGAAGAAGAAAGAGATACAGATTCGTCATGTTGTTACTCCGCAGGTGAGTGTGAGCGGTGCGCCGGGTTTTGGGAAGTATTGGCAGGAACATGAAGATGCCAATGGAAACATGTCGTATTTTTCTCCTTATACCAGTCAGCAGTTCGGTACAGCGCCACGTGAGAAACAGGGGACAGTGACTTTTGATTTGTCGAACAATATAGAGATGAAGTTTAAGGACCGGAATGACTCTATTAAAAAGATAAGTCTGATTGATGAATTAGGAGGTTATATTTCTTATAATATGGCTGCTGAGAAGAGACCGTGGAGTGACCTTACTTTGCGTCTACGCTTAAAACTGACAAAGAACTATACTTTCAATCTGAATTCTACGTTTGCTACATATGCCTATACGTTTGATAAAGAGGGCAGGGTTGTGACTGGTGATCGTACAGAATGGTCTTACGGACGTTTCGGACGTTTCTCCGGTTGGGGATCTTCATTTAATTATACCTTCAATAATGAAACTTGGAAGAAATGGTTTGGGCCTAAAGACGACAAGGATCAGAAGGATAAAGACAAGGATCAGAATGGGGAAGACAGCGAAGATATGGATGCCGGAAATGATACCGGAACCACAAAAAAAGTGGAGAAGGCACAGGCGGACGCTGATGGTTATCAGGTGTTCAAGATGCCATGGTCTTTGAGTGTGAACTATTCATTTAATATTCGTGAAGATCAGAGTAAGCCTATTAATGTGCATTCAATGCGTTATCCGTTTACTTATACGCACAATATTAATGCTTCCGGTAATATCAAGCTTTCAAATAACTGGCAGGTGTCTTTTAATACCGGTTACGATTTTCAGGCGAAAGAAGTAACTCAGACGTCAATGACTATTTCCCGTGACTTACACTGTTTCAATATGTCAGCAAGTCTCTCTCCTTTTGGACGTTGGAAATACTATAACTTTAAGATCAGTGCTAATGCAAGTATCTTGCAGGATTTAAAGTGGGAGCAAAGAAGTCAGACGCAGAGTAATATACAGTGGTATTAAAAAACTCCCTCTGCTTTTAAGTATATATTCCATAGAACTTTAAAGAAATAAAAAAGCCAACTAGTTCGATGACTAGTTGGCTTTGATCTTTTTATTTATAGAATATTTCTATTTTACAATCAGTTTTACTGTTTCTGTTTTTGCATCGGTAGCAATTACAACCAGATAAGTTCCTGAACTAAGTGTACTGATATTCATACTCTGTTCAGATGTTTCATTACCTGTAGCAGTAAGTACAGTTTGTCCGAGTAGATTATGGATCGTAATATTTTTAATCTGGTTTCCATTGGTCTTGATGTTGACCAGCTCGCTTGCAGGGTTTGGATAAAGTGATAATTCTGCTTTCACAGTAGTATCATTTTTAATACCAGTAGGAGCATTCTTGCCAAAGTTTGGACGGATATAAGGAGCACCATAACCAGGTAGTTCACTCATGAATCCATTTTTGGATGCTGCAATTAATCCATCTTTTGATTGGTCACATACTAATCCCATGTTCACTGCACTTTCTTGTTTTACCTCAAACATATATTTACCGGGAGCAAGATTTGTTTCAGGGAGTTTGTAAACGATTTCTTCTCCACCTTTACCTCTGAGTACAGATTTAGTAACCATCGTTGCTCCTATCTCTGAGTTATTATTAGTGTTTATTTTATATACGTTCAGGGTGATTTTATCGTTGGCTTGTTCTTCTTTAAGCATGAAACCAAGGCTGAGTGAGGTTAATACGTCCTCTTTCAGTATAGTGAATGCTGCACCAAATGCAACGGGACCGCTACCACTACCTACACCAAATTTGAAATCGGTTGGGTTATCCCAGGCATAAATAGAATCGGTTACAATCGTTGTAAGCTGAGCTGTATTGTTTACAAGGTCATCATCCTGAGCAATGCTAGCTTCGACAGAGAAAGCAGGTACTTGCTCTTTACTGCTTACTATATTATCCAGATTGAAATTGAAGGTTTCCTTCTTCGTTTCTCCTACAGCCAGGGTCGGGATGGTGGTAGTTGCTAAAACATCATCATAAGCTTTCACGTTCAGTTTGATGTTGTTTTCAACCTGTTGTCCATAGTTTGCAACAGTTACTTCAAACTTCTGTGCTGTATTTTTGATGTGGAATTGAGGAATCATTCTTGGGTATTTCTCTTCGCTGGTGATTGATTCTACCTTAATATCATGTTCCAAAATCTTACTTACGCTGATGCTGAATATCTCAAGATAAGATAATTCGGTTGCGTTGAAGCTGATACCGTAGTTACCTTCTTCGGTTACAGTAAATGTTATATCTTTCTTAACTGTAGTATAATTAGTAAATTCTTTGAATTTCCCTAATTCGCTCCAGTTAGCCATATCACTTCCACTCTTTCCAAATGTAATGTTAAACAGGTCATATTTTATACCTCCGATAAGCAGTTCGCTTCCTGCACTGTAATTGAAGCTGAGACGATAGTTACCCGGTTCCATATGAATACATCTGGATAATAAAGAAGAAGGTACTTCTGCTTTATAAGCTCCGGACTTATAAATCCAACCATTAGGGGTTATAGGATTCCAGTTTAGCAGATCAATGGCTTTCTCGAAGTTAGATTCAAACGGTAATAGGGCAGGTGACAGATTGATAACACGACCAGCCACCGTATCATTGGCAAAATTCGTTTGCCCTGCACACTGAGCTACTACTTTTATATTGTATCCTTGATCTACAGATGAAAAATCAACAGGTGTGGTAAAAGTAACATCCAATGAAGCATCTACAGCTATTATGTCGGTAAATTCTTGTGTTACTTTGATATCTTCATCTTCCAGTTCATAATATAGGCTGAAACCGTTGATAGGTCCTGTTCCTAAGTTTTTGACAGTTACTTTGATAGGGCTACTTCCCAATGTACAATCGGAAGGAGGAAGTATCAGATTTTCCAAAGCAATGTCCGGAACTCCATTAAAACTACCTTCATCAATAGCTATATTATCTATATAGATACTTCCTTTATTCTTTTCTGATATAGCGTGAAAAGAGAAGTAATAGTCTCCGGCTTCTGCTACTTCAAAGTCGTTGATACTGGCAACCCATTCTTTGGATTTTTTGTCTATCAAAGACGCTATGACCGTCATTGTGGAAACGTCACTTGATTTTCCATAGAGTACTTCAAATCTTTCCGGATAATTAGTTGACGATGATGTGCGATAGTAAAAAGAGATACAATTAGCTCCGGCCTTCAGGGTAACAGGATTTTTTGTAGTGAGATAATCATCTGCTGCATTCTTGCTGTTATACTGATACCTTGCTATTCCTATTCCGCCATCAGCGTCGGGGTTACTGTCTCTGTCATTCAGCCAGGTTGATTTGTCATTATTATTATCAAGTACCACCCAATTATTGGTGAAATTCTCTTCAGCTGCAAAGTCTTCATAGAAGAGGTGCTTTGCCGGCTCTTCGGCCATTGCTACCAGTGCTGTTGATTGCAATGCCAACAAAAGTAATAATCTTTTCATAAGCGCATGTTTTTTAATTGTGAGTAATCTATTTATTGTTTAATGAACTTTAATGGAACCGATTTTCCATTGTCATCAGTGTAACTGCCTACAAGACCTAACCAGCTGTTTAAAGCCGGAATTTCTAAACCGAGAGCATGACCAACTTCGAAGCTGATTACCTTGTCTTTGTAAATACCTGTTATAGGGTCGGAGGTTTTAACCCACATACCACCTGATATCTGTTTGTGAGTGAGTTCGACTCTGTTATCACTATACATTCCTACAGGTTGGCTGGCTATAATAGTCAATTTATACTCTCCTTCATTTTCTGTTTCTTCTACATCTGCGATAGCAGCTCCGCCATGTCCAAAGTCTAAATATATCTGTTGGAAGGTATTGTCTACAGAAGTAAGAGTACATGCATAGCCCGTTACTCCGGTTGGAGTCGGAAGCTGGCTTTTTCCTTCCATCGAGTATTTCCCTTCTATAGGACTGTTTTCTACTATATTAATTTTGCACGTATTTATTGAACCGGCAGTTGCCCCTTCTACATCTGCAATTGCTATTGAAAAAGAACGGTTCTGCACTATCTGCTCATTGGCTATTGAAAGAAGGGTTTCCACATTTACTGACTCTGTTCGCATCGGAATGGATAGGTGGTCTTCCGTTATGAGGATCGCTTTTTCACTTTCAAAGCCACTATTGTTTTCTTTCAGGATAACGTGTACTTTTATGAGTCCGTTACGCTCTCCTTTTACTACGATGGGCAGATTAAGGATGGAGGTAAGCTCTTTTACCTCAATTTCAGCCGATTGGAATTCAACGGTAGCCTCTTGGGTATTAAAATCTTCATCACTACTACAAGCAATCATAGTAAATGATAAAAGGAATATGGTTAGTAATTTGAAATAATTCATAACAGTTTCATTTTATGTATTGAGATTAGTAGCCTGGGTTTTGTTGGTTTTTAATTTGAGGATTAGCATCTATCTCCGCTTTAGGGATAGGCCATACCCAACGTATGTTATCCGTTTTCACATTCAGATCTAAAGCTAGTTCATAGGATAGTTGTACTGATTGAGGTGTTTGACGTCTGAATTCTTCACCGTATCGTTTTAAATCAACAAGACGGAATCCTTCGCCGAATAACTCACGTTCGCGTTCGGCACGGATTAGATTTCTGAGGGTCAATCCTGTCACCGGTGCATATTGGATGGAGGCATCACGAGCTGACATTAACTCAAATAATATATCATATGCCATTGATTCGTCACCCGCTTCTCCTCTCAGGTAATAGGCCTCGGCTGTGATAAGATATTGTTCAGCAATACGGAAAATTTTGGGTTTATTCACATAGTTATTAACCCCTTCATACATTTCCGGATTTCCGGGATATTTAGTGAAGACTATTAATCTCTGTTTTTGATTTGTTGAGAAAGCTATCTCTTTGAAAGCAAAATAACAGTTGATGCGTATATCTTTCTCTCTGAACGAGTTGATGATATCTTTAGAAGGGAGGAATACCGGTTTGTCGTTGATATCGTCCAGGAAGTAGTTTCCAATAGTAGGAGCCAATTCTTGTTTAGAACAGAATAGTTGGCAGATTACTTCCGTAGTAATATCATTTTTCCACATCTCTTTGAGTTTCGCTTCATTATTGATGAGTGGATACCGTGCACTTTTAAGTAAGCTTTCGGAGCTTTCAATGGCGGTGTCGTAGTCTTTGGTTAGTAAGGCTATTCGTGCTTCGAATGCGCTTAGGGCATCTACTGTCAGGTATTCCGATGATTGCGCTCCTTTAGCACTTAGGTTTTCTTTGGCCAACCTGATATCTTCTTTGATAAAGTCATAGGTTGCAGCTAAAGTAGCACGTGAAGGATATTTAGTGTTATCGGATGTTGGAGTATATTCGTCTACCAAGGGGATACCATATTGGTTTCCTGCAGTAGTCGGGTCATAAGCTGCACAGAATTTTTCAGCTAACTGAGAGTAAGCAATAGCACGGATCAGATATGCTTCTCCGAGATAGTTTTTTATTATTGGTTGCTCACTTACCTCAAATATATCTTCCTCCTGAAGTTTTTCTATGCTTTTAATGAGTAAATTACATTGGGCAATAGTGACGTAGCAATTACTCCATACAGTAGAAAAAGTACTTTCTGAGGCGTTTGCTTCCCAACGGTAGATGGCTCCGAGTTGATTGCCAAAGTAAGAGAGCGGAATAAAGCCATCCGCTTGTATTTCAGATGCCAGTGCATTGACTGAAACTCCGATGATCCGCAAGTCGCGGTACATCCCTGTGCGCAATTTCTGGCAATCAGCAAATGACTTGGCAGCACTATCTAAAGGGATCTTGTCATAAGGATACTTGTCCATATCACAGGATACCAGTGTTAGTGTTAAGATAGAGGTTAATATAATTGACTTTAATGTTTTCATATATTTGTAGTTCTTTAAAATTTAACTTCCAGTCCTATTGTGTATTGCCTTGAGTTGGGATAGTCTCCTAATGCCAGGTTCGAATCAATTTCCGGATCTATACCAGAGAATTGGGTGAATGTGAGTAGATTACGTCCGGTAGCAAATACTCTGACTCCTTCTATGATTTTGGTTTTCTTCAATATGTTTTTGGGTAATTCATAAACTATAGTCAGGTTTTTTAAACGGACAAACGCTGCATTCTCTAAAAAGTAATTGGTGCGAAGTAAATTCTCGCTTGCAGTGCCATAGCGCGGTACATCAGTGATGTCACCAGGTTTTTGCCACATGCTGAGCATGCGTTTATTCATGTTAACCATATTTGAATTGGTTGGATTTTCTGTAAAGAAGCGATCGTTGTTAATGAGGTATCTTTCACCTATCCATGAAAAATCTATCATCATGGTTATTCCTTTCCAGCCCAAAGATGTTCCGAAACCACCACTACAAGGAGCAAACATTTTCTTTCCGGTAAATTGCATGTTGTCCATGGTGAATGTCTTGGTTTTATTACCATTTAAGTCGTAGTACATGAGCGAACCGTCTCTGGGATCTACTCCGGCACATAGCACTGAGTAATACTCATTGGGATCATGTCCTACCTGGTATTTCAAACCATATTGTGGAAATGCCAGTTCGTCCAGCCCATTGAACAGAGATTCAATTTTGGTTTTATTATAGTTGAAATTGGCATATACGCTCCATCTGAAGTTGTTGGTGTTCAAAAGGTCAAGATTCATATTCAGGTCAACTCCGGTATTCAAGAGAGTACCTACATTTCCCATACCGGTGGAATGTCCGGTAGTGAGTGAGAAGGGTACGTCCATTAGCATATCAACAGTTTTCTTTCGATAGTATTCAATACTGAAATCCAAACGATCGAATACCCGGGTAGATATACCTGTTGAAAAGTTTTTCAAAGTTTCCCATGTCAAATCGGAGTTGCCAACTGTACCAATTACCCAGCCACTTTGATTATTATAGTTATATTTACCACTACCAGCTACCATACCTAAGGAAGCATAGTTTCCGATTTCTGAATTTCCAGTGGTTCCATAACTGACTTTTAGCCGTAAATCATTCAACCATTTTGTGTCCTTAAGGAAAGCTTCGTTTTTGATATTATACATGGCTCCAACAGAGAAGAAAGAAGCCCAACGATGATCTTTGCTGAAACGTGAAGAGCCATCTCTACGGAATGAAGCATCCAGATAGTATCTTTCGTCATAGTTATATTCTCCACGGAAAAAATAGGAATTGAATACGTACTCGGAACGTGCACCGTCAACTTTTGCCGATGAAGCCGAAATGGCGGATAATTGAGTCAGTCGTTTGTCCTCAATACCTTTGCCTGAAGCAGAGAAACCATCTGCATTGTGTATGATTGATTCTTGTCCCGCTAGTAACGTCACGAAATGTTTCTTTGCAAATGTATGTTTATATTCAACTGTGTTGGTGAAAGTCCAGTTGCTTGCTCTTTGAAACTGCTCAGAGACATTTCCGTTGAATTCATTATCTTCCCAAGGGTAGTTTACTCCTCTGTATTTATATATATATCCTTCAAAAGCCTGTGCTCCTTTTATGGTCAGTCCTTTTAGTGGAGTTAGTTCAATGAATGTGTTTAGGTTACCTAAAATTCGTTCATTCTTGATAGATGAATTCCGGAAAATCATCATTGGGTTAGTATATCCTGTTCCCGGTAAGTATAGTAAATCTTCTCCGCGTGACCATGTTCCATTTTCGTTCTCTATGATTTCATAAGGAAAATCGATAGGGCGGCCTGTACGTGCCAATATAAGTGGTGAATTAACCCAGGCGCCTTCATTGTTGTCTCTGATACCCAGAGTGGTTGCGTAATCCTGATAGGAAATGGCGGAGTTTACTCCAAACTTTAACCAGTCTTTTAATTTAGTATTGAGATTAACCCTGAAGTTCTCGCGAGTCATGCCCGATTGGAATGAGGTGCCTTCCTGATCAAAATGACCTGCACTTACATAATAATTTGTAGAACCTGAAGCACCGCTTATGTTCGCATCTATAGAATAGGTTGGAGTGTTATCTCTCAATACATAGTCGGCCCAATCCATACTTAAACCATATTTTTCTATCTTGGCTTTATCAGCCTGAAACTGTGCATTATTAGCCAGAGAAGGGTCACACATTAATTTGAACTGAATAAATTCCTGTGCATTCATCATGTCCTTTTTGAAATCTGGTAATTGGGAGATTCCGTATTGTCCGCGAATCGTAATATTTGCCTTTTCACTCATTTTCCCTTTCTTGGTTGTAATATAGACAACTCCATTGGCTGCACGTGCACCGTAGATAGAGGTTGAAGAGGCGTCTTTCAATACTGTTACATTTTCTATATCATTTGGATTGAGAGAAGTGAAAACGTCATTTGAAACCGGTGCACCGTCTAATATATATAAAGGTGAAGTTCCTGCATTGAGGGAGGTGTATCCACGTACTCGCATCGAAGAAGTGGCTGTAGGTTCTCCCGAAGAAGTGAATACCTGCATACCAGCAACTTGTCCCTGGAGTGCATCTGCAAAATTCATAGTTGGTTTTGCTTCTAATACTTTGTTATTAACCGTAGAAACTGAACCTACTACCGAACCTAATTTTTTGCCCGTGCCATATCCGATTACTACAACCTCATCAACCAATTGTGAATCCGATTTTAGGATAACTTTCATGTTGGGTTTGATTTCACCTTCGTATGTTGCCAGACCGATGAATGATATTCGTATTTTATGTGCAGCGCTTGGAATGTTTGATAAAGTGAAGTTGCCATCTATGTCAGTAATGGTCCCCATATCAGTACCAATAATTGAAACGGAGGCACCAACGACCGGTAAATTATCCTCTTCAGAGATTACTACGCCCGTTACTTTGGAGGTTTGCGCTATTATTATGTTTGTGCCAGCCAGCAAACATGTTAATAATAACATTAATTTTTTAATCATAAGTTTCTTGAGGTTTAATTTTGTATATTATGCCATTTCTGAATGCAAATATATTAATAAATATGAAAATAACAATTTTGTTTATGAAGAAACATTGTAATAATAACAAATGGTTATTAAAACATCTTTATAATATGTTCTAAAGCATCGGTAAAGCTATCTTTTGTGTGATAGTGTAGTGTTAAATAGTCTAAAACGTCAATTCTTGAGTGTATATTTATGCATTATTGCTTGTTCTGTGCGGCCTGATTGGAGAAGAGAGGTGGAAAAAGATAGGGTATATCAGTTAACGGATTGAGAACGGAAGTTATGGTTCTCAGGAAAGTAAAAATTGAGAGTTGAAGATTGCTGTGCTATTATGCTGTACGGCAATTTTCAACTCTCAACTTATAATTTTAGACAAAGTCGTCACCAAACGATTTCTGTTTCTCCGTATGTCTTTAAGTATTCATTAGCTCTACTGAAATGCTTGTTTCCGAAGAAACCATTGTAGGCAGATAGGGGTGAGGGATGTGCAGAACTGAGCACGAGGTGTTTATTACGGTCAATGAACGCCCCTTTGCGTTGTGCATAACCTCCCCAAAGAATAAAAACAAGATGTTCCCGCTCTTCGGCTAATGCACGAATAGCAGCGTCCGTAAATTCTTCCCAGCCACGTCGTTGATGTGAACCGGCTTGATGGGCACGTACAGTCAGGGTGGCATTGAGTAGTAGCACTCCTTGTTTGGCCCATCGTGTTAGATTTCCGGTAGTAGGAGCGTCGGTACCGATATCTGCTTTTATCTCTTTAAAGATATTGATCAATGATGGCGGGAAGGGTACTCCGTCGTTCACAGAAAAACAAAGGCCATGTGCCTGTCCGGGGCCGTGATAAGGATCTTGTCCGATAATAACTACTTTTACTTTGTCGAACGGACAGAGATTAAAAGCATTAAAAATCAACTTTCCCGGAGGGTAGATGGCGTATTGACTGTATTCACTTTTCACGAATTCTGTCAGTGTACGGAAATAGTCTTTTTCAAATTCGGGTTGGAGGTGAGCTTTCCAACTCTCTTCTATTTGTACATTCATAGTATGAGATGCTTTTATATAAGGTGTATGTCAAATGCTTCACATTCTTTTCTCATGTCTTCGGGCCAGATACTTGCCTGGATTTCTCCGATATGAGCTTTGCGGAGGTAGAACATGCACAGGCGTGATTGACCGATACCACCACCGATAGACAGAGGTAAAGTGTCGTCCAGCAGGCGTTTATGGAAATAGAGTTCGAGGCGTTGCTCTTGTTTTTCTTCTTTTACCTGACGTAGCAAAGCTTCTTTGTCAACGCGGATACCCATAGAGGATAATTCTATAGAACGTTGTAAAACATCGTCCCATAACATAAGATCCCCGTTTAATCCCGGTAAGTCATTGAGTCCTTTTGTGGTATAATCATCATAGTCGGGTGCGCGTCCGTCATGCTTCTTCCCGTCACCAAGTTTGCAACCGATACCGATGATAAATACAGCACCGTACTTCTGGCAGATAGCATGCTCACGGCATTTAGGTTCCAGGGTGGGATATAGCTGGCGGAGTTCTTCTGCATGAATGAAGTGTAACTTTTGCGGCAGGCAAGGTTTTATTTGCGGATACATTTCGTATACCATATATTCGGTGCGGATCATTGCGGCGTATATGCGATTTACGATTTCCTTGAGAAATTCCACGTTACGCTCTTCTGCTGTCATGACGCGTTCCCAGTCCCATTGATCTACATATAATGAGTGCAGGTTGCCTAATTCTTCATCTGAACGTATGGCGTTCATATCTGTATAGATACCATATCCGGGTTCAATATGATAGTCGGCAAGTGTTAACCTTTTCCATTTGGCAAGTGAGTGTACAACTTCGGCCTGTGCATCTTCCAGATCCTTGATAGGGAAGGATACCGGGCGTTCCACCCCGTTCAGGTCATCGTTGATTCCCATCCCTTTGAGTACGAAGAGAGGAGCGGTGACACGACGCAAGCGCAGTTCTGACGATAGATTCATCTGGAAGAACTCTTTTATCTGTTTGATGCCAAGTTCCGTCTGCTTCAGGTCAAGAAGAGGTTTGTAATTTTGAGGTTTTATAAGATAACTCATAGGTTTATTATATGTTAATTGTCGACAAAGATAGGAATAATATCTATAATATGTATTGCTTTTCGTCTAAAAGAATGTCAATATGATAAAGATTTCCTTGATGTCGGTTTCAAAATAACACATTTTCGGAGGCGGGGATAGAAAGAAGAATGAAAAAATGTCTGAAAGATTAGGAAGATAAGAAGTTTTTATCTATTTTTGTCGTCGCAAATGCAACCCGGCTCTGTAGTTCAACGAATAGAATGTAGGTTTCCGGTACCTAAGATAAGGGTTTGATTCCCTTCGGGGCTACTTTAAGGCTGTGCTTTTTAATAAGCACAGCCTTTTATTTTTATGTATGAAGTAAATGTTCTACTATTGTTCTACGGTTCATTTGCGCTTTTCATCTGCTTTTTTATTTCCTTGTAAGCTGTTGGTAAAGGTGGCCCATCCGTCACAAAGAGCTTGCATGGAAGGATACAGAGCATTTGCACCGGCATCCAGTAATACTTTGTTATCCAGCGGGCCTGTATTGACTGCTATTGTGAAGATACCGGCTGCTACCCCTGCCTGTACGCCGAGTGGAGCATTTTCTATGACTATTGCTTCGTTGGCATTGAAACCACCTTTTTCGAGAGCCATCAGGTAGGGCTCAGGATGTGGTTTGCCGTGTTTTACGTCGAAAGCTGTCACCATCAATTCCGGGTGGAATGTGTTGGGGAAATTGTGTTCCAAGCGGTCCAGTAGTGATCGCTGTCCAGAACCGGTAACTACCATAGGAATTAATCCGGCTTCTTTTATTTTTTGCAATAACTCCCAGGCTCCCGGCATCGGTTCGGGTTCGGGGAATTTGTTGAACTCTTCACTCTTTTCGTGATAAATGTTTTCTATTTCGTCCGGAGTGGCTTCCCGACCCAGTTGACGCTGGCTGACAATGTTGATTGTTCCGGCTCCGGTACGACCTTCGTGCAGATAGGCTTCTTCGCGACTGAGATTGAACCCGTGGGCTTGCATTACTTTATGCCAGGCTTCTGCATGATAGGGCATGGAATTAAACAGAACGCCGTCCATATCGAATAGTACGGCTTTTAAGTGTATTTCTTTCTGAGACATATCTTTGATACCTATTGAATTTTTGTGCTACAAAGTTACGCTTTTTTTGCATATTCGGATATATTATGTATTTTTGTGGCATAATCAAGAGAACTACATAACATGAAAAAGCTACTTCTTGTATCATTATTATTACCGCTGTTAGTTTCGTGTTCTGGCTCGGCAGAGAGCCCTGTTATTGAAATAACGGGGTTTTTCATTGGAGATGATACGAAGGATTATAGTAAAGATATGGCTTCGATGCCTTCTTTGAAAGTAGGCGATGAAATGACTGTTTCATTGAGACTGGATGGAAACGGAGAGGATCTGAATACGTTTATAGTGAAGGAAGCAGCAGAACAGCTTGGTATAAAAGGGTTTGATTTACCGAGTGGAGTTTCTTCCGAATCGGATTTGTCGAAGCCGGAGAATGGTGTTATTACGTTTAAAGATGGGATACAGTATACCGAATTAAAGGTAGAGGTATGTGTAAAGACAGTGGCCGATGCGGATGCCATATTGGCTTTCTACCTGTCTTCGAAAGCTGAATGTGAAAGTGCTCAGGAAAAGATAGAATTGAAAACGGAAACGAAAAAGTAATCTTTGAA
>ERZ1108168.677-NODE-677-length-22266-cov-8.196164_pt1 | contig 22266 bp, 18 predicted proteins | sample MGYA00403704_ERZ1108168 | MGnify/ENA primary metagenome ERZ1108168 (study PRJEB35170, sample SAMEA104062421) | human gut metagenome | biome: human gut; feature: human-associated habitat; material: faeces | place: Denmark | collected 2012-06-12 ...
TTAACTTATTTAACTGTTTTTTCTTGCACAAATATTTGCGCAGGTCTTAGAATTCCGCGTTTCATCAAAGATTTAAACTCTGTGGAACTCTGTGTTACTCTGTGGTGAAATACACTCAAATCCGTTCGAATAGTAATCACCGCTTGGCGTACTTCCCTGTGCGGGAAGCACCTCTTTTGCATGCTTCATACATTGCAATATGTTTTCTTCATTTCCGCAGAATGGACCTGATTTTTCTATTTTCAGTGTAGACATTGCTGCGGCAAAGCGTCCGGCTTCTTCGATACTTGCTCCTGCAACCCGCTGGTACAGGTAGCCAATTGTATATGTATCGCCGCATCCGGTGGCATCTGTCACTACATTTGGCTTGTATGCCGGAATCTGATAAAAGGTTTTTCCGTCGAAGATAACCGAACCCATGCTACCAAATGTGAGCAGAACTTCTTTTACTCCCCATTCGTGGAGTCTGTGGGCAGCTTCTGTTACATTGTCATATCCGGTTAATACTTCCATTTCGTGTTCATTTACTTTCAGGAAATGTACGTATTTCAGTGCTTCCCTTTTATTGGCCCAATCCACCGGATAGACGTGTGTATCGCGTACCTCACGCAGGTATCCTTGAGAATCAATAGCAACCAGCCCTTTACCGGCAAGATGTTTGATGACATCTATCGAAAAATCATCAGCCAGCAAAGACCCCAGATGAAAAATATCCGCTTCGATGTTCTCAAGTTGTTGTACGGTGAATGGATCTGCTTTGGCGAGTACTCTTTGGGTACGTTCATCCTGATTTTCGCCATATATGTTTTCGAAGTAAACGGAATATTTGCTGGGAAGGGTGGTTACATCAATACCGGCATCACGCATTTTGTCTATAACGTTCAGCTCACTGTCTCCTACTGCAGTAACCAATTTATAATCAACATCGTTCAGGTGCCGGATAGCATATGAACAGTAATAAGCAGTTCCTCCTGGCATGAATACCGTGGATTGAGGCGTTACTACCTTATCTAAAGTGATGTGTCCGATGCAACAAAGAGTATGTTTCTTCATTTTAATCTTTGGTTAAATGAAAAAGCCTTCAAGAGTAGTTCTTGAAGGCTTTTTAGTGTTTGTGCGGCTGAAGGGACTCGAACCCCCACGTCGCGAGACACCAGATCCTAAGTCTGGCGCGGCTACCAATTACGCCACAGCCGCAAAATCCGTGACTAATTTTTTCTTTAGCGGTGCAAAGATAGATATATTTTTTGTTTTGCCAAACGAAAGATGAATAAAAGTGTTTATTTTAGTAATTTCCGTGCTTCTTCTATAATCGTATCGAGTCCATTGACTTCATCTTTGTAGTTTATATCTACTTTTACATCCGGATCAATTCCCCACTCAATGTGGTTCATGTTTTTGTCAAAGTGCGGGCTGGCAGAAAAACGGATCGTCCAGCCATTAGGGAGTTCGGATGAAAAAGGCATGCCTGATCCTCCTCCGGTTTTATCACCTACGATTGTTACATTAGGAAGACATCTCATATGATTTACGAAATCGTTGGTAGCACTGTATGAATGCCGATTGGTGAGTACGGCTACTTTCTTTTGCCAGCGAATACCTTTGGCAGGTTCCAGATAGATAGCATATGGTTTTGAGAAGTCATTGTGTCCTGGACCTGTTTTATGACAGATATACCCTGTTAGTATTTTCTTTTCTGTAAATCTCGAAGCTATTTTTGCTGAGTTTGTTGCATTCCCTCCGGAATTTTGGCGGACATCAATAATGAGTCCTTTGCAGTTAGAAAGATAAGAGAAAACCCTGTCTAAATCATTATTATCAATACCTTCGGAAAATTTTTCATAATAGATATAACCTATTTTATCGTTCAGTATTTTATATTTGAAACCGGCTGTCTGTTGATAGTTTTGCCCCAGATAATAGTTGCTTTCTATCGTTGCTTCACTGAAATTGCGTGGTGAGTCAAGCCAGAAGTCAAAGTGTGTCTGATTGTCAGTAGAGGTTAAGTTGACATGTCCGTCCTGGAGTTCGTACAACATATCGCTGAGTATCTGAAAGAGATCCCGATCATCCATATCCTGATCAATAAATTTACGTTTTCTTTCTCCGATCTTTTTCCAGTCGATGCCTTTATAGTCCAGAAAGCAATACCGTTCGTCAATGATTTTCCAGAGTTGTTCAAAGTTTCCTGCTGGGTCATTGGTGTACTCTTCTTCCCCAATGCAGGCGGTTAACCCACTCAGGCAACAGAATATAAGCACAACTTTAATCCACCAGTTTCTCATCTTTCCATTTACAATTTACAAATTACAATTGTCTACGCTATCACTCTGCATAGTACCTCTCCCCTTTCCATTCTCCCTTTAATACGCTCTTATTGAAGCCGGCAATGGTGTTCCGTTTTTGTTACGGATCAGATACAGGTCTTTTACGAATCCTACCATGAATACGTGTGAATATGTATGTGTCCGGATATCATTAACATCCGATTGCTGTAAATCTGCTATATAACTGAAGCGCATCTTTGCATAGCGAATCGGGAAGTCTATGGATAACATTTGTCTCATGGAGGGTTGGTTGTGTAGTGAAGTAAATTGTACTACTCCGCTGGAATTACCCAATGTGAATATTTCGTAATAAGATTGACCGTAGTGAGGTGAAAACATAACTCCTATTACCGGCACATTGACTTGATAGCGAAATGTGAGTGGATAATTTTTTATTTTAGCATGCCAGATTGCCATGCCGGAAGCGTCGAGATTGAGAAATGCCCGTGCTGATGCCGGGTTATTGGTATTGCGCAGATTGTATACAAACCCTCCGTTAATGTCTGCCAAAGCACCTGCCAGCAGTTTAAAGTTTTCTGTGATACGGAATTGGTAATGCAATCCATAATTCCAATTCACTAATCCGGCAAAGGTATTATTGTTATCTACCCGGTTATGTGTATATCCAATGTTTGCCTGAAAAAAGTTTTGTACGGATACTTTTCCATTAAGTAACTTAGTCATACGCATTGTTTCCCGTGAGATACGAAAGTCGATACCTTTATATTCCTGTGGCGACAGATAGGTGTCGAATATATTGGTATAACCTATTCCGTACATAGTGGCACGGGTCACATAGCGGTTGGCTTGCAACGAATCTACCTGAGCATACAGTCCATGGCAGAGAGCCAGCAGACAATATCCGGTTAGACCAATCTTTAACAGTATCTTCTTTTTCATTGACAAACCTTTATTTAGTTGAAAATTGAAAATGGAAAGTTGAAAATGGGAACCGGTTTTATGACAAGGTATAATGCAGTTGCCCTCATTTTCAACTTTCAACTTTCAATTTTCCATTATTCAAACAGCTTCATCTGTCCAGTCATCTCGTCCAGAATATCCCCTTCACTTTTGCCGTGATCCGGATCGAGAATCTCTTTTTCCTCCTCTGTCTCCTCTTCTTCTTTAGGGGCGGGAGGTTCAGGGAAGCGTGTCGGTTCCAGTTCGTTGATCGTTTCTACCGTATAAGTAGTGATACGTTTGCCTTTTGCCTTAAAGCCTTTGACAGCTATAAATTCATCGGCATCTATCACCATCGGATCTCGGAAACTGTCATGACCGCTAAAGATGACTTCCAGACGTGGATAATATTCATCAGTCAACAGAATCAGTTGATTCGCTTTATTTTCTCCCAGATAATTTTGTTTGCGGGAGGCACTTTCAAAGCAGAAACGTTTCAGATATGGATAGTTCTGCTGATCAGCGTCGTATAATACGGCTGTCCAAACTTTGTTGGAATCAAACTTCTCAACGATACTTACATTGTTTTCGTAATGGTTGCTCACATCGAAGTTTGTTGTATAGAACTCGCCTGTATTGAGAACTACCAGGATAGAGTCGTCGCTCTGGAACTCTCCCAGATATTCACCTCGTCCGTCATAGTTGAGGCGTAGTACATCCCGGTCGAACCAGACTTTACGTCCCCCAAGCGTAGAACCTCCGCGTTGCTTTAAGGCTATCTTGTGTACCGGCAGACGAGTCAGAATAACTCCCTGTGCCTGGCGACTCTTAATACCAATCTCGCTGAAATCCCGTTCGAAGATGATGCGACGTACGCGTGGGTTCGGTTTCAACGTCACTTTTATGATCTCGGCTTCTCCGTTCGGGTTTGCACTGAAATAAGTGATCCGTGATTCGGGAGTACCTTGTGTTACGTCATATTCGCGATCCCGTACGATGGAGGTTACGGCAAAACGTTTTATATAGGTTGTTCCCTCTTTTCCGTCGCGGTAAGTTACATTATAGATCGTTCGTTTATCATTCTTCTTGAATACATTGACATACAGTATGTTTTTACCTACGAACTTTTTGTCGGCTACAGGAGTGATCATATATTTACCATCTCTGTAGAAGATGATTACGTCGTCTATATCCGAACAGCAGGCTACGAATTCATCCTTCTTTAGTGCTGTGCCGATAAATCCTTCTTCTCGGTTGATGTATAGCTTTTCGTTAGCTTCCACCACTTTGGTTGCTTCGATGGTATCAAAGTTACGTAGTTCTGTACGGCGAGGGAAATTCTTACCATATTTTTCTTTCAACATCTGGTACCAGCTAATAGTGTATTCTACGATATTGGCCAGATGATTGTCTATTTCGGCAATCTCCGATTTCATCTTAGCAATATTTTCCTCTGCTTTGTCTGAGTTGAACTTTAGGATACGTCCCATTTTGATTTCCATCAGTTTCAGGATGTCTTCCTTGGTTACTTCCCGTACGAATTGCGGATAGAAAGGAGTTAATCGGTTATCAATATGTTCGCACGCAGCATCCATATCTTTGGATTGTTCAAACTCTTTATCCTTATAAATACGTTCTTCAATAAATATCTTTTCGAGTGAAGCAAAGTGGAGGCTTTCCTGTAACTCACCTTTGTGTATTTCAAGCTCCTGACGAAGAAGGTCGAGTGTATTGTCCGCCGACTTTCTTAGTACATCACTGATAGCCAGAAAGTGTGGTTTATTATCATCGATTACACAGCAGTTGGGTGATATGCTTACTTCACAATCGGTAAAAGCATACAACGCATCAATGGTTTTGTCCGATGAAGTTCCTGCTGCCAGGTGTACCAATATCTCTACGTTGGCAGAGGTGTTATCATCTACTTTGCGTACTTTGATTTTCCCTTTATCTACGGCTTTCAGAATGGAATCGATTACTGTTGTAGTGGTTCTTCCATAAGGAATTTCCGTAATCGCTAATGTTTTGTTATCAATCTTATTGATTTTGGCACGTATCTTCACAGAACCACCCCGTTCGCCGTCATTATACTTGGATACGTCTATAGAACCTCCTGTTTGAAAGTCCGGGTAGAGTTTAAAGCTTTCTCCATGCAGATAACTGATAGATGCGTCACACAATTCATTGAAGTTGTGTGGCAATATTTTAGAAGAAAGTCCTACTGCGATACCTTCTACTCCCTGTGCCAATAGTAGCGGAAATTTAACAGGTAAAGTAATAGGCTCTTTGTTTCGTCCGTCGTAAGACAACTTCCATTCCGTTGTTTTTGGGTTGAATACTACGTCGAGTGCGAATTTAGAGAGACGGGCTTCGATATAACGTGGAGCAGCTGCACCGTCACCGGTGAGAATGTTACCCCAGTTACCCTGGCAATCCACTAGCAAATCTTTTTGCCCCAGCTGTACCAGTGCATCTCCGATAGAAGCATCTCCGTGTGGGTGAAACTGCATGGTATGTCCCACGATGTTTGCCACTTTGTTGTAACGTCCGTCATCCAGTCTCCTCATGGAGTGTAGTATACGGCGTTGTACAGGCTTCAGTCCATCATTGATATGGGGGACGGCACGTTCCAGAATAACATACGAAGCATAGTCCAGAAACCAGTTCTGGTACATACCTGTGAGTTGATGTTTTACGCTTTCGTTGTGGGAGTCCGCCGGCTTATAGTCTGAATGTTCTTCCGTTATCTCGTTGATTTCGTCACTCATATGGTTAATATTCCTCTTGTTTTAACAACAAATTATCTTTTTTACATCATTATAGAACGATGTGCACGCAAAAATACGAATTTTCTCCAAAAAAATCATTTACTTTGCGAATTATTTCCGAGTGTGATTTACAGGCAGATATCGGAATCGTAAATTGTAAATGATTAAATTGTAAATAAAACAATGGCACAAGAAGACGTTTTTAAGAAATTGGTATCACATTGCAAAGAGTATGGTTTTGTATTTCCTTCAAGTGATATTTACGACGGACTGGGAGCTGTATACGACTACGGCCAGATGGGAGTTGAACTCAAAAATAATATTAAGAAATACTGGTGGGACAGCATGGTATTGCTGCACGAGAATATTGTCGGCATTGACTCTGCAATCTTTATGCACCCCACTATCTGGAAGGCTTCCGGACACGTTGATGCATTCAATGACCCGTTGATTGATAACAAAGATTCTAAAAAACGCTATCGTGCAGACGTACTTATCGAAGACCAATTGGCTAAGTACGACGATAAAATGAATAAAGAAGTAGCTAAGGCTGCTAAAAAGTTTGGTGATGCTTTTGATGAGGCACAGTTCCGCAGTACAAATGGCCGTGTCCTTGAACATCAGGCTAAGCGTGATGCGCTTCATACCCGTTTTGCAAAAGCATTAAACGATGGTAATCTTGACGAACTCCGTCAGATAATTATTGACGAAGAAATCGTTTGTCCTATTTCCGGTACTAAGAACTGGACAGAAGTCCGTCAGTTCAACCTGATGTTCTCTACTGATATGGGATCTACTTCGGAAGGTGCAATGAAAATATACCTTCGTCCGGAAACAGCACAGGGTATTTTCGTGAACTACCTCAATGTACAGAAAACCGGTCGTATGAAAATACCTTTTGGTATTGCACAGATTGGTAAAGCTTTCCGTAATGAGATCGTAGCCCGTCAGTTCATTTTCCGCATGCGCGAATTCGAACAGATGGAGATGCAGTTCTTTGTAAAGCCGGGTACTGAACTGGAGTGGTTCCCAAAATGGAAAGAAATGCGTTTGAAATGGCATAAAGCGCTTGGTTTCGGCGATGATCATTATCGTTTCCACGACCATGATAAGCTGGCTCACTACGCTAATGCCGCTACAGATATCGAATTCCTTATGCCGTTTGGTTTCAAGGAAGTAGAAGGTATACATTCACGTACTAACTTCGACCTTAGCCAGCATGAGAAATTCTCCGGAAAGAGTATCAAATACTTCGATCCTGAACTAAATGAGTCATACACTCCGTACGTTATCGAAACTTCTATCGGTGTGGATCGTATGTTCCTCAGTATCATGAGTGCTGCTTATTGCGAAGAGCAACTCGAAAACGGTGAAAGCCGCGTGGTATTGAAACTTCCTGCAGCTCTTGCTCCGGTGAAGCTGGCCGTAATGCCTTTGATAAAGAAAGACGGACTGCCCGAAAAGGCCCGCGAGATTATTGATAGTCTTAAGTTCCACTTCCATTGTCAGTATGACGAGAAAGACAGTATCGGAAAACGTTATCGTCGTCAGGATGCCATTGGTACTCCATATTGTGTAACGGTTGACCATCAAACGCTGGAAGATAACTGTGTGACTTTGCGTAATCGCGATACCATGCAGCAGGAACGTGTAGCGATCTCTGAATTGAACAATATCATTGCTGACAGAGTAAGCATCACTTCGCTTTTGAAAACTTTACAATAAATCCTTGACGAATGAATAAGAAAATCTATTTATTACCAATCCTATTGCTGGCACTTGTCTTTACTTCTTGTGAAGAAACGAAAGAAGTGAGCAGATATGATAATTGGCAGGCACGAAATGAGGCGTTTATCGACTCTTTGTATAATGTTTATACTACGGAGGCCGATCATGGTGGGTTGGATAGTATTCATCTTATGTCTGATCCGGAAGGGTATATATTTTATAAGGAGCTGACACCGATAACGGATGAGGTTATTGAAGGATATGTTTCTCAGGATATGCAACCTTTCTATACCGATAGTGTATATATGTATTATAAAGGTACTTTGATTATTGGTGATCGATTTGTAGGTAATTTCCAGGGAGAGAATCCGACAGCCTTTGATTCGCCGACTAAATTTTATGTTAGTAATGCTGGGACAACAGGGCTGAGTGAAATACTTCAGCGTATGAACGTAGGCGCTCGTTGGAGAGTTTACATTCCTTGGAAATATGGCTATAATTCCAGTGGTTATGGTAGTATTTTAGGTTATACTACATTGATTTATGATATGCAGCTATATAGTATCGAAAATCGTAGTTCGAATTCGCTGTCGACCTTGGCTGTAGAAGAATAGATTTCTATATATAAAGGAAGTAGCCTGTTTCTCATAGTGATGAGGAACAGGCTTTTTTTGTTAATAGAGGAACTGTTTTGATTTAACTCTATTGTGCAGCCAGTGATGAATGGACTGACTATGTTGTACCGATGTAGCGTGACCCATTAGGTGTATTACTCCTCATTATTCCTATTTTCAATAAATTCAAAATAGATTCTAAAGTAATTACAAGAAAATTTATATATATCGATATTTATATGTATCATTGTAGATTATTTTATTTATTCACTTTGATTCTATATATTATGAAAAGAGTTTATTGTTATTTATTAGTTTGTGTATTATCAGGAACAGGTTTGTTGAATAGCCTGTTTGCTAATAGTGGTGTTTCTTCTAATTTCCTCGAAGAGTCTGAAGCTTTTATAAGTGATCAGGTTTCTCCACGATCAGGCTTTAATGTTTATGTTAAAATAATGACAAATAACAAGACGATTACGATTGCAACTGATCCATATGAAACTGTAGCACAGCTTAAGTCTAAGATTCAGGCTAAGGAGGGAATTCCACCTAATCAACAGAGGCTTATTTTTGCCGGAAAGCAGTTAGAGGATGGAAGAACGTTACAAGATTATGCTATTACAAAGGAATCTACTCTCCATCTATTAATAAATTTCCGGCCAAGTCGTTAACGCACAATTATAACTTTACTTCATATGGTTTTAATATGCTTGTGTTTTACTAGCTCATAAAAATAAAATCAGTTAATTTGTGGAACAGTTAGCTGATTTTATTTATTATAGCTCTTTTATAACCCAATGAAAGGGATATGAAATATTTACTTAGTATTCTATTTTTTATTATAACCTTTTCCTTATCTGCTCAAGAAGCTGTTTCGGTAGCCGGATTTATCAAAGATAAGAACTCCGATGCTATTGAAGGAGCAGCGATACGTGCACTTACTGCGGATAGTGTTTTCCTTTCGGGTACTACGTCTGATGCCGGAGGTTACTTTATTTTAATGCTTCCCCGGAAGAAATGCATCCTTGAAATCAGCTACTTGGGTTATCAAAAGTCTTACAGAACGATTCCGGCAGATACAATCTGCAAAAACTTATTGGCGGATACTATAAAACTACAGGATGAAAGCATTAATCTGGCTGAAGTAATGGTGACCGGAAAGGCTGCTGCTATGCAAATGAAAGGGGATACTTTAGAATATAATACGGGCATCTATGCGCTTTCGGATCAGGCCTCGGTGCGTGATTTGTTGAAATTGCTACCTAATGTCACTGTTACAGAACATGGACAAATTCTAGTTCAGGGGAAACCGGTAAGTAAAATTCTTGTTGATGGAAAAGATTTCTTCTCCAATAATCCGGAGATGGCATCAAAATCACTTCCAGGCAAAATAGTGGATAAAGTACAAGTTATTGACCAAAGCTCTGAGGTGGACCGACTTACCGGATTCGATAACGGGGATAAAGAAACAGTACTTAACTTGTCCGTTAAAGAAGAAAATAAGGTAGGCGTAATGGCTCAGGCAGCTGTGGGGGGCGGGCGTGATATAAACGATAATAAAACGCGATATGAGCAAAATGCGTATATAAATCTGTTGAAAAGGCAGGATATGTTTTCTCTCATGTTACGAAATGACAATACGAATAGCGGAACCGGTAGTTCGCAGACAGGAGATAACTCTGTTGGGCAAATCGGGCTTTTGATAAATAAAGAATTTAGTAACCGCTTTAATGTTTACAGTAATGTAACATATACCTCAATGAAGTCGGTAGAGAATATGCTTACAGACCGGGAGACAATACTCTCGCCGGAATCCTCTCTTTTTGATAGTTCAAATCGTTTATCCGATACTAAAAATAAAGTTCTGGACGTTGGTATAAGGACAGAATGGAACCCCAATGATAAAAATACGCTTATAACGCAGGTGTATTTGAATTATTCGAAAAAGAATCGTTGGGATAATGAGCTTTTTAATAGCTATAATGGCTTGCGTGATACCCTCTATAATGGACATTCTGCCACAGAAAACAATGGTAACAACTACTCTCTGAATATTTCCATTGACTATGCACATCGGTTAAAGAAGAAAGGTCGGGTTTTTAGTACGTCGCTCTATGGTATCATAAATCAGGGTGACGCTCGTGAATCTTATTCCTGGAACCGCCGGATGTATGATGATAATGTCTATCAGTATGATTCACTTGTGAACCAACGGACGGTTAACGAGAATTCAGGTAAGCAAATCAAATTGGGTTTGTCGTATGTTGAACCTATCACGGAGAAACGTTTTATGCAAATTGCCTATACGGCTCGTCTTTCAGATGATCATGTCGGGAAAAATACTTATAAGGTTGGAGAAGATGTTTCATCTGATAACCTCCAATTACTACCCAGCCAAAGTCCGGGCACATCGCAGAGTATATTTAATCAGCGCTTTACATTAAATTACAAATCATTGGGAGAGAAAACCGACTATACGATGGGAATGAACGTAGATATTGACGACTCTGAAAATAAAACCCGTTTTCCGGATGACTCTTTCAGGTCCAATGTAAATCAAAAAGTTACCAACTACTCTCCGGTATTGAATATAAAACATCGGTTCAATAAAAGTAACACGCTGACACTTGATTATATGGGGACAATGACATCTCCGACAGGTACTCAGTTGCAGGACTATACCGATATAAGCGACCCTACTAACAGTATTAAAGGAAACCCTGACCTTAAACCGCAGTTTGCAAATGATGTGGCACTGAATCTTTCCGGTTCTAATTCCAAAACTCAGGGATTCTACGATGTCGGTTTGTTCGGTGGATACACAGCGAATGCTATTCAATCTTCTTACAATATTAATCCGGAGACAGGAAATCGAACCACTTCTTACAAAAATGTAAATGGTAATTGGAATGCGCAATTTCGATGCATTTATTATACACCGATAAACGAAACGAATTTTACAATAAGCAATGGGCTTAGAGGCGGATATGACAAACAGAAGGGGCTCATCAATGATGAGGTAAGCGTCATGGGTTCTTTTACTATTGATGAGAATCTGGTTCTCAGATATTATACTCCTGATTTCTATTTTAATATTCAGGGATTATTCAAATATGTGATTCTAAAGGGGCAGGGTCAATCTACCGATAATATGGAAACCCGGGATTGGGGAACAGAACTTAATGCCTCCTATCTGCTGCCTTATAAAATAAGATTGAGTTCTTCTTTCAGATGGAGTTTAAAGAAAGGCTACAGTGGTGAAACCGGAAATATCAGAGAAAATATTCTGGATGTTGCTATAGAAAGAGATTGCTTCTCAAAGAAGTATGGTACAGGTACTATTCAAATATCTGCATTTGATTTGCTGCAAAGCAGAAGAGATTTATCAAGGAACGTAGGGGCTTCCTATATCCAGAATACAAGAACATCTACCATGGGCAGTTATTTTATGTGTCGTTTTGTGTACAGTTTTAATTTCTTTCCTTAAGTCTTACTGTTAATCCGGATGTTTAACGGCATGTTTCCTAACTTTTCTTCGGAATGGTATGTTATATTTAGTAGAATACACCCCTGATGTAATCTGCATTACATGTATTCACTGTAATTATTTCTATTTTTACATCGTACTTAAATATGAATGCCCATGAAAGAACTCATCAACCATCTGGAAGAATTAAACAGAAAAGCTGAGAACGGCGGCGGAGATGCCCGAATTGAGAAACAACACTCAGTAGGAAAGCTGACAGCCCGTGAACGTATCGATTTACTTTTGGAAAAAGGATCGTTTATCGAACTTGATAAACTTGTGACGCATCGTTGTACCGACTTTGGTATGGAGAAACAGAAGATACCAGGGGATGGGGTAGTTACCGGTTACGGTATGATAGGCAAACGACTGGTTTATGTTTTTGCTCAGGACTTCACAGTGTTCGGAGGGGCACTTTCGGAGACGTATGCTAAAAAGATCTGCAAGGTGATGGATATGGCCATGCAGATGGGTGCCCCGATAATCGGGCTCAATGATTCCGGGGGTGCCCGTATTCAGGAAGGGGTTCGTTCGCTGGCCGGATATGCTGAAATATTTCTTCGTAACTCGATGGCATCGGGGGTAATACCGCAAATCAGTGCCATCATGGGCCCATGTGCCGGTGGTGCTGTGTATTCTCCGGCTCTGACCGATTTTATCCTGATGGTGAAGAATTCCGGTTATATGTTCATTACCGGACCGGACGTAGTGAGGAGTGTGACACAGGAAGAGGTGAGTAAAGAAGAATTGGGTGGAGCTGCTGTACATACTTCTATATCCGGGGTAGCACATCTGGCTGCTGAAAATGATATTGAATGTATCAATTATATTCGTGAACTAATCTCCTTCCTGCCCGGAAATAATATGGAAGAACCTCCATTTGTTGCTACTTCCGATTCGCCCACGCGGCTCACACCAGAGCTTTCTATGCTGGTACCTACCAATCCGAATCAACCCTATAATATAAAGGAGATGATCGAGGCAGTGGCCGATGACAATAGTTTCTTTGAACTTCAGGCAGAGTATGCGGCGAATATTGTCATTGGTTATATTCGTCTGAATGGGAAAACTGTGGGAGTGGTGGCTAACCAACCGCTGGTACTTGCCGGTACATTGGATATTGATGCTTCTGTCAAGGCGGCTCGTTTTGTCCGCTTCTGCGATGCTTTCAATATTCCGCTACTGACTTTGGTGGACGTACCGGGTTTCTTGCCGGGAGTTGACCAGGAATATGGTGGCATTATTCGTAACGGTGCCAAGTTGCTATATGCTTATTGTGAGGCTACCGTACCTAAGGTGACGGTTATCACACGCAAAGCTTATGGTGGTGCCTATGATGTAATGAGCTCCAAACATATCCGGGGAGATGTGAACTTTGCTTTTCCTACGGCCGAGATTGCCGTGATGGGGCCGGATGGGGCTGTGAATATTCTGTTCCGTAAAGAAATAGACAAAGCAGGAGATCCTGAAGAGAAACGAAAAGAGCTTCAGACTGAATATCGCGAGAAATTTGCAAATCCTTATCGGGCTGCCGAACTCGGTTATGTGGATGAAGTGATTGATCCGGCTATTACTCGTATGCGGTTGATCCGTAGTTTTGAGATGTTAGCTAATAAACGCCAGTCCAATCCACCCAAAAAGCATTCTAATTTACCGCTTTAATATTGTAGGAGGAAACATATTATGATAAAAAAAATATTAGTAGCCAACCGTGGTGAGATTGCTATGCGTATTTTCCGTACCTGCCGGGTGATGAATATTGCTACGGTAGCGATTTACACACGGGTAGACCGTGGAGCGTTGCATGTGCGTTACGCCGAAGAAGCCTATTGCATTTCTGATTCACCGGAGGATACCTCTTATTTGAAACCGGAAAAGATTCTGGAAATAGCCAAAAAGACTGGGGCTGCCATTCATCCGGGCTATGGTTTCTTGTCGGAGAATGCTGATTTTGCCCGTCGTTGTGAGGAAGAAGGAGTGATTTTTATTGGTCCGAGTGCTGATATAATTGCCCGGATGGGTATTAAGACGGAGGCGCGGAAGATCATGAGAGAAGCTGGCCTACCCATTGTTCCGGGCACAGAACAGCCGGTTCAGGGCATTGCCGAAGCTAAAAAGGTAGCAGCAGAAGTCGGTTATCCGATTATGCTGAAAGCATTGGCAGGTGGTGGCGGAAAGGGAATGCGACTGGTGCGTTCCGAAGAAGAGGTTGAGATGGCTCTTCGTCTGTCCCAATCCGAAGCCGGAACTTCATTTGGAAACGATGCGGTTTATATAGAGAAGTATATCGAAAATCCCCATCATATCGAAGTGCAGATATTGGGTGATAAATATGGGAATGTAATTCATCTGTATGAACGTGAATGCTCCATCCAACGACGAAACCAAAAGGTAATAGAAGAGTCTCCTTCTCCTTTTGTGAAAGAGGAGACGCGGAAACGGATGTTGAAGGTGGCTGTAGAGGCTTGCAGGAAAATAGGATATTACAGTGCCGGGACATTGGAGTTTATGATGGATAAAGACCAGAACTTCTATTTTCTTGAAATGAATACCCGGCTTCAGGTAGAACATCCGGTAACGGAAGAATGTACCGGTGTTGATCTTGTACGTGATATGATTCTTGTTGCTGCCGGCAATCGCTTGCCTTATCATCAGGAAGATATTGAGTTTAGAGGCGCGGCCATCGAATGTCGTATTTATGCCGAAGACCCGGAAAATAACTTTATGCCGTCGCCGGGAGTCATTACGGTACGTGAAGCTCCCGAAGGACGTAACGTTCGCCTGGATAGTGCCGCCTATGCCGGATTTGAGGTGTCATTGCATTATGATCCGATGATTGCCAAGCTCTGTTGCTGGGGAAGAAACCGTGCTTCTGCCATATCAAATATGGCCCGTGCTTTGCGGGAGTATAAGATACTGGGTATTAAAACCACCATTCCGTTCCATCAGCGTGTCTTGAAGAATGCCGCTTTTCTGAAAGGGGAGTATGATACTACGTTTATTGATACTCGGTTTGACAAGGAAGATTTGAAACGGCGTCAGAATACCGATCCTACCGTAGCTGTAATTGCAGCTGCGCTGAAGCATTTTGAGAAGGAAAAAGAGGCAGCGTCGAGGGCTACTACTCTTCCGGTGGTAGGAGAATCCCTTTGGAAATATTATGGTAAACTGCAGATGACTGCCAATAACTATTAAAAACATCAGAGATTATGAGTACAACATTAGCAACCTATTATGCCCGGCTTCTGGATATGCCCGACAATGAGTATAAAGTTGAGATTCTTGAAGATGGCCCTGTGAAGAAAATAGCTGTCAATGGAAAAGTGTATGAGGTGGATTATAACCTTGGCGGTGATTCCATTCATTCTATAATCATTGATCATCATTCTCATGGAGTGCAGATTTCGTCTTCCAATTCTACATATACTATCATGAACAAAGGAGAACTTTATCAGATAGAACTGAAAGGCGAAATGGAAAAGATACACAATTCCCGTAATACTGCCGAATCTGTGGGGCGTCAAGTAGTTCAGGCGCCAATGCCCGGAGTGATATTGAAAACATATGTAAAGAAGGGAGATGTAGTGCAGCGAGGAGACCCGCTTTGCGTACTGGTAGCTATGAAGATGGAAAACGAAATCCGTTCGCTAACGGACGGTATAGTCAAAGAGATCTTTGTAGAAGATACGGCAAAAGTAGGGTTGAACGACCGTATTATGGTGATTGAGTAATAATGTGCCAATATGCTAATGTGCCAATGCCTTTCGGCAGTACAGCGCAGCATATTGGCAAATTAGTATATTGGCACATTATTAAAAATAATTTCTTTCATATGTAATGTAGATTACACATTTATTAGCTTTTATTTTGCTCCTTTGCACAAGTAAAGAGAATATGGGTTCTGTTAACCGGCCGGTAGTATACTTAATATTTAGTGTCTTATGAAAATAAAAGAGATTATTCATTGGCTACTTCCTTCCAGGCGCTGGAAGATGGTAGCCATTGCCTTGTCCGGTCTGATTATCGGGGGAGGGTTGTTTTTCTTGTATATGCTCCGGGCGCATACCTATCTGGGCGACGACCCGGCCGCTTGCGTCAATTGCCATATCATGGGACCCTATTATGCTACTTGGATGCACAGTTCTCACGGACGGGATGCTACGTGTAATGATTGTCATGTACCTCATGAGAATCCGATAAAAAAGTGGGCGTTCAAGGGCATGGATGGTATGCGTCATGTTGCGGTGTTTCTCACTCGTGGCGAGCATCAGGTAATAAAAGCAAATGATGAAAGTGCAGAAGTAATCATGAACAATTGTATCCGTTGTCATACACAGCTCAATACCGAGTTTGTGTCTACCGGGCGTATCAATTATATGATGTCTCAGGTAGGAGAAGGAAAGGCCTGCTGGGATTGTCATCGTGATGTGGCACATGGGCAAAACAGCCTTTCTACTACCTCGGATGCACTGGTTCCTTATCCGGAATCGCCAGTGCCGGAATGGCTTCGTAAAATGATAAATAAATAAATTCATAAATAGATCTGTCAATTATCCTGTTTTCAATTGCTGTATGAATAGCATTGGTACATTTGGCTTATTGGCACATTAGCACATTATCAATATGGAAAAGAAATTAAAGGCATGGCAAGGATGGCTGTTGTTTGGTGGAGCAATGGTTGTTGTATTCGTTTTGGGACTGGTGGTCTCTTCATTAATGGAACGCCGGGCAGAGATAGTCAGTGTATTCAATAACAAACGGGTAGAGATTAAAGGTATCGAGGTTCGTAATGAGGTTTTCGGAGAGAATTATCCCCGGCAATACGACACATGGAAACAAACTGCGCAGACTGATTTTGAAAGCGAATTTAATGGTAGTGAAGCAGTAGATGTACTTGAAAAACGTCCTGAAATGGTGGTTCTTTGGGCTGGATATGCTTTCTCTAAAGATTATACAACTCCACGTGGACATATGCATGCCATTGAAGACATCACCCGAAGTCTTCGTACCGGTGCCCCGATGGATCCTCACAGTGGTCCGCAGCCTTCTACTTGCTGGACTTGTAAAAGCCCGGATGTACCCCGTATGATGGAAGCGCTTGGTGTTGACTCTTTTTACAATAACAAGTGGGCTGCTTTTGGCAATGAGATTGTAAATCCCATTGGTTGTGCCGATTGTCATGAACCGGAGAATATGAAGCTACACATCAGCCGTCCGGCGTTGCGTGAGGCATTTGCCCGTCAGGGAAAAGACATTGATAAGGCTACCCCGCAGGAGATGCGTTCATTGGTATGTGCACAGTGCCATGTGGAATATTACTTCAAGGGTGACGGTAAGTATCTGACTTTCCCCTGGGACAAAGGCTTCACAGTGGAAGATATGGAGGCATACTATGATGAGGCTGATTTTGCCGATTATACACACGCGCTGAGCAAAGCACGTATCCTGAAAGCACAACATCCTGACTATGAGATTTCTCAGATGGGTATCCATGCACAACGTGGTGTATCATGTGCTGATTGCCATATGCCGTATAAGAGTGAAGGGGGAATGAAGTTTAGCGATCATCATATACAAAGCCCGTTAGCGATGATTGATCGTACTTGTCAGGTGTGTCATCGCGAGAGTGAAGAAACACTTCGTAATAATGTATACGACCGTCAGCGTAAAGCAAATGAAATCCGTAACCGTCTGGAACAAGAATTGGCAAAAGCTCATATCGAAGCTAAGTTTGCATGGGATAAGGGGGCTACAGACCTGCAGATGCAGGAGGCACTGAAGCTGATTCGTCAGGCACAATGGAGATGGGACTTTGGAGTCGCTTCACACGGGGGTTCTTTCCATGCTCCGCAGGAAATTCAACGTATTCTGGGTCATGGCTTGGACAAAGCTTTGCAGGCGCGTTTAGCTATTTCTAAGGTTTTGGCCAATAATGGATTTACAGGTGAAGTACCAATGCCGGATATTTCTACCAAGGCCAAAGCACAGGAATACATCGGTCTTGACATGAAGAAAGAACATGAGAATAAAGATAAATTCCTGAAAGAAGTTGTTCCGCAATGGCTGAAAGAGGCAAAGGCTAACGGGCGCTTAATTAGTTGAGAGTTGAAAGTTGCTACGTAGTGTAAGTAACTGACTCTCCACTGTATAATAACTAACTTTTAACTAAGTAATACATTACAATTAAATGCTTATTTAGCAGGTTATTATTGAAACGCAAATAAACGCAGGTTTTCTGTAAGGAATATTGTTTTCAAGCATAATGCAGCAATCTAATTCGCGAAAATCTGCGTTTATTTGCGTTTCAATAAATATTAATCAGCAGTATATTCATACTGCATAGTAACTTTCAACTTTTAACTCTCAACTTTCAACTTAAAAAAGATGTGGCAAAAACCATGGGGATATAAAGAAGGGTTTGCTGTTTGCGGTGGGCTCTTTCTTGTGGGTACTCTCTGGCAGGTAGCGCTCGGAAAGTGTACGCTTTCTTTGCTCGCCTGGCCGGTGAATATTTATGCGGGAGTAGTCTATGTACTTCTGTTACTTGTATTGTATATTTTCTTTCGTAAGTACTACTTTGTTCGTTGGATGAGCAGTTATCAGGCAGCTGTCAGCGCTATGATTTCTTTAGTGGTGATAACGGTTATTATGGGGTTTACCCGTCAGTACCGTCCGGAAGTTGCCGTTACAGGAATTGAAGGTTGGCTGGGATTCTCGCAGATGCTTTCCGCTTGCTCTTTTGTATTACTCTTCTTCTGGTTTGTTACATTGCTGGGGATGGTCATTCTCCGGCGGATCCATCACTTTAAAGTACGTGATATTCCTTTTCTGTTTAATCATCTCGGATTATTTTTAGCTCTGACCGGTGCTGTGTTGGGAAGTGCCGATATGCAACGGCTTGAAATGACTACTCAAACGGGTAAGGCAGAATGGCGGGCGTTTAATAAACAAAAAGAGATGCTGGAATTGCCATTGGCGATAGAGCTGCATGATTTCACTATTGATGAATATCCACCCAAACTTATGTTGATAGACAATGAATCGGGAAAAGCACTTCCGGCAGGACAACCGGTGAATGTGCTGATAGAAGATGATTTCAGCAAAGGAGAATTGCAGGATTGGGAAATTGAGGTAACGGAAAAGTTGCCCATGGCGGCCAGCGTAGCTACCGAAGACACCGTTCGGTTTGTAGAGTTTCATTCAATGGGGGCAGCGTGTGCAATCTACGTGAAAGCTCAAAATACAATGAGTGGTGAGCAGCGTGAAGGGTGGGTGAGTTGCGGTAGCTTTATGTTTCCGTACAAAGCGCTTCGCTTGAATCAGAAAGTAAGTCTTATTATGCCCGAACGCGAACCGAAACGTTTTGCATCCGAAGTAACCGTTTATACACAATCCGGAGAAAAGGCAGAAGCCACGATTGAAGTAAATCGACCTTTTGAAATAGAGGGCTGGAAAATATATCAATTGAGTTATGACGAGTCGAAAGGACGTTGGAGTGATATCAGCGTGTTCGAGTTGGTTAGTGATCCCTGGTTGCCTGTGGCTTATACGGGCATATGGATGATGATAGCCGGTGCTGTCTGTATGTTTGCATTGTCACACAAAAGAAAGGAGGAGAAAGTATGAGTTGGGATCTTTTCGGATGGTTTGCTGCTGTGTCTCTTTGTCTTTGGGGCTTTGGAGCTCTCACTGCCTGGAAAGGTAAGTCGATGGGTTGGGTACTGGGACCTACATTGGCAGGATTGCTTGTCTTTTTTACCTTTATCCTTGGGATGTGGATTTCATTGGAGCGTCCACCCATGCGTACAATGGGGGAGACCCGTTTGTGGTATTCCTTTTTCTTACCATTGGCAGGTATCATCACTTATGTTCGCTGGCGCTATAAGTGGATACTCAGTTTCAGCTTTGTATTGTCACTGGTGTTTATCTGCGTCAATCTTTTTAAGCCTGAAATTCATAATAAAACGCTGATGCCTGCTTTGCAAAGTCCCTGGTTTGCACCGCATGTCATCGTATATATGTTTGCTTATGCCATGCTTGGGGCAGCCACGGTAATGGCAGTTTATCTGTTATGGATAAAGAAGAAACCGGCAGCCGAACGGGAAATGGAACTTTGTGATGATCTGGTGTATGTGGGGCTTTCGTTTATGACCCTGGGGATGCTTTTCGGTGCTTTGTGGGCTAAAGAGGCATGGGGACACTACTGGAGTTGGGACCCAAAAGAGACGTGGGCAGCTGCCACATGGATAGGTTACCTGTGTTATATTCACTTCCGACTTCATCAACGCAGGAGCCATCGCAAGGCACTCGCCGGATTATTGGTTTGTTTTCTTTTACTTCAAATGTGTTGGTATGGCATCAATTATCTGCCTTCGGCACAAGGAACGAGTGTACACACTTATAATTTAAACTAATATTGTATGAAACTGACTGCTATTATTTTAACCGGATTGGTACTGTGCTCTTCTGTTGTCTGCGCACAGGAAGAGAAGAACGAGTTTAGTATTGATGCACAACTGCGTGCCCGCGGTGAATATCGCAATGGCGTACTTAGTCCGCGTGATGACGGACAACTGCCTGTCTTTTTTATAAACAATCGTGCCCGTTTTTCACTTGGATACAAGCGGGATCGTCTGCAAATGAAGCTTTCTGCCCAACATGTAGGTGTGTGGGGACAAGACCCTCAGATTGATAAGAACGGACGATTTATTCTCCATGAGGCATGGGCAAAGCTGGACTTAGGGAAAGGTATCTTCGCGCAGTTGGGACGCCAGTCATTGGTATATGATGATGAACGTTTGCTGGGTAGTCTCGATTGGAATGTGGCGGGACGTTTTCATGATGCATTGAAGTTGGGATACGAAACCGGGAAGCACAAAATGCACCTTGTCCTCGCTTTCAATCAGAATGATGAAAAAACGATAGGTGGCAACTATTATGATCCTTCTAAAGCACAGCCTTATAAAACCATGCAGACTTTATGGTATAACGGTCAGTGGGCTAAGAATTTCAATGCCTCTTTGCTTTTCATGAATGTAGGCTATGAGACCGGAACGCCCGAAAAAGGAAAAACCAATTATATGCCTACCACCGGAACTTATCTCACCTATACTCCGGGTAACTGGACGTTAAACGGAAGTGCTTACTATCAGTTTGGTAAAAGGAAAGTGGGCGATGAGGTGAAAAAGGTCTCAGCCTATATGTTCGGTGTGAAAGCGGGATATAAAATCAATCAGCAATGGTCCGTCAGCATATTGACCGATTATCTGAGCGGTGATCCGGAAAGTAGTAAGGCCTCTACATTCGATCCGCTTTATGGCACTCATCATAAGTTTTATGGTGGTATGGATTACTTCTATGCTTCTGCTTACAATAGAGGTTTGTGGGACAAGCAGCTGAGTGTTGACTTTAAACCCACTTCCCGCTGGGCTATGTCACTGAATTATCATCACTTTTCTACTACTTATGACGTAACAGTAGAGGGAGATGAAGGACGTAGTCTCGGGTCAGAGTTCGACCTGCAGGTAGATTACACAGTGATGAAGGATGTGAAACTGACGGTTGGTTACTCAACCATGCTCGGGACGAAATACATGGATGTGGTGAAAGGCGGTAACCATGATGCCTGGCAAGACTGGGGATGGGTCTCCCTCAATATCAACCCACGTATTTTCTTTGCTAAATGGTAGGACTGTAACGGAAAAAGAGCTATTTTTGTCACAAACCAAAGAGAAGTACTGTGGTAAAAATCGATTTTACAGATGAGTATAAACAACTGCTGTGGCAGATACCTCTTTTCCGGGACTTAGATGTGAATGTAAAACATCGTCTAATGGACGAACTTGAATTTACATTGTACAAAGTATCCCGTAAAGAGGTGGTGCTGCAACAAGATACGCGTTGCAATCATTTGTATGTGCTGCTGAAAGGCGAGCTGGAGGTTAATATCATCGATGTAGCCGGTAATCTGGTAAAGGTAGAAGAGATCATCGCACCCCGCGCCTTTGCTACTCCGCATCTGTTTGGCGAAAACAATATTCTGCCTGCCACCTTTACCGTAAGTAAAGATTCTATTCTTCTGATGGCTACCCGTACTTCGGTTTTCAAACTGATAAGTTCCGTGCCACAACTACTTCATAGCTTTCTTTGTGTGACGGGCAACTGCAATAAATGTACCGTTACCCGTTTGCGTATCCTCTCTTATAAAAACCTTCGTAGTCGTTTTGTTTATTATCTCATGGAGCATCGCACCTCTGCTAGTATCGCTTTGTTGGAGCATAATCAGGTACAACTGGCAGATTATTTAGGAGTAACCCGTCCTGCCTTGTCCAAAGAGATCAATAAGATGACTCAAGTTTCGGATTTAGGCTGACATCCTAATTCTAGACATAAAAAAAGCTTTG
>ERZ1108168.695-NODE-695-length-21541-cov-2.535186_pt1 | contig 21541 bp, 16 predicted proteins | sample MGYA00403704_ERZ1108168 | MGnify/ENA primary metagenome ERZ1108168 (study PRJEB35170, sample SAMEA104062421) | human gut metagenome | biome: human gut; feature: human-associated habitat; material: faeces | place: Denmark | collected 2012-06-12 ...
AAACCGGCAGCGTGCCGGAAGATGTCGCCGCTCAGGCGCGTCAGTCGCTGGACAACGTGAAGGCCATCGTTGAAGCCGCGGGTCTGAAAGTGGGCGATATCGTTAAAACTACCGTTTTCGTGAAAGATCTGAACGACTTCGCCACCGTGAACGCCGCCTATGAAGCCTTCTTCACTGAACATGACGCCACCTTCCCGGCGCGCTCCTGCGTGGAAGTGGCGCGTCTGCCGAAAGACGTGAAGATTGAGATTGAAGCGATCGCCATTCGTCGCTAATCGGATGCGGTATGAACAAAGGCAGCCAACGGCTGCCTTTGTTGTTTCTGCGCGTAAAGCTCCCCGCTCACTGCCAGCCGTAGCGACGGCTGTAGAAACCTTTCACCATCTGCGTCAGCGTCATATAGCCCGCCAGGATGGCAATTAGCCACGGGAAGTAGCTTAGCGGCAACGCCTGAAGCTGCAAATAGCCTGCCAGCGGCGAGAACGGCAGCGCAATCCCTACCACCATCACCAGCAGCGTCATCACGATCAGCGGCCAGGCCGCGCGGCTCTGAATAAACGGGATCCTGCGCGTGCGGATCATATGCACAATCAACGTCTGCGACAGCAGGCCAACCACGAACCAGCCGGACTGGAACAACGTTTGATGTTCCGGCGTATTGGCATGGAACACCCACCACATCAGACAGAACGTCAGAATATCGAATATCGAACTGATCGGCCCAAAAAAGACCATAAAGCGCCCGAGATCCGCCGGGTTCCAGCGCTGCGGTTTACGGATCTGCTCATCGTCAACGTTATCAAACGGGATCGCGACCTGGGATACATCGTACAGCAGGTTCTGGATCAGCAGATGCAGCGGCAGCATCGGCAGGAACGGCAGGAAGGCGCTGGCCACCAGCACGCTGAAGACGTTACCGAAGTTGGAGCTGGCGGTCATTTTGATGTACTTGAGCATATTGGCGAAGGTCCGGCGGCCTTCAATAACCCCCTCCTCCAGCACCATCAGGCTCTTCTCCAGCAGGATGATATCCGCCGCCTCGCGGGCAATATCCACCGCGCCGTCGACGGAAATACCGATATCCGCCGCGCGCAGCGCCGGGGCGTCGTTAATGCCGTCGCCCATAAAGCCCACCACGTGTCCTTCGCGTTTCAGCAGGGTCACGATACGCTCTTTGTGCAGCGGCGCCAGGCGCGCAAACAGGGTGGTACGTTTTGCCAGCTCGGCTAGCTCATCATCGTTCAGCGCTTCAACCTGGCTGCCGATAACCACATCCCCCGCGTCCAGCCCCACTTCGTGGCAGACTTTGGCCGCCACCAGCTCGCTGTCGCCGGTGAGGATTTTGACCGTAATGCCGCTGGCCTTCAGCGCCTTCAGCGCCGGGGCTGTGGTCTCTTTCGGCGGATCGAGGAAGGCGATATAGCCTTCGAGGATCAGGTCTGACTCATCCGCGCGCTGGTAGTCGCCTTCGCGGGCGGGCAGGTACTTCGTCGCCACCGCTACCACGCGCAATCCCTGACGGTTGAGGGTATCGGTCACGCGACGGATGCGCCGCAGCATGGTGTCGTCCAGCGGTACGATGTCGCCGTTATAGCGCACCTGGGTCGAGACGTTGAGGATCTCCTGCAAAGCGCCTTTGCAGATCAGCTGATGGACGTTGTCCTGCTCCTGCACCACCACCGACATACGGCGACGCTCAAAATCGAACGGGATCTCATCCACTTTTTGCCAGCGTTCCGCCAGCCCGCGCGCCGGCTCCAGTTCCACTCCCTCCAGCACTGCGGTATCGAGCAGATTCTTCAGTCCGGTCTGATAATGGCTATTCAGCCAGGCGGTATGCAGCACGCGTTCGCTCACTTTGCCGGAGACATCGGTGTGGTTCTCCAGCACGATTTTATCCTGCGTCAGGGTACCGGTTTTATCGGTGCACAGAATGTCCATCGCGCCAAAGTTCTGTATCGCGTCGAGATGCTTGACGATCACTTTCTGTTTCGACAGCTTCACCGCCCCGCGCGCCAGGGTCGAAGTGACGATCATCGGCAGCATCTCCGGCGTCAAGCCGACCGCCACCGACAGCGCGAATAGCGCCGCCTCCCACCAGTCGCCTTTGGTGTAGCCGTTAATCAGCAGCACTATCGGCGTCATCACCAGCATAAAGCGGATCAGCAGCATGCTGACCCGGCTGATGCCTTTCTGAAAGGCGTTCGGCTCGCTTTCCTGCTCGCTGACGCGACCGGCCAGCTGGCCAAACCAGGTGCCGCCGCCGGTGGCGAAAACGATGGCCTGCGCCGATCCGCTCACCACGTTGGTGCCCATAAAGCACAGGGTGTCGCACTCCAGCGGGTTCGTCTGTAGCGGGTCGCGGGTGCGGGTCACTTTTTCGACGGGCAGCGATTCCCCGGTCAGCGAGGCCTGGGCGACAAACAGGTCGCGCGCCTGAATGATGCGCAGATCTGCCGGGATCATGTCTCCCGCCGATAGCTTGACGATATCTCCCGGCACCAGCTGGTCGATAGGGAGTTCGCACCAGCGGCTCTCGCCCTGCTCGTTCACCACCCGCAGGACCGTCGCGGTGTTGCTGACCATCGCCTTCAGGGCATCCGCCGCTTTGGTCGAGCGGGCTTCCTGGATAAAGTTCAGCAGCGTGGAGATCCCCACCATCAGGGCAATAACCGCGGCGGCAAACAGATCTTCCGTTGAGTAGGAGACGATACCCAGAACGGTCAGCAGCAGGTTGAAGGGGTTGCGATAGCAGCTCCACAGATGCACCCACCACGGCGACGGCTTCTGCGCCGGGATCTGGTTTTCGCCGTACTGCGCGATTTTCTGCGCCACTTCGCCTTCGTTTAGCCCTTCCGGATGGCTGGAGAAAGCGCGCCAGATTTCATTCTCATCCATTGCCGCCACGTCCAGGCACTGCTTGCCGAGGGAGTCCGGGATCGGCGCGCTCGCCAGATTGCGGGCATCGGGTAGCGGATCGCGTTGCACTAAACGACGCGGTAAATGACGGCCAAGCTGGGCAAACAGCTGGCGGGTAAAATTTTTCAACATAAACAGTCCCTCCGCGCTCGCGCGAGCGAACGCAGCGCTACCGACAGGCGCGGGTCAACCTTACCTGTCAGGCATATTATTTTTATGGCAGGGGCATCCAGGACGTCGCTGCTTTACGCTTCCGGTAAAGCAGCGCTAAGCGGGATTACCGGAAAAAAAGATGGCTCCATCGAGGGTCGGGAGTGGGTTCGGGGTCCATAAAATCTCCGGTAAATGAATACAAACGGCGCGAATTATATCGTCACCGATAATCTATTTGTGGCTATTATGGCGATGATACCCCCGGGTAGCTAAACCAGACGTAAACCAGACTTTGCTCATTGTGGTTTCCTTGAGTAGCATTAGGCTGACTTTAATCGGACCACAACGAGAACCCTGCATGCAAAACCGGCTGACCATCAAAGATATCGCGCGCTTAAGCGGCGTCGGGAAATCGACGGTATCCCGCGTGCTTAATAACGAAAGCGGCGTTAGCGAACGCACTCGCGAGCGAGTGGAAGCGGTGATGCAGCAGCACGGATTTTCGCCCTCGCGTTCCGCCAGGGCGATGCGCGGCCAGAGCGATAAAGTGGTGGCGATCATCGTCACCCGTCTGGATTCGCTGTCGGAAAACCTCGCCGTTCAGACCATGCTCCCCGCCTTTTACGCCCAGGGCTACGATCCGATTATGATGGAAAGTCAGTTCTCCCCGGCGCTGGTCGAGGAGCATCTCGGCATGCTCGCCCGGCGCAATATCGACGGCGTGGTGCTATTTGGTTTTACCGGCATCCAGCAAGAGATGCTCACCCCTTGGCGGGAGACGCTGGTGCTGCTGGCCCGCGACGCGCCGGGCATCGCCTCCGTCTGCTATGACGATGAAGGGTCGATCAGGATGCTGATGCAGCGTCTTTACGATCGCGGGCATCGCCATATCAGCTTCCTCGGCGTGCCGCATAGCGATGTGACCACCGGGCAGCGCCGCCACCAGGCCTATCTCGATTTCTGTCTGAAAAAACGCCTCACTCCCCTCGCCGCGCTGCCGGGTCTGGGCATGAAACAGGGCTACGAAAGCGTCGCAGAGGTGCTATCGGCAGAGACCAGCGCGCTGGTCTGCGCTACCGATACCCTCGCGCTGGGGGCCAGCAAGTATCTCCAGCAGCAGGGAATCGATCGTCTCCAGCTTGCCAGCGTCGGCAGCACGCCGCTGATGAAGTTTCTCCACCCGGAGATCCTGACGGTCGATCCCGGCTATGCCGAATCCGGACGCCATGCGGCACAGCAGCTGATCGAGCAGATCGCCGGCCACCGTGAGCCCCGTCAAATCGTCATTCCCGCCGTACTGAATTAAGTCCGCCTGAGCGATTTATGTGATCTTCGCTGCGTTTCGGGAACGTTCCCATTTTGCAATTCAAACGAAGCGGTTAGGATTCAGCTCAAGTTAAATATGCTATCTCTCCCCTCGGTCATGAGGCCTCATCATGAGTAAAGTGAATCAGCAGGACATCGATAAACTTATCGAACTGGTGGGCGGGCGCGACAATATCGCCACCGTCAGCCACTGTATTACCCGTCTGCGCTTTGTGCTGAATAATCCGGCCATCGCCAAACCGAAAGACATTGAACAGCTCCGCATGGTGAAGGGCTGCTTTACCAACGCCGGACAGTTCCAGGTGGTGATCGGCACCGAGGTTGGCGACTACTATAAAGCGCTGCTGGCGACCACCGGCCAGGCCAGCGCCGACAAAGAGCAGGCCAAAAAAGCCGCGCGGCAAAATATGAAATGGCATGAACAGCTCATTTCACACTTCGCGGAGATCTTCTTTCCGCTGCTGCCTGCGCTGATCAGCGGCGGCCTGATCTTAGGCTTCCGCAACGTGATCGGCGATCTACCGATGAGCAACGGCCAGACGCTGGCGCAGATGCACCCGTCGCTGAAAACTATTTATGACTTCCTGTGGCTGATTGGCGAGGCGATCTTCTTCTACCTGCCGGTGGGCATCTGCTGGTCCGCGGTCAAGAAAATGGGCGGCACGCCGATCCTCGGCATCGTGCTGGGCGTCACGCTGGTCTCTCCGCAGCTGATGAACGCCTACCTGCTGGGCCAGCAGGTGCCGGAAGTCTGGAACTTTGGTCTGTTCACGATTGAGAAAGTCGGCTACCAGGCGCAGGTTATCCCGGCCCTGCTGGCGGGACTGGCGCTCGGCTTTATCGAAACGCGGCTGAAACGCATCGTGCCTGACTATCTCTATCTGGTGATCGTACCGGTCTGTTCGCTGATTCTGGCGGTCTTCCTCGCGCACGCTTTTATCGGCCCGTTTGGCCGCCTGATTGGCGACGGCGTGGCCTGGGCCGTGCGTCACCTGTTAACCGGCAGCTTCGCGCCGATTGGCGCCGCGCTGTTCGGCTTCCTGTACGCGCCGCTGGTGATTACCGGGGTTCATCAGACCACGCTCGCCATCGATATGCAGATGATTCAGAGCATGGGCGGGACGCCGGTATGGCCGCTGATTGCGCTATCCAACATCGCCCAGGCGTCGGCGGTCGTGGGAATCATCATCGCCAGCCGCAAGCAGAATGAACGCGAAATCTCCGTTCCGGCCGCCATTTCCGCCTACCTCGGCGTCACGGAGCCGGCCATGTACGGTATCAACCTGAAGTACCGCTTCCCGATGCTGTGCGCGATGGTCGGCTCCGGTCTTGCCGGGCTACTGTGCGGTCTGAACGGCGTAATGGCCAACGGTATCGGCGTCGGCGGCCTGCCGGGCATCCTCTCTATCCAGCCAACCTACTGGCAGGTTTACGCGCTGGCGATGGCCATCGCCGTGGTGGTGCCGATTGTCCTGACGACGGTCGTCTACCAGCGCAAATTCCGCCAGGGCACCTTACAGATTGTCTGACTTCTTATTTTCGGGGCGCCCAGGCGCCCCCTTGCTGTAGCAGGAACGCGATATGAATACCCTTCCCCTCTGGTGGCAAAACGGCGTTATTTATCAAATCTATCCGAAGAGTTTCCAGGACACGACCGGGACCGGAACCGGCGATCTGCGCGGCGTGACCTCCCGCCTCGACTATCTGCAAAAGCTCGGCGTTGACGCCATCTGGCTGACGCCGTTCTACGTCTCGCCGCAGGTGGATAATGGCTACGACGTCGCCAACTATACCGCTATCGACCCAACCTACGGCACGCTGGACGATTTCGACGAACTGGTCGCTCAGGCGCACGCTCGCGGGATCCGCATTGTGCTGGATATGGTGCTGAACCACACTTCGACCGAACACGCGTGGTTCCGCGAAGCGCTCAATAAAGAGAGTCCGTATCGCCAGTTCTATATCTGGCGCGACGGTGAACCCACCACGCCGCCCAACAACTGGCGCTCTAAATTTGGCGGTAACGCCTGGCAGTGGCACGCCGAAAGCGAGCAGTACTATCTGCATCTGTTCGCGGTTGAGCAGGCGGACCTGAATTGGGAAAACCCGGCGGTGCGCGCGGAGCTGAAAAAAGTGTGCGAGTTCTGGGCCGATCGCGGCGTCGACGGCCTGCGCCTCGACGTGGTCAATTTGATCTCCAAAGACCAGACCTTTCCGTCCGATACGGATGGCGACGGCCGCCGCTTCTATACCGACGGCCCGCGAGCGCACGAATTTTTGCAGGAGATGAGCCGCGATGTCTTTACCCCGCGCAACCTGATGACGGTCGGCGAAATGTCCTCCACCACGCTTGCGCATTGCCAGCAATATGCAGCGCTCGACGGCGGCGAACTGTCGATGACCTTTAACTTCCACCATCTGAAGGTAGACTATCCCGGCGGCGAGAAGTGGACGCTGGCGCGCCCGGATTTTGTGGCCTTGAAATCGCTGTTCAGGCACTGGCAGCAGGGGATGCACAATCGCGCGTGGAACGCGCTGTTCTGGTGTAACCACGACCAGCCGCGCATCGTCTCCCGCTTCGGCGACGAGGGGGAGTACCGCGTCCCGGCGGCGAAAATGCTAGCGATGGTGCTTCACGGTATGCAGGGCACGCCCTATATCTATCAGGGCGAAGAGATCGGCATGACGAATCCGCACTTTACGCGCATTACCGATTATCGCGACGTTGAGAGCCACAACATGTTTATCGAACGCGCGGCGCAGGGTCAGGACCCGGATGAACTTCTGGCGATTCTGGCCAGCAAATCGCGCGATAACAGCCGTACGCCAATGCAGTGGAACAGCGCTGATCACGGCGGTTTTAGCGCAGGCGAGCCGTGGATTGCGCTGTGCGATAACTATCGCGAGATCAACGCCGAAGCGGCGCTGGCGGACCCGGAATCGGTGTTTTATACCTATCAGCAGCTGATTGCGCTGCGCAAGAGCGCGCCGGTGCTGACCTGGGGCGACTATCAGGACCTGCTGCCGGAACATCCGTCGCTGTGGTGCTACCGCCGTCAGTGGCAGGGACAAACGCTGGTCGTCGTGGCGAACCTGAGCCGCGAGTTTCAGCGCTGGCAGCCGGAAGCGATGAGCGGCGAATGGGGGATGCTGATGAGCAACTACGCGGAAGCGGCAAACCGTCCTGCCGCTATGACCCTGCGTCCGTTTGAAGCGGTATGGTGGCTGCAGGAGTAACCCCCTCCCCGGCTTGCGCTACGCTTAGCCGGGCTACCGATTCACAGCCGTCTGCGGGCCGGTAGCCCGGACAGGCGCGTCAAGCGCCGCCTCCGGGAATACGCTTTAAATACGCTCCGCCGCAGACAGCGTCGCGCTGGCTTCCGGCTGCGCTGACGCCTGCTCTTCTTTTGCCTTCAGGCGATCCCATACCCGGAAAAACGGATAATAGATCACCAGCGAGATCGCCAGGTTCACCACCTGCAGCACCGCGCCGGAAATATGTCCCCCCGTCGCCAGATAGCCGCTCATAAAAATCGGCGTGGTAAACGGCAGCGCAATCCCCGCCGGCTTCATCACCAGCCCGGTGGCCATCGAGGTATACGAGACAATCACCAACAGGACCGGCGTCAAAATAAACGGCAGGAAGAAGTACGGGTTCATCACCAGCGGAATGCCGAATACCATCGGCTCGCTGATATTGAACAGCGCCCCCGGCGCGGCAATTTTCCCCAGCTGTTTCATCTGCTGGCTACGGCTGCGCAGCAGCATAAAAATCACCAGCCCCAGCAGCGCCCCGGTACCGCCGGGCGCAATCCATAGGTCATAAAACTGCTGGGTGATGATATGCGGGATCGGCAGTCCGTTCTGAAACGCCTCCAGGTTCTCCGACATATTCGACAGCCAGACCGGGCGAATAAACACCAGCACGATGGTGTCGCCGTGCAGCCCCAGGGTCCACAGAATGCCAATCAGGATCACCGAGATAATCATCCCCGGCAGCGAACCGCCGACGTGCGACATCGGAATACCAATCAGCGTGGTGATCATGCTATTGATATCGCCGAACGGCGAGGCTTCGACGATCAGGCGCAGCGCCAGCACCACGGCCAGCACGCAGAAGCCGGGGATCAGGGCAAGAAAGGATTTCGCCACCGCCGGCGGTACGCCGTCCGGCATGCGGATCACCAGATTACGGCTGGCCACCAGGCGGTAGATCTCCGTGGAAAGCAGCGAAATCACAATCGCCACAAACAGTCCCTGGCTGCCAATCATCCCCACCGGCAGCACGCCTTTGACAAGTTGCGCCGCTGAACCATCTGCCGGCGTAAAGAGCGTCACCTGCGGGATCGTCATCACAAACGCCACCAGCGACATCGCCCCGGCGCTAAGCGGGTCCAGGGTGCGATATTTTTCCGCCAGCCGGTAGGCAATGCCGAAGGCCGAGAGCAGCGCCATGATGTCATAGGTCGCTTTGACCGGGTACAGCATTTTGTCGCGCCAGGCATCGCCAAATACGCTGGCCATCATCTCACCGTAGCCGGGAATCGGCAGGGAGGCGAATATCAAGAAAAACGAACCAATCAGCATAAACGGCATATTGAGAATAATGCCGTCGCGTACCGACAGGACATGCTTCTGGCCGCCGATTTTCAGCGCGGCGGGCATGACATAGCGTTCAATAAATGAAGTACGAGACATAATGGTATCCCCGAAGGCGGAAAAGTTTAGTTAAACTGCGTTAGCCAGGGGCGGTTGATGGTTAACACCTCATCAAGCAGCGCCCGGGCATCGGTCACATTCCCGACCAGCGGGTTACTGACCAGCGCCAGCAGCGCGCTATCCCGGCAGCCGTGGACCGCTGCCTCAATCGTCAAGCGCTCGAAGGCTTTCACCTGCTGCGTCAGGCCGTTCATGATCGGCGGCAGCGCGCCAAAGGCCAGCGGTCGCGCGCCCTGCGCGTCAATAAGGCTGTTAATTTCCACCACCGCATCATCATCAAAACCGTGGATCGCGCCGTTGTTGCGGGTATTCACCACCATCTCTTTGCCAAGATTGTTGTAGATGGCGTTAATCAGCTCCACCGCCACTTCGGAGTAGTAAGCCCCGCCGCGCAAGCTAAGCTGTTCGGGCTTTTCATCCAGCTCAGGTCGGGCATAGATATCAAACAGCTCCTGTTCCACCTTCATCACCTGCTCCGCGCGGGTGCCTTTGGTTTTCGCCGCCTCAATCTCTTCCGCCAGCATGGCCGGCGTCAGCCAGAAATAGCGGTGATAGGGACAGGGAATCGCCTTCAGGGCCCGCAGAAACTCCGCCGGCCACGGCAACGATTTAATATTGTTCATCGACAGCGATTGACCGTCGCACAGCATGTCGAGAACCTTACGGGTGACATCCTCCCGCCCCTGCATCACTTTGTGTACCCAGACCATATGATTCAGCCCGGCGAAACTCAGCCTGACCTCCTCTGCTTTTGCCTCCAGCATGCCGGCAATCGTATGCTGCATGTTGATCGGCACGTTGCACAGGCCGATGATTTTGGCGCTGCTGTAGCGGCTCACCGCCTCCGTCACGATCCCCGCCGGATTGGTAAAGTTGAGGATAAAGGCGTCGGGTGCCAGCGCCTCCACTTTGCGCGCGACCTGCAACATCACCGGAATGGTGCGCAGCGCTTTGGCCAATCCACCGACGCCGGTGGTTTCCTGGCCCAGCAGGTTATATTTCAGCCCCAGCCGCTCATCCGCCGCCCGCGCCGCCAGCTGCCCGACCCGCAGCTGGGTCAGGACGAATTTAGCGCCGCGAATGGCCTCATCCAGGCGGAAATGGACGCTGACCTTAACCTGTTCGAGGCCATGGCGCTTGAGCATACGCTGGGCCAGCGCGGCGATAATCGCCACTTTCTCGCGCCCGGCTTCGACATCGACCAGCGCCAGCTCCGTGACCGGAATCTGCTGATGGCGAAGGATAATGCCTTCGATAAGTTCCGGCGTATAGCTGCTGCCGCCGCCGATGACGGCAATTTTCAATGTTTGCATAGTGGCCTCATTTTTGGCGTACAGATCCCCGCGCAAGGCCGCAGCGGCTTTGCGAAATGAACGCGTTGATGGGAAAGCGTTAGTGGTTCAGCAGAGCGAGCGCTTTATCAAGAACGGCGGCCCCGCGCATCATGCCGTAATCCGCCATATCGATTACCGCAACAGCTTTCCCGTGCGGGGCAGCAAGCTCGGTCAGTCGGGCCGCTTCGTACTTCACCTGCGGCCCCAGTAAAATCACGTCGGCATTCGGCAACTCGCGTTCAAACTCGGCAACGGGCACGGCATAAATCTCCAGCGCCAGCGCGCGCTGCTGCGCCTCGGCTGTCATTTTGTTAACCAGCATGCTGGTGGACATTCCGGCGGCGCAGCACAGGACGATACGTGGCATAATTCCTCCCAATGGGTTTTGCTTGAGCGAGCGCTAAATAGACACCATCGACTATAAGACGAGGTGCCGGTATGGGTGAAGGCTATATGAAAATTTTTTTCATGTACGTGATCGAAGCGTTATTTTTCACCTCTTTCCCCCGCCATATAAGCGAAACCGGCAATAATCTCAGGCGTTGCGCGTGATTAAGTGGTATAAAAAGCCAGCATCATTTGAAAAATATTTTCAATCAGGCGGTGGCGGAGAAAGAGGCTGAAAGCATGGATATCGTAGGGCAGTTACAGGAAGGCATGGCGCGCTTTAGCGCTCAGGAATCAAGAGTCGCGGCATTTATTCTGCAGAATTTAAGCTTTACCGCCAGCGCTTCGATTGATGAACTGGCGGTGCGCGCTGGCGTGAGCGCAGCCACAATTACCCGCTTTGCCCGCTCCGTCGGCTGCGAAGATATTCGTGATTTGCGCAAGCAGCTGGCGCAGGCCTGTGAACGTCGCACCAGTTGGCTAAACGAGGAGAGCGCCGCGCTGCCCGCCGCGTGGCGCGACAAGTTAAGCCTGATTAGCGCAAATCTGGAGCAGCAGCTGGTCAGCACGCCCGAGTCGACGCTGCAAAAGCTGCGCACGCGCCTGCAAAATGCCCGCGCCGTGCACTGTTTTGCCCTCGGCGCGCAGGATATCGCGCTGGCGACGCTGCTTCAGCACCAGCTGCTCTCCATCGGTATCGTGATGAATCTCTGCCAGGACAGCGCCCTGATGCGGATGATAGCCAGTACCCTCAGCGACGATCATCTCCTGCTGGTGCTGGCAACCGGCGAGGCCGACGCGATTTTGCAGGGCGCCACCCTGCTGGCCCGGGTACAGGAAGCGACGATTTTCGCCCTCACCCCGGCCAACCATGCGTTGAGCAATATGGCCTCCGCGCTATTGCCCCTGCCTGAGAATGCGCAGGCCGCGCGTTACGCCCTGCTACTGCTGGTCGACCTGCTTAACGACGCGCTGCTCGCCTGACGTTATCCCTTTCGGGCCTGAATTTCCTGCGTTCAGGCCCCATTTTTGCTTATTTTATAAGCGGATAAATTTACATTAAGCGCAAGCGCCCATCATTCCTGCTCTCCTCTTTTTACTTTGTTCTGCATCAATAAAATTGCAAACATCTTTGATGCAAAGCACTACATATAGAACTTAAAATGCGTCCCGGCCCCACATATTGTATTAATAGTCTATTATGTCACCACGCCCATCGTACTCAGGCGGTGATGGGATGTGGATAAAAAGGGCCGGGATCGGAGGGAAACGGCGGCAGCTATAGCGCCTCGTGGCTTCGATTGTCCTTCCGCCTCTGTGGATAACCTGTTCTGTAAAAATTATGGAGTGATCATGACACCGCATGTGATGAAACGCGATGGCTGTAAAGTGCCGTTCAAGTCAGAGCGCATTAATGAAGCAATTCTACGTGCAGCTAAAGCAGCGGGAGTCGATGACGCAGACTATTGCGCCACCGTCGCAGAAGTCGTTAGCCAGCAAATGCAGGGCCGCGCCCAGGTGGATATCAGCGAGATCCAGACCGCCGTTGAGAACCAGCTGATGTCCGGGCCGTACAAGCAGCTGGCGCGCGCCTACATTGAATATCGCCACGACCGCGATAGCCAACGTGAAAAGCGCGGTCGTCTGAACCAGGAAATTCGCGGCCTGGTTGAGCAGACCAACTCGGCGTTACTCAACGAGAACGCCAACAAAGACAGCAAAGTCATCCCTACCCAGCGCGATCTGCTGGCAGGCATCGTCGCCAAGCACTACGCGCGCCAGCACCTGCTGCCGCATGACGTGGTGATGGCCCACGAGCGCGGCGTGATCCACTATCACGATCTCGACTACTCCCCGTTCTTCCCGATGTTCAACTGTATGCTGATCGATCTTAAAGGCATGCTGACCCAGGGATTTAAAATGGGCAACGCCGAGATTGAACCGCCGAAGTCTATCTCTACCGCTACCGCGGTGACGGCGCAGATTATCGCTCAGGTCGCCAGCCATATTTATGGCGGTACGACCATCAACCGCATCGATGAAGTACTGGCGCCGTTTGTTACCGAAAGCTTCAATAAGCACCGTAAAATTGCCGAAGAGTGGCACATCCCTGACGCTGAAGGCTACGCCCGTTCCCGCACCGAGAAAGAGTGCTACGACGCCTTCCAGTCGCTGGAATATGAAGTGAACACCCTGCATACCGCCAACGGTCAGACGCCGTTCGTGACTTTCGGTTTTGGCCTTGGCACCAGCTGGGAATCGCGCCTGATTCAGCAGTCCATTCTGCGCAACCGCATCGCGGGCCTCGGTAAAAACCGCAAAACGGCGGTGTTCCCGAAGCTGGTCTTCGCCATTCGCGACGGCCTGAATCACAAGTTCGGCGATGCGAACTACGACATTAAACAGCTGGCGCTGGAGTGCGCGAGCAAGCGTATGTACCCGGACATCCTCAACTACGATCAGGTCGTGAAGGTGACCGGCTCGTTCAAAACCCCGATGGGCTGCCGCAGCTTCCTCGGCGTGTGGGAAAACGAGGACGGCGAACAGGTGCACGATGGCCGCAATAACCTCGGCGTTATCAGCCTCAACCTGCCGCGCATCGCGCTGGAAGCGAAAGGCGACGAAACCGAGTTCTGGAAACTGCTCGACGAACGCCTGCAGCTGGCGCGTAAAGCGCTGATGACCCGCATCGCCCGCCTGGAAGGGGTAAAGGCTCGCGTGGCGCCGATTCTGTATATGGAAGGGGCCTGCGGCGTGCGTCTGAAAGCGGACGACGACGTTTCGGAGATTTTCAAAAACGGCCGCGCGTCGATTTCGCTGGGCTATATCGGCATCCATGAAACCATCAACGCGCTGTTCGGCAACAAGCATATGTACGATAGCGCTGCGCTGCGTGAGAAAGGCGTCGCCATCGTTCAGCGCCTGCGCGAAGCGGTAGACCAGTGGAAAGACGAGACGGGCTACGGCTTTAGCCTGTACAGCACGCCGAGCGAAAACCTCTGCGACCGCTTCTGCCGTCTCGATACCGCTGAGTTCGGCGTCATTGAAGGCGTGACCGATAAAGGGTATTACACCAACAGCTTCCACCTCGACGTGGAGAAGAAGGTGAACCCGTACGATAAAATCGATTTTGAAGCGCCTTATCCGCCGCTGGCTAACGGGGGCTTTATTTGCTACGGCGAGTACCCGAATATTCAGCACAACCTGAGAGCGCTGGAAGACGTCTGGGATTACAGCTATCAGCACGTACCCTATTACGGGACCAATACGCCAATCGACGAATGCTACGAGTGCGGCTTTACCGGCGAGTTCGAGTGCACCAGCAAAGGGTTCACCTGCCCGAAATGCGGCAACCACGATGCTTCTCGCGTATCGGTAACCCGCCGCGTGTGCGGCTACCTCGGGAGCCCGGACGCGCGTCCGTTCAACGCCGGCAAGCAGGAAGAAGTGAAGCGCCGCGTGAAGCATTTGGGTAACGGGCAGATCGGTTAATTCCGCGCGATTTAGCCCTCTCCCCAACGAGGAGAGGGTACCGACCAGTAGCCGTTTGGCCCCTCAGGAGCCGTTCCCGGATCGCGGCGCAACGCGCTTTTTATCCAGGGCTACCGCCACTATATGGGTTTCCTCAAATCAGTTGGCGTTGTAGCAAGGCGGCAAGCGAGCAAGTCCCGGGGAGCTTACTGTAGTAAGTGACCTGGGCGCACGAGCGCAGCCAACGCCGCTACAGCGTCAAATGAGAAGAGGAAACAATGAATTACCATCAGTACTACCCGGTAGATATCGTTAACGGTCCGGGCACCCGCTGCACCCTATTTGTCTCCGGCTGCGTTCACGAATGCCCCGGCTGCTACAACAAAAGCACCTGGCGGCTAAATTCCGGCATGCCGTTCACCGCCGAGATGGCCGACCGCATCATTGCCGACCTCAACGACACGCGCGTTAAGCGCCAGGGGATCACCCTCTCCGGCGGCGACCCGCTGCATCCGCAGAACGTCCCGGAGATCCTTAAACTGGTTCAGCGCGTTCGCGCCGAGTGCCCCGGTAAAGACATCTGGGTATGGACCGGCTACACGCTTTCCGAACTTAACGACGCGCAGATGCAGGTGGTGGATCTCATCAACGTGCTGGTTGATGGCAAATTTGTGCAGGATCTCAAAGACCCGGCGCTAATCTGGCGCGGCAGCAGCAACCAGGTTGTGCACCATTTGCGTTAATACCAGCATGGCGTTCATCAGTTAATTTTCACCAGGCCACCTTTAATCACCAGCATCCCGCCGCCGTCAACGGTCTGGGTGGCACTGGCTTTGCTGGTAAGCGTCGCTCTTGCTTCCTGGCTGATGGTTACGGCTTTCTGGGACAGTGAGGATTTGGCTTCACTGGCGATGCTGGCGGCATCCAGCTTCATGCTGCCTGACGCGCTGGCGTTAAGACCCGCCCCACTCTTTATGTCCAGGGTTTTGCCGCTCTCGAGGGTGAGCGTGCCGCTGACCTTAATCGTCAGATTACCGTCAACATTGAGCGTGTAGTTGCCTTTTACCTTATGCGTCTCATTACCGTCGATAGCGTGTTCCTGATCGCCCTTCACCGTTACGCTGCGTTTATTTTTCACACTCAGGATCTCATCATGGCCAACGATGGTTGTACTGTCGTTCAGCACGGTGACCTGGAAATCCTTCTGCGCCTGCATCGCCAGCAGCTCGGCATCTTTTTTGTCGTCGAAGCGCAGTTCGTTAAAGCCTTGTTCGCTGTGGGTTTTAATGCCCGACTGAGTTTGATTCGCCGGTAGCGCATACGGCAGGGCATTCGCGCCGTTGTACACACAGCCGGTAATGAGCGGCTTATCCGGGTCGCTGTCGATAAAGCTCACGACCACTTCCTGACCAATGCGCGGGATAAACTGCGCGCCGAAGCCGTTGCCGCTCCAGGCGGTGGCGACCCGCAGCCAGCAGGAGCCGATCTCATCGTTTTTGCCTTCCCGCTCCCACGGAAACTGCACTTTTACCCGTCCGAGCTTGTCGGTCCAGATTTCTTCTCCATTTTTGCCGACCACCGTTGCGGTTTGCGTAGGCATAAACGGCTTCGGCGTGGCGCACGGTGGGTGATACGGGGTGGCTTTCGATAGCGGTAAAACGGTTACGGTAGCGTTCGCCGTCATATTCCTGGCTGACGGTGGTGATGAGCCAGTCGATATTGGTTGCTTTGTCGTCATGATCGGCGAGGGTAAACCAGTGCCCTGCCATCAGCGCTGGGCAGTCGCTTTCGCCGATCAGCTGTTTCGGCTGCTCAGATTTATCATTGCCGGGGTGAGCCCCCTGCGCGGTAGCCTGTAAACGCAGCTGCGCCGAACGAATCATTCCGGTTTCCCGCCCGCCGTTCTGAGCCGCCTGATACTTGACTTTTTTCTCGCCGGGAATAGGCGGGCAGGCGCTGTTATCATCCGCCAGCACCAGCGTATGCTTGCCTTCTTTATGGGTGAAGAACCAGAAGATCCCCTCCTGCTCCAGCAGCCGCGAGACAAAATTGAAGTCGCTTTCCTTATATTGCAGACAGTATTCACGCTTCGCCGGTTTGCTTTTCAGCTGGAACTTGTAGTCGGTAAATCCGCCGTCCTTAAACACCTTCTCGACAATTTCTTGCGCGTTGAGGTTCTGAAAAACGCGGTTGTTGCTGGAGAGCGTCAGCCACCACAGCCAGGGGCGCAGCACAAACTGATAGCGATCGGCGTTGCTGGTCGCCGGAAGCTGGCGCGCCTCGGCAATCAGCCCGTCATAGTCGGCATTGTTGATCGTTGTTGTTAGATGGGTCGCCAGCACGGTATCAAGGATTAACGGTACGGAGGTGGTTCCTGCGACAGTGGCGGTGGTCAGGCCGTTAAGCTGGGAGTCGGTGCGCGCGGTCGCGGCGGTAAGGCCGGTCAGGGTGAGTTTGATGATGGTGGTTTCGGGCATGGGAAATTCCTTTTCAGCAGCAGCGCTAACGCCGGTCAGCCTGATGATAAACATCATCACCATCGCACCTACCTACGGCAATCGCAGGAACACCAGCCTCCTGATCCTCGACCTGATACCCGGCGCTACGTAGCTTGATTTTATAACGGTATAATTTGCCGCAAAGGCAGGCGGTGCGAAGCTTCCACCCTCAGCTACCTTTCTTATTCATCGCCACATCCCAAACGGAAGAGACGTTGCCTTCTTTCTGACCATCCGATTTCTGAGCGGTGATTTCCCATTTAATTTTGGTAAAGTTCAGCGACATCGTTTCGACCGGTTTGCCGCCGGAACCGCCGCTAACGCTCAGATGTGAGATAACGACGTTCATCATGGTATATACGATAAATGGCAGCATTTTTCCGTTATCATTACGGCACAACGTCAGAACGGCTTCTGTAATCGGTTTCCCGCTACAGCAGTACTCATTGAGCTTTGGCGTCGCGAGATCGACAAACTTGGTCAACGACATTTCACCGACATGCGCCCGTCCTGAGGTACGTTCAGTGTTACTGACGTCATTAGCGATCTGCATCGCCACGTTATGGCTGTAGCTCATGATCTCAAGCTGTTTTTCAAATCCTTTGGCCTGACTTTCACCTTCGATATCGTCGAGCTTTAAAAAAATCGCATCCATCTTTTGCTCCTTATCAATCAGCCGGCAACCGGTAGCGGCAGTTCCGCCATCAGCCGAATCGCACCGCTTTTTTTCACATTCCTATTATTTTTACGCACATTGAACTAATACAATGATTTTTATGCTAAGCGTCTTCGCCTATATTCGCCCATTCCTGTTACGAGAATATTCGTAGTGCTAATTCTGTCGCCCCACTATTCAAATAGTATTTTTTCAGGATAACCATAAGCAATATAAAAAACACAACCACAAATAAATATCAATCAAATTCTTTACTGCCAATCACCGAATGATAATTGATAAAAATCAAATTAAAACAATTAATTAACCAAAATCAATTAGATGTAAAACAACCAACAAAATATACATCGATGAAAACCGCTCGCTGATATCAACTCTTTAACAGGTTAAATTATGAATAGTGATATGCATCAAAAAACGCATCTACTTTATTTATTACTTTGGTTATGTAGTATCTGTTCAAACTAATAAACGGGCGCTGAATGTTATAAAAGCGCATCAGTTTATTCCGCGAGTCATCATCCGCCGACTGTGGCGGCAACTGGGGGTATTACCATGAGTTGTCCCGGAGTTTGTACCGGCGCATTATTGCAGTGCTCATTTGGCGTTGCGCCGTCGATGCTGAACGTACTGCTCACCAGCCCCACCCTCGTCAGCAACATGCCGATGGCGAATATTATGGATAACAAACCGTTTGTGAATATTTTGCCGTTCGGGATCTGCAACAGTATCGCCAACCCGACGGTGGCCGCCGCTACCGCCGCAGCGCTTGGGGTATTGACGCCGATGCCCTGTATTCCGACAACGCCCGCGCCGTGGATGCCAGGCTCACCCACGGTGCTGGTGGGGAATATACCCGCCCTCACCGCCCAGTCACAGTTGATGTGCATATGGGGCGGCGTGATTCAGATTCGTTTTCCTGGGCAGATGACGACGGTCGTGGCGTGATGTTGTGAACGGTGACAGATACGGAAAACGCGGCGAAGGGCCAAATCAAAATCGGCTGACGCACTCCATCGCCACCGCTTTAAACTCATCAAAGCTGCGGGTGACGGCCAGGCGGGCCATAGCGCGTTCGCGCAGGAAGGTAACGAAAATATCGTAGATCGCCATCGCTTCTTCATACTCGCTTTTGCTGATGGCAAGCAGGAAGATGATATGCGCGGTTTCATCGCCCCAGGCAATGCCGTGCGGCGCAATCACGGTATAAACCACGGTCTTTTTTGCCAGCAGCCCAAGGGCGTGGGGCAGCGCGATGCCGTCGCCGAGCATGGTGCTGACGATAGCCTCACGCTCCACCACCGAATCATGAAACTCCGCGCCGACAAACCCCTCCCGCTGCAGCTGCTGGCACAGCGTGGCAAACAGCGTCTGCCGATCCATCGGAGCATCAATTACCTGAAAGTGGGCCTCATCAAAATACTTATTCAGCATCCACGGACGCGTGCGGTCCACCAGCACCAGCTTGCCGATTTGGTCGAGCTGATAGTCGGTAGGAAACGGCGCAATGGTCACCACCGGTTTATCTTTCTCGCTGATGCGCACGGTGGAGATGACAAAATCTTCCGCGACTTCTTGCCGCTGTTCATATTCGCGCTGCGAGAGGGTGGCGGCAATTTCCAGCTGCGGATACTTTCGCTGAAGAATAGCTTCAATCATCCGCACCATCGCGTTGCTGGTATCGCACACCAGCAGCACCTGCGGCTGACGCTGGTAGCCGATATTGTAATGGCGCTCCAGCCCGACGCCGATATGCAGCACCAGAAAGCCGATCTCATTTTCGCTGATGGCGTAGGGGGTATATTTTCCCCAGCTGGATACCGCCGCCAGGGTCATGTCCCACGCCATCGGATAGTGCTGCTTGATGTTATCGAGCAGCGGATTGGGGATCATTATCTGGTAGCGCACGCGGGTGATCATGGTCTTAATATGGGTCAGTAAATCCGCATGCAGCTGGGCGTCGTCCAGCAGATTGTAGTTATATTGCTGATTGATATAGCGCAGGATGTAGTTCACCAGCGCTTCGTCGTCGTCGGCGCTGATGGTGCCCGGATCGACGTCCTGCACCTGACGGGCGGCAAGATGGACGCACAGCCACTCCTCTTCCGCCGCGGCAAGCGGTTTACCCGCCAGCTGTTGCAGGGTGCTCGCCAGCTCGCGGGCGGCGTCGCGCACGTTCTGCGCCACATCCTCGGCGCTAAAGTCGGCCAGCGGATACCCTTCGCTCACGCGGCGCACGGCAACCGCGCCGTACAGGCAGACAAAACGTTCTCCCGCGTCAGTCAGGCGCACGTGATGGCGGGTCAACGTCTCCTGCAGCACGCCCGCCAGCAGCGCCGGTACGCTGGCGTCAAACGCCTCTTCGCCGATAAGCGGGTTCAGCGGCCCCTGCTGGCTCAGCTCCCACAGCAGATCGGTCAGGCAAGCGCGAATGGAGACCTCGCTCCCGAACAGCTTCATGCCGTGGCGCGGACGGGTCTCGAGGGTAAGCTGATAACGCTGAAAACGTTCGCGTACGTCAACCATGTCGCCCTGTAAGGTGGCGCGGCTGACGAACCACGCATCGGCCAGGTCCTCCAGCTTGATAGAAAACGCGGAGGTTAAAAAGCGCACCAGCAAAAAGTGGCTGCGATCCGCCGCGGTTCGCGGGATGTGCTGCGCTTTCGGCGCGCTCTCTTCCAGCGTCTGATAGCGCGACGGATCGTGGATCACCAGCTGATAACCGCTGCCGCGAGTGAGGGTGAACTGCGCGCCGTAGTGCTGCAGTAGCGCGTTCAGCGCGGTAATGTCCGCGCGCACCGTGCGTGTAGAAACCGACAGCCGCTGCGCCAGCTCCTCCTGCGGCAGCGTTTCGTTTTGCAACAGAGTAAACAGCTGCGCTAAACGTTGATTGGGAAATCGCATGTCAGTTCCTTTTTCTTACGGCTCAGGGTTGAGCGGATATCACCATCTGCGACGGGCCGCCGACCGGAGTGTAGTCCGGGGAGAACGTCAACCTGCCATCCTTCGGCGCGACGCGGAAACGGGTAATGTTGTCGCTACGCTGGTTCATGACGTACAGCCACTGCCCCTGACTGTCCAGGGTCAGCGTGCGCGGGTAGTCGCCGCGGGTCCAGATATCTTCCTGGTGACTCAGGCTGCCGTCGGCCAGCACCGTAAAGTGGGCGATACTGTTATGCAGCCGGTTGGCGACGTACAGCTGCTTGCCATCGCGGCTCAGGACCAGGCCGGCGGCAAAGCTGGTGCCCTTATACTCTTCAGGCAGCGCCGAGACCGTTTTCCCCTCGCGCAGCAGGCCGCTTTGCTTATCAAGATGATAGAAGGTAAGCGTCGATGCCTCTTCGTTAATCAGCCATAGTCCGTCGCCCTGCGGCGTAAACACAAAGTGGCGCGGCCCGGCGCCGGGAGATGAGGCGTCAATAAACGGCGGATCGTTCGGCGTCAGCTTGCCGCTGGCGTTATCCAGCCGGTACTGATAGATCCGGTCCAGCCCCAGATCGGTGGAGTAAACGAACCTACCGCTGGGATCGGCGGCGACCATATGGGCGTGGGGGCCGTTATGATCGCTAATGGCAAAACTGCCTTCGACGGCCGCCGCCGGGCGTTCCGCACCCGCAGGGCCTTGATCCTGATGTATATCCACCGCTTCACCCAGGTTACCCTCTTCCTTCACCGGGAGCACCGCGATACTGCCACTGACGTAGTTTGCCACCAGCAGATGGCGGCCATCGGGGGTCAGGGAGAGATAAACCGGCCCGGCGCCGCCGGAAGCGACCTGATTGAGCTCGCTCAATTCGCCGTTGCTGCCGATGCGCCACGCCTGAACCACGCCCTTGTCCGGCGTACAGGGTTTTGCCATCCGCCGAGACGGCGAGCTGGGCAAGATTAGGCAGCTTAGCAACCAGCGCTTTATCGCGCAGCGCCCCGGTCTGGCTATCAACGGTAAAGCGGTACAGTCCTTCGCCATTGGGGTTGTAGGTGCCGACCCAGGCGTAGTGGGTTTGCGCAGCGGCGCCGGCGGCGAGTAGAGAGAGTGAAGCAACAAGCAGGTGACGAGC
>ERZ1108168.700-NODE-700-length-21419-cov-6.669069_pt1 | contig 21419 bp, 13 predicted proteins | sample MGYA00403704_ERZ1108168 | MGnify/ENA primary metagenome ERZ1108168 (study PRJEB35170, sample SAMEA104062421) | human gut metagenome | biome: human gut; feature: human-associated habitat; material: faeces | place: Denmark | collected 2012-06-12 ...
TACCTGTCAACACTTTTACAGGACAGCGCATTTTAATGCGTCGGCCCTGTACCGGGAAAAGGAGCGTTCCTTTCTGAGAAAGACAATTATAGTGAACTTACAAAGATACTATCGCCTGGCACACCTCCCCATGCGGGAAGCAAAGGATTTTGCTGGTGAGCCAAAGGAAGTTCTGTGGCCAATTCCATTATATCGTCTCCCAACAATGTACAGTAGGCTGGTAAGTTATAACGATCCATTTGCTCAAAGCTAATAGCAGCATAGCGAAGACGTATTTCCGCATCGGAGAATATCTCTTCATCGGGTAACAACAGAGGAGCAAGCGACAGCAGATTCAGTGCCGACTGCTCATAAGCTACCCAATGCTCGTGCTGCGGGCGATAGTGTAGATAGATACGGTTGGTATTGGATGCTTCTTGCATCAGAATTTTTTCAAGTTTTGAATTCATTATTATTTTCCTCAGTTGGTTTTGATTATTAATATTCGTTTTTCTTATTGCTTTGTAAAAAAGCCCCTATTACACATCTACACTTAGAGGAAATAGGGGCACACACAAACAAAACAAACAATATAATATACCCCGCGATTCACATCGAAGAAGTATAAGTGCCTTTAAGAGAATGCTATATACATTCTCTTTATCTTTCTACTCAAATATGTCAGTCTATACCCTTTTTATCAAAAATCGTCTTCATCCTGAAAGCGATACGTCCAGCCATTGATATTAATCTGTACGGCCAGCCACGATTCAGAGAAGAAAAAGGATATCTTATATTCATCTTCACGGTCCAGATATTCCTGTGCATTAGGAAAACTCCCTTCCATAGCAGACATTTTCAAATAATTAGTCAGATTGATATTGAAAACTTTCCGTCCCGTAGCTTTCTCCGTCACGATAAAACGGGTGGGACGATCTGCCATAAACCGCATTGTATTGAGTTCCACTGCTACAAGTGAAATATCATTCTGTTCCATATGGTAGGGACGGAAACTCAGAACATCATCAACCAGCAAAGAGTTATCGTAATTCAGATGACCATTTGACTCGATAATCTCATAATCATAATCATTCATGTTCAACGCCCAGTCGTCATCTGAATAGCCCTGGAACAGGAATCTCACTTTATTAGTGTCTTTTATGAGGTTTATCAACTCCGTCTGGTTACGGGTACCTGTGAACTCTACATCAATAATCTCACCATACCACAACGGCTCGAGTTTCTTACTCATAATAAGAGATTCTTCACGTTTCAGTTGCAATTTCAAATCCGTAAGGGTAGAAACTCCTGCCGTCAGTGAAGTTATGTCGTATGAATCACGTGCTCCTGCCCATGCCATAAGCTGATACTTTCCCACAGGCAGTTCTACAACCATGCGGTAATAACCGGTTCCAAGTGAAGCGCCTTCCTCTGCCTGCTTGAACATGAATTTACCTTCTTCATCAAATACATAAAGTTCCACTTTATCTACTTGCGTATGGAATGCATCGGCAAAAAGCATATTATAATCATACTTGAATTTAACGAATAAACGGCACTCCGGCAGATCTTCGTTAAAGCTATCGCATGAGGTCATCATCCAGGAACAGGCTACAAGAAGTCCCAGGGCAATGTAATGTATAAGGCTTTTCAGATTCATATTTTTTATTTTTCTAATTTAATCATATATAGAGTGGAAAAGAAACGGGTTCTTTTCTCGTAATTTCCAATTTTGGGGATAGAACCAAACAGTCGTTCTATCAAAACTATAATATCCCGGAATTTTTTATAGAGGAGTTTCCGGAAACTTCCTGAAGTTGAAAGTAAGGTTGTGGGAGCAATACTTATCTCCCACAACACTTAAATAAAGAATTAAATAAAACTACTAATCTGAAATTAGAATTCTACTTCCTGAGTATACCATGTCCATGGGTTAACATCAATCAGAATAGACATACGGAGATCATCATCTTCATCCTTATCTGTTACTATAGGAGGAATAGTAGGATATCCGGGATCATTGAATTTAGTGACACTAATATCGTAAACAGAATTACGAACTACACCAAACTCACCCAATTCATTGGTAGCTAAACTGGTATCGTCATGCTTAATCATCGCTTTATAGAAGCTATAACCTCCCTTATAATAAGTAAGAACATCTACCGTTTTTGCTCTGTCATCCACACCCAATATACCAGTTTTCGTATCCTTGAAATCCTGCATAAGAGTTGTAATAGCAGCAGCATCTGCAGTAGCAGGAAGAGGCACAGCAGCCAGACTTATTCCTACCAGATATTTGTTAAACGCAGTGGTCAAAGGTGTAGTGATGACAATAGGATCCGGATGAGTACTGAGATACTTATACTTCAGTTCTTTTTCAATCCAGTCCATCAACGTAGTAAAGGTATAGAAACCACCATCAATCAGCATCCAGTCTCCATTGGTTTCCTGATCAGTAGTAGTTGTACCATCTGCTTTCTGATACTCTTTAGGCATATATTTAGCTTTCACCAATATCTGCGTTGTATTATCATGCGTATTACCAGCCTGATTCTGAGTATTTTCAAGACAATATTCACTTTCTGTAGTCAGATGCCACGGAATCGCTGTAGCACCTGCATCAACATGGTTTTCATCATACACATTGTAAGATCCTGCCGGATGAGCCGTATAATTAGGGTCTATTCTATAAGAACCTTTCTTATATTGGTCAAACGGAGCACGGAAACCTCCTGTAGGAACATTCTGTTGTTCCAACCATGTCGGAGTTCTCTTAGAGAGAGGATAGTAGCTCTTGTTCGTTGTATTCAATACCCATTTAGCTTCGGATATATCCGCCTTAGAACTTGTTTGTGTAATAGTAACACGAACTTTGGCAACGACACGGTCAATATTGATAGTCAACGGATTGGCCTTTGCTCCGGCATCTGTTTTATAAAGACTCAGATCTTTCGGATCACCCAAAGTAGGACCGTCTTCGGTAATCGATGGTTCCAGGTCTCCTTTAGCATTTGTCATCATAAAACCATCGGTTGAAGAGATGCTGGCTGCCGTATTAGTAAGAGCTGCATTAACAACGGAATACTTTGTACCGGTAATCCATTTACTATTGACAGCATCATTCTGGAAGGTTGCAGAAGGATTGGCTACAATCAAAATACGCTTAGAAACTCCCGGTACTTTAAACGCAGTACCTGCACTTCCTGTAGGTTGTCCGGTAGCATCCACACCTGCCTCAGCATTGGTCAATAAAATATCAGCTGTCACTTCAGGATCAGCATCAGCCGTAAAGAAAATAGCTCTTACTTTCTTCAGTTCCGATTCAACAGCAGTCCCGTTTTGATGATCCGGAGTATTCAAGCCACGAGACTGAGACGGAGTTTTAATCCCCACAGCTACCCATGCATCCCCCTTAGGATCGGTTACCACGCCATAATCGATATCTTCTTCGACCACCGGCACGATGTCTTCATTACTACATGCCACAAATGCCAAAGATGCAAGTGCCAGCATAAAAAGATTCTTCTTTTTCATTGTTTACAATTAACTTAAAGTGTTTATAACTAAAATATTTATCTCTTTTGTTTTTGGTTTTTATTTTCAATCTCAGCTGCATTCGCTTTTTTCGTAGCCAGTTCCTCCAAATTGTGTCCGGCAGCTTTCAGACCCGATTCAGCAGCGGCTTTCAAATACTTCTCCGCATCATCATACTCTCCTTTTAATAACATTAATACACCCATAGCATTCGTATATTCCGGTAAATGCTTTTTAGAATTTACCATACCCAAATAGCGCTCTGCAGAAACCAGGTCATTGCGTGAAAGAGCAGCAGCAGCGGCGTTCATATTAGCAACCTCATCTTCAGGATACATCCTGACAGCTGTTTCAAACACATCAATAAACTCTTGCGAACCTGTCGGATAAGTATTAGCCACCAGGAACATTTCGTTCAGGCTCAGGTTCTGAGGACGTTTCTTTATCACCTCCCGTGCCTCGTCTACATCGAAGTTCTTGATATCATAATTCACTTTACAAATAGCAACACGCAGGCTTGGGAATATATTTTTCAACATATAACGGTAAGGTACACCTCCGCGAAGCTTCATCAGTTTTGCTTCTCTCCCCTGTTCAAGAGAAGTATACTCAATAATATCCAATATCTCATCTTTATACTCTATATCTATCGTATCAAGTGCCTTCACCAGCCCCTCCCAGTTTTCGCCACCAAAGATGATGTAATACTGATTCCGGGAAAAATCATACCGGGTTGCCAAATAATCACGCAACGCCATAGCACGTCCTTCAGACAAGCGTTTGTTATTCGCCAATGATCCTTCGGGCGAAGCATAACCAATAATATCCAGTCTGTTTACCTTGATACTCGGATCGGCCTTCAGATCGTCAATCATCGTACGAATCTTAGCCAACTCTTTAGGATTGTTCATGTATTCGGGACGAATATTTACTTTATTCACCTCAAAGTCCAGGAAACATTCTGCCTGTATATCACGACGCTTCACTTCTTCGGCCACCGGCTGTAAATAAGCCAGGTAAGGTGCCACAACATACGGGAATAGTATGCGTTCTAATGTAACCTTATCAATCAGTGGCTCTACACTCATCAAGGTCGATTCACCGCAACCACACTCATCACGCTGTAAAACCAGTTTAGCATCTTCCATCCATGCTTCATAAGGCAATATGTATCTATATTGAATGGTATCATTTTTTCTTTTGTTACCCTTTTCCACGACATAAGGACGCACATAACTCTTTCTCTCTTTAGCACTCATCACCGCCAGTCGGCGTTCGTAAGCCATATATTCGTCACGTCCTTTGATAGATACTTTCGGAAGATCATAAGTACGTTCCGGGGCAACCAGCTGCGGAATAAAATCGACTCCCCGGGCTGTTTTAACCTTCACATTATTCATGATAAAGTCGATATCTATATGAAGAAAATCACCCCGTTGTTCCAGCTGCATCGGTTTCACTGACACAACACCCTCATAAGAGCGGTCCTGAGCCACAGCCAGATTCATACTCTGACATAAGACAGCTAATACAAATACGATGAATTGTAGATTCCTTTTCATCATTCTCTTTTTATTTTATTACGTAAATAAGTGACAGACTCGCTTTGGTAGGACCGAAATAGTTCTTACTCGTATCCTTTATCTTAGTACCACACTCTGCACAAGGGTATTTTTCATACACAATACGCGCATATCCTACTCCGACAGATGCTTCTAAACTCCAGCGTTTTTTCAAGATCCACGAATGCCCTACGGAAATACCACCACCGTACAGGTGTCCTTGATATCGGTTGTTCTGCATATTCTCACTGATAAACGACCAGCCGGGAAATCCTCCTACATTGAAATCGGCGTAATGACCATGTACTCCTATAAATGTACGTCTGAAGCTTTCGCAAAACCAGTAACGGACTTCCGGCTGAACTCCCCAATGCCGGAGTCTGGCTCCATCATTAAATTTCCACGGATTATAGTTGAATGGTACGTCGAGCGTCCACTTGCGTGCCAGACCAACCTCCAGACCAAGATTCAGGGTAGTAGTAGCATCATAAAGCAGATTACTTTTGACAGCAATTTTCTGCGCTTTGCTGTTTACTGCAAAAGTGCAAAGTATGACTAATATGAGTATGAATACTTTCTTCATTATCAAGTTTTTATTTTTTCTGTTATCAAGATCCTCGTTGATATAAATATACTTTAATTCGTCTCGGTATATCTTCATTATCATCCTGAGGTTCTTTCGGATTTTTTATAGTTGTAAGATAGATCACCTGGTTTCTTGCAGAAGAAGTGGAAGCCACGTTTATATCAATTACTCCGTCTTCTACCAGAATACTATTCGGATCGGCACTAACCACACCATATTTGTTTTTCATTGTAATCCACGGTACATTGACTGAATTATCCACTTTTGCAGTAAGAAGATAATATTCAAAATCATAGGCACCGGAATTCTCCGTGTAATAGTTTACAATCATTCCTGCAGCCGGAATAATAGGTTTTCTTATCACGCTAATTGTCTGCTCGATGTTACCAAGCTTTATATTAATGCTTGAGTTAGCGGCACTGCCGGCAGGAAGCTTTACTATCACATTCATCGTGACCGGAGAATTCTGATTTGAGGCAGAAGGAATTCTTGCGGGCGATGGCGAAACGATAGTCATCGCACCATTGGCGACCTTCAGATAGTTACTTCCATCCGAGAATTGATGTGCGTAAGTGCAATCCGTCGTCAGTGTAAAAGCAACATACTGATTGCCTGAACTCTCCGTATTGTCATATATGATACAAAGCCGGTTACTTACAGCAAGAAAATATTCGCTATTGGCTTTAATTTCATAAGAAGAAATATCTGTTATTGTAACTTTATATTTCAAATTCATGTTATTAGGTTTCGACAGCATAGCGTCACTGTAAGTTGCAAACCCCGGAGAATTAGCAGATAGTATCGTAAACTCATATTCATGATTACGCTTTATATCCATATAATTGAGGCCATCATCGGCTATAGCCATCTTATAATAATATTGAACCCCTTTATAGAATGCGCGTATAATCATATAAGTATAAACATTGCTGTTTGCCTTTGCTTCATACACATATATAGGATCGGCTACATTAGTAACAGCAGAGACAAAATCTTCATTTGTATTACTTCTAATATAATTCAACATAGTTGTTGCCATTGTCAAATTGCCGGACAGATTATGCAGTACCGTATTTTTATTCAGATTATACACCGAATGTACACCCGATAAGGTGAAGTCTGTAGCATTACTCTTAACAACGATTTTGGCTACTGCACGCGTCAACTCCAATGGAACATCATCTGTACCTATTTTCGTATTTACATTAATCCCTCCGGTAACTTTATACAAATAGCTCATTGGCAACGTTTTTCCCACGAATGGAGGTTCATTTACAGTGTTTAATGGTATAACTGAAATCTGAGATGTCACATTAGCAAGCCTCTGACCTGTAAACAGGCTTTTAAAATTAGCAATCGAAAAGTCATAAGGCATATTGCCTATATAGAACTTTTCTTGCGGATTGGCTACTATTAAGATCCATGATGTGACACTTTGTGGCTTAAGCAAAACATAACTTTTATTACCAACATTAATGTTTGCTTGTGCCGCTTCTGCAAATACAGCATTATCAACTATACCATCACCAGCATCAGTGAATACAAGTACCCAAGGATCTTTGGATACTACATCTTCCAGCGCTTCCGCTCTGGACACAGGAGTATCGTATGATCTCAGCCTTGTAAACAGCTCGATGCTGACCTGGTCGGCTTCCTCGGTTTCTACCGGATAAATCTCCTTCTCCAGTACGCATGAAACCATACAGAAAAGTAACCAGAAGAGCATATATATCTTTATTTGCAATCTCATTCTTCACTCATTAATTCATTCATTCTTTACACACCTCAAAGAAAAACCACCCTTAAACGAAGTGCTTATAGGCGCTGTTCCCATATAGCTTAGCTCCATATTCCATACAGAACTCCAATCAGGATCAATTGAGCTTTTAGTCTCAGGAACATCAGCAGCCGATGCCGTCATATAAAATCCGGCACTCGGATGTTCTAACATGCCAGCCTCGTTTGCTCCTTTCACGCCATAGTTCCGTCTGCCCGCAGCAGGGAGAAACAAAGACTTATTACCATTAAAAAAGAGACATCCCCAGTATGCGGCATTCGCACTGTTTATTGTAACTCCATATTGTACATTATTGCCTGGAAGAAAATTCTGTTCGATAGGACGCCTGTCAAAATACCCATCTGCATAAAACCCGAATGTCATATTGTCGGGGAGAGTTACAGGAGTATAATATGAAGGCGATGTCACCTGACCATCGGACGGAGGATTCGGATTATAATCCGGATGACTTGGATTATACAATTCATTTCCATCACCAGTCATCGGATGTGCAAAAATGGATGCTCTCCATTCTGACGCATTCGCTTCCGCCTGTGAACTATTATGTGATGCCACACGCCCTCCGGATATACTTCCATCATTCGGCCGATGATAACCATTAGGGCATACTTCATAATCAGTACTATAACTTTCAGACGCATTTCCATTATCCCATATCAGGTATTCATAGTTTTTATAATAGCTCCATCCCCAGCCTATAAGACCAATCGCATTCTTATCAGGACGCGGATTCAATGCTCTATAGCCAAAATTGTCATAGTCTGCGTCTGTTCCCGCTTCATTGGCATAACTACCATATGACCCCGATTTTAGTCTTGTCCATTGGAAATGCGCTCCCGCTTTCGTCGGGAAATCGACTTCCGAAGCATTTCCTCTATTCACTACAATACTAAAAGGGCTCGTTACAGGGGCAGTTAGAAAACTGCTATGAGTCATATTGTAAACAGCAAATGCTCTCGATCCTGTGCGTCCTGTATATAGATAATCCGGTTTTTCACCTTGTCTTAAGTAAATAGTCGCCTCTATAGGATCTCCCCATCCCCACAAGTAATATTTCAATTTTACTGTTGCATATCTTGGGGTATTCGTCGTATTTGTTCCCGTCAATCCGATACGGAAATAAATACGTCCCTTGCCAGTTACACTTTTACCATCCTCCCCTTTCTGGGAATTGGGTATTACCAGAAAATCTTCGGCTTGTCCCGGATTAGCAGTCCCAACATTAGGATCGAGGCTGGGCGTCGTACTCAAAACAACCATTTTATTAGGATCATTGTCCACCCATGCACTCCAATTCACCAGTGTCCCAGCATATGTATCGACTCTGGCATGTTGCCCCATGATAATACGTTCTCCACGCTGATTATCTTTCCAAAAGGCACCGGCATAACCCGTTGCACCGTTTGACGGTTCCGCAGCCGGATGATAAAATTGAAGACGTTTACCATTTTGTATTATCTTAACTGTAATCTCCCTTTGTAGAGCATTACTGCCATCTTCATTTTCTGCCGACAACGTAAGTTTATATGTACCGCTCACATTTCTGGCCATACTAAAATAATCATCTACTCCACTTCCCCAATATTCTCTTTCAACCCATCCGTCAGCCAATAAGTCCATGTATCCTGTACCCGTTCTCTGTCCATTTTGGTATTGAACTGTATACATGAACCGTTCGGGAGCAGTAGTCTTGTCTATGGTGTATTGAGATGCCAGGCTATTAAAAATACGGTTAGTTTCCACCATCTTACCAGCATCTACATCGTACACTTCGGGCAGCACTTTGACTACAGGCATGTTTGACCAGAATGAAATCCGGCTGCCGTTAAAGTCTGTTATCGATGCATCCACATGCGAGATTCTTAATATACGTTGATTATCTATGTTCCAATCACTATCCATGTCCACCCATTTGGAAGCCTTGATATTCATTTCCAGCGGTTCCTTAATGATGCCATGCAAATCCAACATTGTATTACCTGGCAGACTGTAGTTCACCGGACTCGAAGCTATCTGTAGTTCACAAAAAGGACTATAGTGGCTCCCCATATCTACTGTAAGAACCACAGCCTTTGTTTTGTCCCCCACTGTACTCAGTTCCTTAGCTGGCAAAATAATTCTGCTTATCCTCTTTGCCCATATCCTCCCACCGGTCGGAGCCTCATCTGAAAAATAACTCCCATCATCATCTTTAGAGAAAGTACGGATATTGTTCTGCCCGATCGTACCTTGATAATTGGAAGTAAGAGGTACTACATCCGGAATATTCTCGAATATAAGTCCCGAGAAAATATCTTCCAGATCATCTTCCGACTCTAATACTACATCAATCCGTACTGCCAATCTTTCAAGAGCCAGTTGCAACGGATCCACTGTTGTATTATCACTTAATACAGCACCTTGCCCACCCGACAGAACTTTTACATCTTTAATCTCCTGTATCATCGGAATAACCTGTTCGGATGAGAAAAAATATTCAGGATACGCAATCTCATCCAAATCAGCATACTTCGTGATTCCATTCAATTTATTTATGATAAGCTCGTGGGGAGGTTCATTAGCAAGAAAAACAAAATTATAATCTCCGGCATCAATAGAGTGCTTTATAACATCCCCATTCTCAGCAGTATAACGTTTATTTGAAACACATTTTCCGTTAGCTTGTTCAAATGCCAGAACACGAAGTGATTTAACGATGTAGTCATCAGGAACAGTTCCCGGATTCGTTGCAGCCCGCGTCATTGTTCCTCCAATCATTATATATGAATTACCGCTTGTTTTATTATCAGTGAAAATATCATCAAAACAAGATGAAAACATCATCAATAATAAAAAATAGAGTAACCCTTTAATATATATGTCTCCACTTTTCTTCATCATCCTATAAAACTTTCCTTTCTAAGTTTAGTGTATGCATCCGCCAAATAGCGATGCATTCAAAGGAAGTTTCTTTGCGTTCTTTATGTATCACGCGGTGCAGAAACTTACCTGATCCTCACATTACAAAGATCGTGATATTGTAGGAAATGCAGAATTGTATTCATTTCTAATATAGTCAATTAAGCCCTCATGCTACCAATAAAAAGGAGAGTAAAAGCCAGCGAAGTTGCTAAATATAAAAAAAAAAGGTTAGACAAAAAAGGTTTTGCACAATTCGCACAAACAAAATAGGGGAGTTTCGATATTAGAAAATGATATAACTTTTAAAAGTAAAATTAATTATATAGAATAACAGGCGTTTAAGTAATACCCTATCTACAAAATAATATGAAGAGTAATTAACCTCTAATCTATGTTTATTCTCCCTCCTCCCGCAAACATTTTTTCTTTCTTTATTGTTGGAACAACAATTAATCATTTAAAATATTATCGATATGAAAGAAAAGAAGGAAGCCCGTGAAGAACGGAACAAAGAAAAGTTGGCTCACGGCGATTGGATAATGGTCGAATTTTATGCCCACTGGCAGCCTGAAAACAAGAGAATGCATCCTGTCATAGAGGAGTTTAAAAAATTAATGAAAGGGACTCTTGAGGTAGTACAAATTGACATCGATCAGGAACGTGCTCTTGCAGAACTGTATACCATTGAAAATACTCCTACCTATATATTAATGAGAAAGGGCGAAGAACTGTGGAGACAATCCGGAGAATTAAGTCTGGAAAGACTGGAAAGAGCAGTGAAAGAATTTAAACCCTGACACAGGTATTGCTGATATAGACCACAGTCAAAAGCAATTCGAACAACAGAGTGTACAAATAAGAAGTGAGCTCAACTGATTGCGATAAAAAAAACATTAACAAATCCGAATTAAAGCAACATCATTCTATTGTTCAATAAAAACAAACTCCCTGTAAAGCATTACTTTACAGGGAGTTTCATGTTTTTTACTTCTCAGCGGAGAGACAGGGAACGATTATTCTTCCTCATATCTTCCTTATATACAGCACTTTACCTATTTGAATCTATCCAAGTACACCGAATAGTTTACCGCATAGGTTTGTTTCGCAAATTTACCCTTTTGCACTAATTTTCTGTGCAAATATAAGGAATATAATCCTTCTTTCCAAACCCTATGATACAAATTAAGATAAATATTTTGTCTAACTTTAGATATATAAATCGCCCAATTATAGGAGGGGTTTTATACCCCAACTTAGGATTATCAATAGATTTATCAAAATTGCTCTTCACTATCATCGACTAAAAATAATAAACCTCTAAAATACTCTTTGTATAATAGCCCAAATTTACTATATCTTTATCAAAATCTGAATATTTCACTTAAAAAGACTATCTTTACATATTCTACTAAATTATAATATTCTAAATTATTATGAGTACATATGTCATAAAATACATAGAAGTAAAAGAAAAAGCAGAATGGAAACCATTGCTATGGTATTCAAAGAGTTTTGATAAGCATTATCCTAAAGACGAGGATAAGGAGAAAGAAGTACTTTGCCACTACCAAAGTTTCGTTGAAAACCTCTCTGGCTTCAGACAATATCTAAACGATTCTGACTTTTCCGAACGAGGTCTGCCTAGTGATTGTAGCCAACCCATATGCAAAGATATAGAATCAGTAAAACACAAATGGGGAACATCCTACTACACCCTCAATGAACTTTCTATAGCAATAGAGAAAGAAGAAACACAAATGCTAAAATACATGCATAAAGCGATAGATATGAAAATGCTGTACCGTCTGAATAATATTGAGTTACTGCTAACAGATAATAGCAAAAAACTAAAGGCCTCAGATGGAGAAAGTAATTTTCTTGAAGAACTATCACTGGAAGACCTATATAGCGAATCCATGGAAATAATAAATCAACTGAAATACATACATAATGTTGTTCGTTATTTAGTAAATGAAATTTTTGGATATATAAATGACGATAAAATAAGAGTCATTTTCTACATTGAATAATATAGAAGTTGTTCAGAAATAGACAATTCTTCCAAAGTATCGTCAACTCCGATATAATTCCGAACAGATACTTACATCAAACGATATTCAAAAAATATTCAAACAAACTAGCCTCTTGGAACAAATGGACATTCCAAGGATTCTATTTTTACTAAGCAAAAAAAATACAACTCTATATATAAATAAATACACTTCCAATGTAATGAAACTAATTACTTATTTTTTATTTATAATCTTAGCATAAGGTTGAGTGTTTTTATATCAGAATGGCCAAGAACCTTGAACAAACTCTCAATAGGCATACCGTTTGCCAAACAAATAGTTGTTGCCATTGTATGTCAGTCAAGGTGGAAAAACAGTTGAAAAACGGGCAAAACAAAATTGTACAGAAAAAAGGCAGTTGTCTGTTGAGCCATTCTTTCAATTCCTTGCTTTCACTGCGTTTGCGCAGAGCGGCCACCCTTTGGGCGGTTGCCTGAAAACGTTTCATCATCGACTCGTATGTACGGGCTTCTATGCTTATTACTTCCATTTCTCATTTTTTATCGGTTTATTAAGATAACCGATTATTCGTGCTATATATCAGAATAATAAGCCGTGGAAGCATCAGGCAGCAAGTGGCGCAGGAGGGAGCCAAAAAGGCTCCTTGCTTTATATTTCTATGATAACATTTTCATAGCTTGAATCAAGAACAGCTCTAGGATTTTGGTCATAAGTCAGTTCTTTTTTTGTATATGCAGCAACATTACTGGAAAGATAATCGCTTAATAATCTATCTGTAATGTATTTACCGCTTTTTACAACCTCTTTTATACCTCCACCCAATGCTTCAACTAGATGATGTGTCCATATCCCATTTTGTAAATTATCACTTGAATATGAGCTTTGACCTGGTTGGCAAGAAAGAAACATTGCATAATAAGGGAAATCATGAGAAAGCATTATTAACTCTTCATCATCTATATCAGAAATCTGAGCTCTTTTATTTTCATCTTGAAAAATCTGAGCACAGGCATCTATGAATATAAGTGCATTTCGACACTTTGATTCTCGTAAAGGATCAAGCAGTATTTTAGTTAATGAGACTGATGTTTCTGCTATATGGTGTTTATGGGTATCATAAGTTGATAGATAGTTTGTAATCCCATTATGAAATCCATGCCCGACATAATAAAATATTAAACGATCATCTTCTGTTAACGAATGAAACAACCCTTTGAAATTATACTCTAAATGATTTTGCAGAGCTTCCTCGTCTAAGAATGTAATAATATCATCTTCACTCAATTCCATTGTATTAATCAACATATCTTTAAATTTTAAAGCATCTGCTCTTGCATATTTTACTTTTGAAATCTGATGACTACTTGGGGCGTAATTTTCTATTGCAATAATTATTGCAAAGTTTCTTTTAATATTAGGATTATTTAAAATAACTTCTTGCTTAGATTCTTTTTCTTCTAAGGTACTATTAATGCCTTCTCTGATATATTTTTCATTATCAAATAATATATCGGTATCCGACTTCTCTGTTCTAATTACAAAAACAGATTTTTCTTCACTCATTAGCCAATCATAAGTTACTGGGGGAATCGGTGAAAGTAATGATATTGCCTTTTTTGTTATTTCAACAATCCTAAAATCGGTACTGAGCCCAACAATTTGGTTTGAAGAAGAATCTATTTCTTTCAGGCCAAAAATTAATGTTCCACCATCAGTGTTGGCAAAAGATGATATAATCCTAGCTATTTTTTGAGGTGCATATGGTACAGGATCGAAATCTAGTGTTTCTGATTTAGGGGTGTTAAATAATGCTCCAACATCAGAGTTGGAAATGGTCGCATTTCTGACTGGAATTCTGTTAATGCCCGTTTTCTTCAGGAGCTGTCCCAAAGTTATTTGCTTTGGTGTATTTCCACCGTCCTCATACCAGAATTCCGCATTTACATATTCCAAAACATCAAATTCAGAGGTGTAATAAAGAAGGACTATGTCACCATCAGAGGGTCTGGTAACAATATAGACGTCTTTCCCATCTTTTTTTATTCCACCAAATACGCTTGGGGCAATTTCTGTAGCCTCACAGCAATCATATCCAATGGTTGGCAAATATGTGATGATGTTTGTTTTGGCTCGCCTTATTATTTCCTGTACATATTCAAGTTTATCATATAAAGAAGTGGGAGAATGGAAGAATGAAGATGATAATGTTCGGTCTTTTTCTAACAATTCTTTTAGCTCATCAACGGATTCAATACCCAGACTTATTAGTTCATCAGAAGTAATTTGCCTTTTGCCATCGATTAGGCTTAAAGTTTCAGATCTCTGCTCTTCTTTTTCGATTTTTGATCCTTCTGGTAATTCTATCCCTTCTTTTTGAAAATGTTGTTGTATTTCACTAACTTCAGACCTTAGCAGAAAGTCTAACTCATTACTATATCCTTCTATTCCTAAAAAATCACATAGTTTATCAGGCAAATACATTAAGGATAAGTTGCTATTCCATGGAGAAGTAACATACAAGACATTATCTTTCAAATGAAACTGCACAACTTTCTCCCAATCATTATATGTAATCTTTAACTCTGAAGCTTCATAAATCTTTAGCTTTCCCTGTGCGTCATTTATTTTTCTAACTTTACTCTCATCATTCTCACTTTCTTCTGATGTGATCCATCTTTCCAGATAAGGAATAACCGTATCAAGCTTCCCTCTTAGATCTAAACATTCATTTATATCATCATACCATAAGTTGAATTTTTCTTGTTTAAAAACTTCTATTCCCAATGCTTCCAATAACTCTTCTGCGTATTGGTGTTTCTTGTTTAATGAATTTAAGAATATGAAATTAAACTCATCATGAAAGATTGAAATATCTCCGTCTGCATAAAATCGAAGTTCCTTTACGGGATGAAGTATACCGGATTTATCAGGAAGTTTTGAATAATCTGTCCATTCTTGTAGTATGTCATATTCTTTACTAGACCAATTAGGAAATTCATCAAGTAAAAGGCTATATATTTTTTGAACTCTTTCCTTGTTTTCAAACTTAATTCTACTTCCATCTTCTGAGTCATTGGTTATATTGGTCAATAGCTCCAAATAATCAGAGAGAGAAAACTTAGTTTTAAACTGAAAAAAAGATCTCCAGTCAGCAGAAAGTTGTGGACCATCAAATATGGGCAAATAATTTCCTGCAATCTCAATTAGATTCTCCTCATTGATGAATGTATCTGATGCTCTCCTACAAATTTTCATTTTTGTAGGAAGACATTCTATATTACACACATGCCACTTAATGTAATTCTCTACAGAATTCCCCGAAGTTTGACCAGCCATCCCGTGTCTGCCCCAAAATGCTGTTGCAGGTTCATTAAGTGATGTAAGGGAAATATTATCAATTACATCAACCCAAAAAACTTTTGCAAATGTATAGTCATTGGATTTAGATAGAAATGAAAGACTAAGAATATTACTGTAATTACATGCTTTAAAAGAAGAAACAAAAGGACTGAAAAACTTATCTTTTTTATCAAAATAATCTTCATGGAAATTCCCTTCTTGAATAAGCTCATCTACATCTATTCTATCTTTAAATTTAATTATCTCTATACTGTCCTTAACTCCCATCATCTTAAAAAAACGACACCATTCATCTTTATCCGTTCGATTGGAAATGTATGATTCACTAACAAATATATCGTCTGAAAATAATTTTTCTAAAGGTAATCTTGGTTTATAAACATCCGATAAATAACATTGGTTTGCTGCTACTAAATTTCCATTTTTTATAAGTAATTTCAACTTTCCCAATTGATTCAACAGCTCTTTATCTACTTCTCTTTGTAGATACAATTTAAAAATAGTCTGAATGGTTGGAATAGCATTCTGATGATTTATGTAAGTCCCCGAGTTTTCTAAAATAGTCTTTTTTAGATAAGCTAAGTCCGTCTTTTCAATAACTCCCAGAGTTTCCAACCATCCTCTTTCTTCGGGTGAAGTCAGTAACCAGCCTTGAATATTCTCATGAAGGAAAGAGAGTTCATTTTGAGGATTATTCCAGTTTTCATCATCAGGCTCAGGAAAATATATTTGTGATGGACTTTTTAATTCATTTTTATGATCATAGATAAAATTCCATTTAGAAATCGAATTATTTGTGACTTCTTTTACTTCTTCATTCTCACATAAAGATTTGAAATGGTTTATCAATCTTATATTCTCCTCTATAGTATGATTCTGCTTAAATGAATGAAATTTAAGAAAAACAGGAACATCTTGCCACTCGAAAGCGGATACACCTAAATCTTTAAACTTATTTCCATATCCGGTATGTGCAACAAAAGGGTTAGATACAATTGTAGATTTATTATCTCTATTGATGACAAAATCTCTTATGCGTTTATCTCCCACAAAACTTTTTTTAGAGAGAAAAGTAAAATCCTGAATAGCCTGATTGCGCTTTAAAAGCACTCCTTGTTCTGAAATAATAAAAGGAATACCTTCTAAAGCTTTATTTATTCCTTCATGATATTTATTACTAAGAGCATCACCTATGTGCATTTTTTTAGGAAGTAAGTTATAAGCTTGATACTGGTATTCACTTTTAACCAATTCTGCAATCCATCTATATAATTCTATTGCAATACATTCGAAAAGCCACTGATTCCATACGGAGTCAATATGCAAAGATTCTCGATTTGCAGAAGTTAAAAAGCTTGTATTGACCAGTACAGGCAAAAAATAACTTTTCTCATCGGTTGGTAAATAGGCATATAGTAATTGCTCTCCTTGACTCAATGCTGTTAATTGACTATCTTTTATTTTTGCAGCAAGTGTTAATTCTACTTGTGAAGCTTTCTTCAGCTTATCTGGTATGTTTTGTTCATTTTCAATTTGCTGTTTTATCTCAGGTGGGATTACTAGCTGCTTTGAATGAGACAACCACTCAACTTTCTGAACGTCGTTCTCTTTTATTTTTATTTTTCCGCCTGCTCTATGTACTGAAATCCCATAGAGCTTATGTGTCTGAAATTCGATGTATTCTATGTTTTTTAAGAATAAAAACATATTCACATTTTCAATAAGATCACTTACGGCCTTTTCAACGTCTTTCGCATTATTCAAGTAAACAAGTGTAGCTACACTCCAAGCATCCGTAGCTAGAAAAGATTTTATTTCTTGAGGTATTTCAACCTCCTTGGTTTCAATAGGGATTATTTGCCATGGATATAAAAAATTTCGTTCATTTTGTACTTCCCATTCTTTCTGAGACTTACCCCATTCGTTTCTCCAAGCAAAATTATAACCTTCATCAAATCTAAAATAGTTCTTTTGAGAATACACAATTACTTTATTTGATTGACCAAAAACAGCTTTAAACCCAATTCCTTTGTAGCCGGTTTTTTCAATAGAATCTTTTTTTGTGCCATGACTTACAGAACAAAGCCCTTCCAAATCTCTCACACTAAAAGGTTGTCCTGTGTGAGCCAGAAGTAATACATTTCCAAAGAAACGAATATGAATGGCTACTTTTTTATTGGGAAAAACCGAGTCATCTGCGTTTTGTAATAACTCATATATAAACCGCTTAGAATCTGTATATAAGTCACGGGATAATGACTTCAAGGATTCAGCTTGGTTGATAGCTTGCTCCGGCAAAGCATAACGTGTATTATTATCAAATATTCTTTTTATATGTTCTGATAAATTCATAAATATTATGCTTTTAGATGTAATGTTTGAAAGGCAAAACCCCTGTTTTGATATCTTTTCCTGCGGTAAGAATCTCACCAATGGAATCTGCAAATTTTAAAGTAACTGGCACTCCATCTCCATAGATACACGCATTGTAATTCAGCTTCGTTAAACTTAATATATCTTTACATACAGTATCAATATTTGCACTTCCCCTTGTTATTGCAATGTCAACCGGATTAGGCGTTTCCAATCCCATTTGTGTCTTAAATCTTGGAATAAACCCTTTTGTCCACAATAAAGCCTTCGAATCATCATATTGCAACATCGTTCCCCGTGGTACACAATATGAGAAACCTCTGTAAAGCTTAAATGTACCATTTGCTCTAATCCTAACCCCTATAATTTGTGATTTTCCCTGTACCGCTTCTTCAAATCCTTTCCACTCAACATCATCAAAATATGTTTTTGCATGAATGAATATTTCTTTCGGGTAATTTCCAAATTTACTATAATATGATTCTAATGATTGAGATATAATTTCATAAGCATCTTGTTCCGACAAATGAAACTCTCCACTTTTAGGGTTCCACCAAGGGCCAACATTCCCTTTGAAAACCATTCCATCACCAGAATCTAAAAACATTTGAGCAGCACAACAAGCGTTCTTGTTATTAGAGTCAGATTCTATTTTTTTATAAACTAAACCAAGGTAACAAACGCCATTACGAACATCTCCCAGCTTCCAAGGAAGTCCACCTAATTTGTAATATAATGTATTCGCAATATTCCATGCTTTAGCTGTGTCGAATTTTCGCTCTTCATCAATTCGTTTTTGGGGATAAATATCTTCGTATGCGATTTTACTTTCTCGGATTATTTGAGTAACAATCTTTGATGATAATATTTTTGCTTTTAATTGATTATGAAAATTTACTTCAAACTCGTACGCTTCCCGTAGCAAATCCTTTTCTTCCTGAAAGAATAAGTCCATTTGAGCCGAATTACGGTCTTGTTTCTTTAATCCAACATTGACATTTTCCTCTGATTTCGGGATTTTAGAATTGGGTCGTCCAAACTGATAGATGATTTCAGGAATAACAACAAACCAAACATCAACAGGCATTTCTTCTTTTTCCGTGTATTCGATTAATTGTGTTACATACAAATTTACCCAATTATGAACCCGTTGATGAGAATCAGTATAATTCAGGTATTTATTGATTTCATCTTCTTTAATATCAATTTGAATGATATTATCAAAATTGACTGATATCCCAAAAATAGTTTCCAATCCAGGGAAATTGGGGCGTGCTATGCTGGGGTCGGAATTAATGACTGGCGAATGAATTTTCTTCAAATAATCAACCATCTTATCCCTAAGCCCCTTGGTTCCAATAACACCAATGTTCTTAATCCCTCGGATTTTCATTTGATCAAAAGGACCAAATAGCATTAATCCATCTCTAGGGTCAATCGCTTTTTGAGCATTTCCAAATGTCAAGAGCGGTTCATCTATGTATTTAAGTACTGGTTCAATCATCGGATTCTCCTTCTTCAGTTATCTCTTCAATATATGCTTCCACTTTATCAATATCCATCTTAGCATTGGGATCATTATAACCCACTTCACTCCAAAACATTTCAGGCCATTCTTTCATTTCCAAGTCATATTCATCACTCACAGAAACCTTAATCTTGATTTTTCCATCTTCATCTTTCAATCGCTGAATAAAGGCTAATTGTAAATCTCTCCATTCTTCGTTAAAAAATCTTTTCCCTTTCTTTCTTCTATATGAATGTTGTTTTTTATCGTCATCAATAATTTTAAATCCATCGGAAGTAAATAGAATATGAGATTTTATAGAAAATCCAACAATTGGAAACAATATTGTTTGGATGGAAATACCATAGTGCCAAGAACCAATATTTTCATATTTTCCTAAAATAGACTTTGACTTCTTCCTGTTCCCAAACGGATAGGTAAAGTCTATCTTCTTCACCCAATCATATTTTGGCAAGAAATACGCTATTCTTTTATTTGACATTTCATATTTTTTTAGCCATTTCCGCCAAAACAAATTTGATGCAATGCAACAATACAATAATCTTTTGAAATGATTTTCGACTTCTCTGTGCTGCGGGAACTTATCTGATTCAAATCCTTCAAGAACATCACTTAAAGAAAATGTATATGTATTTTCGGGTAACACTTCAATTTGCTCACCATCCCTTAATACCGTAAAATTTAGTTTCTTGTCAAATGATGACAGTATGTTTGACTGAAGGCTGATTGGAATATCTTTATTTAAATCTCGAATTGCTTTGGCTTGCGCAGCATTTGTAAACAGATACATGTAAAATTGCTGGGGAATGTCTTTGACTTGCCACCATGAAGTATAAAACAATTCCGTTTTTGAGATGATTGAGCAATTTGATATGTATTCATTCTCATACCACTCTGAAAAGGTAGATTCTATATTCATCGACTTTTTAGGAACAGCATCCTTTTCAATTTTTTTTAATAATTGTTTTAGGCCGTCAGCCCAATTATCGTTGAATGAGATGTGATTAATGTTTGGCAGTCCAATTACCAAATTATAAGGGGACTCATCTATATGCAGAGGGATAATAAAATCCTGCAATCCATGTTGAGAAGCAATGCTTTTAGCATACTCTATCTCGTTTTCAATTCCGGGCTTTAGAATACCGTCATGTGTCACGATATTCTTTGAATAGACGAATAAGACTTTTATAGAGCTTTCAATGGCTTTCTGTATTGTAGGCCAAAAACGTTCGCCGCCTAATAATCCTTCCTTGTCTATCCATGTATTATAACCAAGCATTTCTAATCTTGATGCTATCCATATGGAAAACTCGTTGTCTTGCGGGGTTGCATGACTGATAAATATAGTATCTCTCGCCATATTTTATTCCTTTGTTGAAACAAGTAAGTCTTTCACATCCACTTTCAAGGCATTGGCGATTTTCACCAATGTTTCAAGCGAAGGTTGTGATTCATTGGTACACCAACGGGAAACAGTAGCTTCATTCTTTTCTAAAGTTTCAGCCAACCACTTTCCGGTTTTATTCTGCTCCACAAGTACGACTTTTAGCCTATTTATCTGTTTCATTAGTCATTTTTTTGATGTATTTTGCAAATATAGTGATTTATATTGAATTTCTTAGCTCAATCATATTTTTAGTTATCAACATTTTAAGCAAATCGAGTAGGAAGAAAACGAAAGCAGTTTTCTTCCTACTTTCATTTTCCACCGCCGAGTAAGCAAGGGGAGTTTCACCCCGAGCTTCTCAATAAACCGTGCGTG
>ERZ1108168.723-NODE-723-length-20601-cov-7.393264_pt1 | contig 20601 bp, 20 predicted proteins | sample MGYA00403704_ERZ1108168 | MGnify/ENA primary metagenome ERZ1108168 (study PRJEB35170, sample SAMEA104062421) | human gut metagenome | biome: human gut; feature: human-associated habitat; material: faeces | place: Denmark | collected 2012-06-12 ...
AAGAATTAAGATGGTGATGGAACATGTCTTTTTCAACTAAATTGAAGAAGAACCATTCTTGTTATACTAAAGTGTACAATATTGTCATGCATAAGTGTACAATCTTATAAAACATGAGCTACAAGTGAATGCATACCATTCTACTTGTAGCTCATATTTATAATGCAAGTTATAAAATTCAGCTGCCTATAAGGCAAGCCATTTCAGTTACCACTTCAAATCCGGGAAATAACTCGTCAGGCAATTCCTCAAAATACTCAATGTAATGGGTTTCACCAATACCTCTGTTGCTCCACATTTCATTGCATTTTCTTTATCGGAACTGAATGCATATGCAGTCTGCATTATGATAGGTATTTTCTGATCCTCTTTACGAATAATCACTGTTGCGTCCAAACCAGTCATTATCGGCATTTTAATATCCATAAGTATCGCTGCAGCTTTGCCACGATTCTCATTGAACAACTTCACTATTTCCTCTCCGTTCTTAGCCCACAGGATATCACATTTTTTTCCTATGATAGCCTTTATCAATTTGAAATTACTGTCATCGTCTTCCGCCACCAGTATTAGCGGACGGAAGTCTGTTGTTGATTCATTTTCCATTATAATGATTGTTATATTCGCGTGTACATATTTAAGTATATCGTATTATATCATACGCATTCAGCGCGCAAGTTATAAAAAAAAATAATATAAATGATTATCTTTGCCAAAAAAGCGAAGATAAGCTGCACCTTGGCATAAAAAATGAACTCGTTCATTTTATTCTACTCCCGGTTTGCATTATCTTTGCACCTCATTTTAACGAACATATATGATTTCAGTAGACGGAGTTGCCGTAGAATTCGGCGGAACCACCTTATTTAGTGATATTTCTTTTGTAATTAACGAAAAAGACCGTATTGCCCTGATGGGTAAAAACGGAGCAGGTAAAAGCACACTGCTTAAAATATTGGCAGGAGCCCGCCAGCCGACCCGAGGGAATATTTCGGCTCCCAAAGAGTGTGTTATTGCTTATCTTCCACAGCATTTAATGACCGAAGACGGACGTACCGTATTTGAGGAAACAGCACAGGCGTTCGCTCATCTGCATGAAATGGAGGCCGAAATAGAACAATTAAATAAAGAACTGGAGACCCGCACCGATTATGAAAGTGACAGTTATATGGAACTGATTGAAAAGGTTTCGTCACTGAGTGAAAAGTTCTATTCGATTGATGCAACCAACTATGAAGAGGATGTAGAAAAAGCATTATTAGGACTCGGTTTCGTGCGTGAGGACTTCCATCGGCAAACAAGTGACTTCAGCGGTGGCTGGCGTATGCGCATCGAACTGGCAAAACTGTTACTGAAAAAGCCGGACGTATTGCTACTGGACGAGCCGACCAACCACCTGGATATTGAGTCTATACAATGGCTGGAAGATTTCCTCATCAACAATGGTAAAGCGGTAATCGTAATCAGCCATGACCGTAAATTCGTTGACAATATCACCACCCGTACCATCGAGGTGACGATGGGACGCATCTACGACTATAAAGTTAACTACTCCCAATATCTGCAATTACGCGCAGAACGTCGTGTGCAGCAGCAAAAACAGTATGACGAACAACAGAAATTCATTGCCGAAACCACCGAATTCATAGAACGGTTCAAAGGAACATACTCCAAAACCCTGCAAGTACAAAGCCGTGTAAAGATGCTCGAGAAACTGGTATTGCTGGAAGTGGACGAAGAAGATACATCGGCTTTACGCCTGAAGTTTCCGCCTTCTCCCCGTTCGGGTAGTTATCCGGTAATTATGGACAATGTAGGTAAAACCTATGGCGAACATACAGTATTCAAAAATGCTTCACTCACTATAGAACGCGGAGATAAGGTAGCATTTGTCGGAAAAAACGGTGAAGGTAAATCCACATTAGTGAAATGTATCATGAAAGAAATCGAACATGAGGGTACATTGACTCTGGGACACAACGTACAGATAGGATACTTCGCACAAAACCAGGCCTCACTGTTAGACGAGAACCTAACCGTATTCCAGACCATCGACGATGTGGCTAAAGGAGAAATCCGTAATAAGATACGCGACCTGTTAGGAGCTTTCATGTTTGGCGGACCGGAAGAATCAATGAAGAAGGTGAAAGTACTATCGGGAGGCGAGCGTACACGTTTAGCTATGATTAAGCTATTACTCGAACCGGTAAACCTGCTGATTCTGGATGAGCCTACCAATCATCTTGACCTCAAAACAAAGGATATCCTGAAACAGGCTTTAATTGATTTTGACGGTACGTTGATTGTCGTTTCACATGACCGTGACTTCCTGGACGGACTGGTAACAAAAGTATACGAATTCGGCAATAAGAAAGTAAAAGAACACTTGTGCGGTATCTACGAATTTCTTGAAAAGAAAAAGATGGACTCTCTGCAGGAGTTAGAAAAGAAATAGTGGTACTTCCCGCACGGGGAGGTACGCCAAGCGATGGGTATATTTTGAAACGCGGATTAACGCGAATTTGCGCAAATTAAAAGACTGTTATTCTATCTCGTCTTTCTTTGTGCAAATCCGCGTTAATCTGCGTTTTATTGAATAATAATACTCTATGGAACTCTGTGAGCCTCTGTGGTGAAATCCCTCCAAATTATCTTTTTAATATTTTAAGTACTATAATTTGCTATTCGATAAGGTAAATCCTATCTTTGCCAGCCGATTAAAGTTTTAAATTTGAAGAACAAAAGGTACATATTCTATATTCTATTTGTCATCAGCATCATTATGCTGGCAGTACCCCTTGTTCCCCATCATCACCATGCCAATGGGATGATTTGCATGAAACATGATGTAACACCCGAAGAACAATGCCCTGTACACAATCACCACCGGGAAAATGACTCCTGCTGCAGTAACGAATGTCTGGCGCGTTTTTCATCTCCTGCACCCAGTGCGCAGGTAGATTTGGGACCACAACATATGTTTGTTGCAATCTTATTCACCGACTTTATAATTGAAAATCTACTCCGACCTCAGGAAAAACAATTCACTAACGAATATGTCTACCGAGAGTCTTTACACGGCACGAATATCACTCGTGCCTTCGGACTTCGTGCCCCTCCATCTACATTCGTCTAACCGAACAATGTAGCTATTACATTGTTTGCAAGACTGTTGCACCCGCAAACCTCTACTTTTGCAGGGTGAATTGTGACGAATTTACAAAAACGAAATCATTAAGAATGTATTTTATATAATCATGAAGAAACTTATCTTTATGGGAGTTCTGGGATTGTTTATTCTGGGCTCCTGCAACAACAAACCGGGAAATAATCCCGAGGAACACAATCATGGTACCGAGGCTCACAACCATGACCACGAAGGACACGATCACGAAAATGAAGGACACAGCGCCACCAAAGAGTGCGAGGGACATGACCACGGTAGCGAGGCTTCCGAAAGCGAACATAGTGATGAAATCATTCTGCCCAAAGCTAAGGCAGAAGCTGCCGGAGTGAAGGTGAGCACTATTGAACCGGGGACTTTTGAACAAGTAATAAAGACCAGCGGACAAGTACTTGCCGCACAGGGAGACGAAAGCGTAGCTGTAGCTACGGTAGCCGGTGTTGTCAGCTTTCACGGTAAAGTTACCGAGGGCATGAGTGTAGGGAAAGGCAGTACCCTGCTGACCATCTCATCCAGTAATATAGCAGATGGTGACCCGGTGCAACGTGCCCGTATTGCCTATGAAATCTCAAAGAAAGAATACGAACGTATGAAAGCGTTGGTTAAAAACAAAATCGTATCCGACAAAGATTTCGCACAAGCCGAACAAAATTACGAGAATGCCCGTATCAGCTACGAAGCACTCGCCAAAGGAAATACCAAAGGCGGACAGGCCATATCTTCTCCTATCGGCGGATATGTGAAAAATATCTTAGTCAAAGAGGGAGATTATGTTACCATCGGACAACCGTTGGTCAGCGTAACACAAAACCGTCGTCTTTTCCTGCGCGCAGAAGTTTCAGAGAAATACTACCCATATCTGCGCACTATTGGTTCGGCTAACTTCAAAACGCCGTATGATAATAAGGTGTATGCACTGAAAGAATTAAGCGGACGCCTCCTTTCGTTTGGCAAGTCTGCCGGAGATAATTCATTCTATGTTCCGGTAACATTTGAGTTTGACAACAAAGGAGATATTATTCCCGGTTCGTTTGTAGAGGTATATCTACTGTCAACCCCAATGGAAAACGTTATCTCGCTCCCCCGCACTGCACTGACAGAGGAACAAGGATTATTCTTTGTCTATTTGCAACTGGATGAAGAAGGGTATAAAAAGCAGGAAGTGACCTTAGGTGCAGATAATGGGCAAAGCGTACAGATACTTACAGGCGTCAAAGCCGGCGATCCTGTTGTTGTCAGCGGTGCCTACCAGGTGAAACTGGCTTCGGCAAGTAATGCGATACCGGCACATAGTCATGAACACTAAAAGGATTTACGATTGGACGATTTACAATTTACGATTGAAATTACTTTGATTTACAATCTCTTTCATCAATCGTAAATTGTAAATCGTCTAATCGTAAATAATTGTAATTTCAATCGTAAATTGTAAATTGTCTAATTGTAAATCATTGTAAATCGTCTAATCGTAAATAATTTCATGTTAAATAAAATTATACATTTCTCTCTTCAGAACCGCATCCTGGTACTCGTAGCCTCGGTGTTGTTGCTGATTGGCGGTACGTATACCGCAATGCATACAGAAGTGGACGTATTTCCCGACCTCAACGCGCCGACAGTGGTCATCATGACTGAGGCCAATGGTATGGCAGCCGAAGAAGTGGAACAGCTCGTCACCTTTCCCGTAGAAACTTCTGTGAATGGTGCAACAGGTGTGCGCCGCGTACGCTCTTCTTCTACAAATGGATTTTCTGTAGTTTGGGTAGAATTTGACTGGGGAACAGATATTTATCTGGCCCGGCAGATTGTAAGTGAAAAACTGGCAATAGTCAATGAGTCACTGCCCGCTAATGTGGGCAAACCAACACTTGGCCCACAGTCTTCCATATTGGGTGAGATGCTGATTATCGGCCTTACCGCAGATTCAACATCTATGCTCGACCTGCGTACTATCGCCGACTGGACAATTCGTCCGCGTCTGCTTTCAACAGGAGGTGTGGCACAAGTAGCCGTTTTGGGTGGCGATTTGAAAGAGTATCAAATACAACTCGACCCGGAACGGATGCGTCACTATGGGGTATCTATGGGTGAAGTAATGAACACCACCCGGGATATGAATCTCAACGCCAACGGTGGAGTACTTTATGAATATGGAAACGAATATATAGTACGCGGAGTACTCTCTACAGATAAAGCAGATCAGCTGGGAAAAGCTGTAGTGAAGAGTATAAACACCGTACCTGTACTATTGGAAGATATAGCAGATGTAACTATCGGACCGAAAGCTCCGAAGTTGGGCACAGCCTCGGAACGGGGAAAACCTGCTGTATTGCTGACAGTTACCAAACAACCTTCTACCAGTACACTGGAACTGACGGATAAACTGGAAGCTTCTTTAAAGGATTTACAGAAGAACCTACCTGCGGATGTGAAGGTTTCTACCGATATTTTCCGTCAAAGCCGTTTTATCGAAAGTTCTATCGGAAACGTGAAGAAGTCTTTGCTGGAAGGAGGTATCTTTGTTGTGATCGTGCTCTTCCTGTTCCTGGCAAATGTACGAACCACAATTATTTCACTGGTAACACTGCCAATTTCACTGATTGTTTCCATCCTCACTCTTCATTATATGGGGATGACTATTAATACAATGAGTCTTGGCGGTATGGCAATTGCCATCGGTTCACTGGTGGACGATGCTATTGTAGATGTGGAAAACGTATATAAACGACTCCGTGAGAACCGGATGAAACCGGAAGCTGAACGTCTCCCGGTACTCGACGTGGTATTCAATGCCTCTAAAGAGGTGCGTATGCCCATTCTGAACTCTACACTGATCATTGTAGTGAGTTTCGTACCCCTCTTCTTCCTTACAGGTATGGAAGGACGTATGTTAGTACCGCTGGGCGTTGCTTTTATTGTGGCACTGTTCGCTTCTACAATAGTGGCTTTAACACTTACTCCGGTACTATGCTCTTATCTGTTGGGTAGAAACAAGAGTGACAAAATCCCCAAAGAAGCATTCGTAGCACGCTGGTTGAAAGGTGTTTATGAAAAAGCATTGAGATGGGTACTTAATCACAAGCGAATCACGTTGGGAAGTACCATTGCTCTGTTTATTGTTGCTTTGGGATGTTTCTTTACGTTAGGACGCTCCTTCCTACCGCCTTTCAACGAAGGTTCGTTTACCATCAATATATCTTCGCTGCCGGGTATCTCTCTGGAAGAGAGTAACAAAATGGGGCACCGTGCGGAAATGTTGCTATTAACTATTCCTGAAATACAGACCGTGGCCCGCAAAACCGGACGTGCCGAACTGGATGAACATGCCCTGGGAGTGAATACCTCGGAGATAGAAGCACCATTTGAACTGAAAGACCGTTCGCGCAATGAGCTCATTGCAGATGTACGTGAGAAACTGGGTACAATCACCGGAGCAAATATCGAGATCGGCCAGCCTATCAGCCACCGTATCGACGCTATGCTATCCGGAACAAAAGCCAATATCGCTATTAAGCTTTTCGGAGATGACTTAAACAAAATGTTCTCTTTGGGTAATGAAATAAAAGGGGCTATTGAAGGTATTCCCGGTATTGCCGACCTGAATGTGGAACAACAGATTGAACGCCCACAGCTAAAAATCACTCCGAAACGTGAAATGCTTGCCAAATATGGTATCACCCTGCCGGAATTCTCAGAATATATCAATGTAGCATTGGCAGGTGAAGTCATTTCACAGGTTTATGAAAAAGGCAAGGCATTCGATCTCATTGTTAAAGTGAAAGATAACTTCCGTGATGAAGCCGAGAAGATACGTAACCTGATGGTAGATACATCGGACGGAAAGAAGGTACCCCTAAGTTACGTAGCTGATGTTGTTTCGGCTATGGGTCCCAATACCATTAACCGTGAAAACGTGAAACGTAAGATTGTGATTTCTGCAAACGTAGCCGACCGCGACCTTCGCAGCGTAGTAAATGATATACAGAAAAAGATAGATACCTCCGTAAAGCTCCCGGAAGGGTACCATATTGAATATGGAGGGCAATTTGAAAGCGAACAGGCAGCAAGCCGCACGCTGGCCTTGACTTCCTTCATGAGTATCGTTATAATCTTCTTACTGCTGTACCATGAGTTCCGGAGTGTAAAAGAGTCCGGAGTGATTCTGCTGAACTTGCCGTTGGCGCTGATTGGTGGCGTATTTGCGCTACTCATCACCACAGGTGAAGTCAGTATCCCGGCCATCATCGGATTTATCTCTCTGTTTGGTATCGCTACACGTAATGGTATGCTACTTATCAGCCATTACAATCACCTGCAACAGGAAGAGGGTATGGGAGTATACGACAGTGTAATTCATGGTTCACTGGACCGGTTGAATCCTATTTTGATGACAGCACTCTCCAGTGCTCTGGCGCTGATACCACTGGCCCTGAGTGGTGATCTGCCGGGTAACGAGATACAAAGTCCAATGGCAAAAGTAATCCTCGGAGGTCTTTTAACATCGACTTTCCTGAACGGATTTATCATTCCCATTGTATACCTGATGATGCATCACCGCTCCCCACAGAAGGAGGAGATATGCCAAACGATAGATGATGGGAATATCCCTAATGAAACGAATGAATAATAGAATGAAATGAAAAGAATAACGATATTTACTGCCGCACTCCTTGCCATTGCAGGAGTGCAGGCACAAAGTAACATAGAACAGGTGCTTCGGAATATCGAAGCTAACAATAAGGAGTTGCAGGCAAACGCCCAGCTTATCTCTTCACAGAAGCTGGAAGCAAAGACTGATAATAACCTTGCAGATCCCAGTCTCTCTTATGCTCACCTTTGGGGCGCAAAAGACAAAAATGAGACAATCGGAGAGCTTGTTGTTTCTCAAAGCTTCGACTTTCCCAGTCTCTACGCCAGCCGTGCAAGATTGAACCGCCTGAAAACAAGCTCTTTCGACGGACAGGCAAGTATCTTCCGGCAAGGTATCCTGCTACAGGCCAAAGAAGTATGTCTGGACATTATCATGCTTCGCCAGCAAAAGCAGATCTTACAAGAACGTTTACGCAATGCGGAAGAGCTTTCGGCAATGTACAAGAAACGCCTGCAAACAGGCGATGCCAACATTATTGAAACAAACAAGATCAACCTGGAACTGCTAAATGTCAAAACAGAGGCTTCGCTAAATGAAACAGCCTTGCGCAATAAGCTTCAGGAACTGAATACCCTGAATGGAAATATTCCTGTAGTATTTGAAGGGAATACATATCCGGCGGTTATCTTCCCTTCGGACTATCAGATGCTTAAAGCGGAAGTACTCGCTGCAGATCCAACCCTGCAGACACTTGCCAGTGAGAGTGCAGCTGCCCGTAAGCAAATTGGTGTCAACAAACAAGGCTGGTTGCCGAAACTGGAACTGGGATACCGCCGGAATACCGAATCGGGTACTCCCTTCAATGGCGTAGTAGTAGGTTTCTCTTTTCCAATCTTTGAAAACAAAAGCAAAGTAAAGATAGCAAAAGCACAAGCCATGAATACAGATTTCCTGAAAGAAAGTGCCATGTTGCAGGCAGAATCACAAGTAGCACAACTTTATCAGGAGGCACAAACTTTGCGCAGCTCAATGGACGAGTACGAAAAAACCTTCCAGGCGCAGCAAGATCTCGAAATGCTGAAACAAGCACTGACCGGTGGGCAGATCAGCATGATTGAGTACTTTGTAGAAGTCTCGGTAGTATATCAAAGCAAACAAAATTATCTGCAACTGGAAAACCAGTATCAGAAGGCAATGGCAAAGATATATAAGAACCAATTATAGAACCGATTTCACTTCTGCCAGACATTGTTTGAAGCTTTTTGTTGACAAAGACAAGAGAATACATTATATTTGCAGCAAACATAAAATACTGATTATGAAACCTAAACATTTCTATCAGACAGCTTTGTGCTGCATCCTTACTATGCTGAGCGCATGTAAGGACGACAACGACAGTCCGCTCCGCTTTTATAACGACACATACGAAGTCCCTATGGGAGGTATACGCTACCTGGGGTTGGAAAGCGGAAACGGTGATTATTCATTAGAAGTAAAAGATCAACGTCTTGTCAGTGCACAAGTGGAACAGGGATGGTCGACTCCGGGTGGTAGTGCCATCTATGTCCGGGGAATCCTTACGGGAAAAACAACCTTGAAAGTCACAGACTATGCAACGTTGGAAAGTTGTCTTTTGACAATTAAAGTAGTGGATAATTACGAAACAATGCGGCTATCCCGTGGATATGGATCTACACTGTCTGAGAATGGAACGGCGGACATGCTGCCCGGCATTTCGGATATATTTCTTATCAATAATCGTGCACGGGATGCATATTTCTTCAGACAGGGACCTCAAACAGCCTTTTCATCCGGGTTGGTACTGGTAGCAAAAGGAAATTATGTACTCGAACCGGGAATGGACGACCAGGCCAATATGACACTCACCTTTACAGAGAGTGTGGAGCACGCAGAAGCCCTGACCGGTTCACATAAGTTCATCCTTCACGGCAATCCGTATATACTCCACCGGTTGGACAAGAACCTGAATCTGAATTGGGATACTCCACCGACAGAAGATACGCGGACATCGCCCGAGCCTCCTCCTTCTTACATTCTGGAAGAAGAAGGAACAGGAAAGCAGTTGAGCTTTTCATTCACCGGACTGGAAATGCCGGAAGGAATATTGCCTTAACCGGGAAGAAAACAGCCGGCTCCGATGTCTGGTGTCATCACAGGATACGTATCTCTTCGGGCAAATATCCGCTGCGAATACGCCACTCCTGCGGATAAAGATTATTGGCACGATTGCCTATATTCTTCACAAAACCGAGGGGAACCGATCTATAAGTAAGCAATACATAACCACGAGGGGCCGTCTCTGATAAAGAGATGGCCTCTTTGCGTAAAAAAGCAATGGCTTGTTCGTAACTGATTTCTTCTGTAGAGAAAATACCCGGTTGCAATGCCCGGCTCATAGCAAGTGCATGATCGGGAATAAGATCTTTCCCTTTCACTTCTCCCACTGTGATACCCGCTTGTACTATGCGGAGAAACTGCTGTAAAGTGGCAAGTTCACCGATGTATTCTTTAGGAAATGCAGTAATCGTGTTTCCATTTACTGACAGTTCATACGCTTCTGGAACTGCAAGCCAGCTTTTTGCTGTCGCTAATTGTTCTTTACCAATCGGTGCAGGAGCTGCTTTACCTCGCATAGCAGACACTTTTTTACGGATAGCCTTTCCATTGCCGGCTTCATAAGCAAATACCTCCGAACCTGCAGCACCGTACATTTCTTTCTCTCTTTCCGGTTTCCGAAGTGCGGCAAGAAAGAACCCCTCTCCTCTCGTTTTATGAGGCAAAAAACGGTAGACCGGAAAGTCTGTTCCTGTTAGCAGGTCTCCTGTGATGTCCCACTCCGAAGAAATATCCAACGGAAGTACTTCAGCTCCGAATTCATCACAAATCCACTGCACATTTTCTTCGTCCTCCTTCGTGTTATAAGTACAAGTACTGTATATAAGTATCCCACCCGGTTTAAGACATTGCCAGATATCAGCAATAATACGGCGTTGACGTTGCCAGCATATTTCAACGTTATCCGAGTTCCACTCTTCAATTGCGCGAGGATCTTTGCGGAACATACCTTCGCCGGAACAGGGTACATCGGTGAGTATTACATCAAAAAAACTTCCAAGATGTGAGAAATCTGCCGGATCATTGTTCGTCACTACAACCCCGGGATACCCCCACTTTGTCAGATTCTCTGCAAGTATCTGCGAACGATTGCGGATCACTTCATTTGCAACCAACAGACTTCCTGCCGGCAAAAGGCTACAGGCATGAGTAGACTTCCCGCCGGGAGCAGCGCAAAGATCAAGCATCACAACAGGGTCTTCGGATAGATATTGTTGCAACACCTGACCAACAAACATAGACGAGGCTTCCTGCACATAGTAACAACCGGCATGAAAAAGAGGATCAAAAGTAAACGTCAGACGCTGATCGAGATAATACCCCTCTTTGCACCAGGGAACTTGTTTTAGTTGAGAGTTGAGAGTTGGAAGTTGAAAATTAACTGCGCTATCAGGCTGCATAGTAACTTTCAACTTTCCACTTTCAATTTTCAATTGATTAAGCCGGATACTGACAGGAGGTTCCTGCTCCAGGGCGGCAGATAACTTTTCATATTCTTCGTTGCCCAACAAGGTACGGGTATAGTCAATAAAAGAGGCTGGCAAATTCATTGGATTTCCTTTTTATATGTATTAAAACCGATTGGATTACGGGGTTTACTCGCATCTTTCTCTTTGGTCTGTAACTCCGCAAGAGTCCGATTTATCAATTCTATCTGCATACGCGTATCATCATTTATATCATTATAATCGGCAACTCCATCCATTTTCTTCTGTTAATTCCTGCAAATATCAAAAATATTTTGTCTCTTTGCAACTTTCCGGCAGGTTAACTACGTCTAATAACCAAAGAAACAAAAAAAATTACAAGATATGAAAAGAATTTTAATTGCTCTAATGGTGGCAACTCTCTACTGCTCCATGTCATTTGCACAAAAGCAGAAAACCGTCTACAAAGATAGTACCGGACAGGTAACAATTACAGTTAGCAAAACCAATGATGATTCGGTCTATACGCCCAAATACAAAGATACAGCAGAGGATGGAGTAACCGTAGAAAGCGAATCAACTGATTCCTATGACAGTACATACAGTTATACTGGCTTTAATGATGAAGACTTCTCTTTAATCAAAGACTTTAGCGGCATGGCTTCCAAAGGCATTGCTCTTGCATTCTTCATCTTGATATTAGTTTTCGGTTTCCCTATTTTTGTTATCTTCATTGCGTTTTACTTCCGCTACAAAAACCGGCGTGAACGTTACAAACTGGTAGAAAAAGCCATTGCTGCCGGACAGCCCATTCCGGAAGGTATTCTTAAAGAGAGCCTGAATACAGACACACGTTCCAAAGGAATTAAAAACATGTGCCTCGGCGCCGGATTGTTCATCTTCCTTTGGGCTATAACAGACAGCTTTGCTCTGGGGTGTATAGGCCTACTGATAATGTTCACCGGCCTCGGACAATGGTTGGTTGCCCGTAATCAACATCCTACTGACGAGCAAAAATGAGTCAGATCAACGACATATCGTTAGTCGCACAGGTCGTGGTGTTTAAAAACGCCAAGGCCTTCAACCAGTTGGTGCAGAAGTATCAATCGCCTATCCGGCGCTTCTTCCTCAACCTGACGTGCGGCGACAGCGATTTGAGCGACGATCTGGCACAAGATACATTTATCAAAGCATATACAAGTATAGCAACCTTTAAAAATCTTTCAAATTTCTCAACATGGCTTTATCGTATTGCTTATAATGTATTTTATGATTATATTCGCAGTCGGAAGGAAACAACCGAACTGGACTCCAGAGAGGTAGATGCTACCAATTGTGTTGAACAGGAAAACGTAGGACAACGCATGGACATTTACCAATCACTTGAAAAGCTAAAAGAAGTGGAACGAACCTGTATCACTTTGTTCTATATGGAAGATGTAAGTATAGACAAAATTGCGGGAATTGTGGGTATACCGGCAGGAACAGTAAAAAGTCACCTGTCGCGTGGTAAAGAGAAATTGGCTATGTATTTAAAACAAAATGGTTATGATGGAAACAGATGATAAACTAATACGGGAATTCTTTGCAAAACAAAAACAAGAAATACCCGATAATGGCTTTAGTCGCCGTGTAATGCACCATCTGCCCTACCGCACAGGACTATTGGTGAAAATATGGAGTGTATTTATTACGTTTGTGGCTGTGGTGCTGTTCTTTGCTTTCGACGGACTTCAGGCAGTAGTAGGTACTGCACGTGATATATTTGTATCGATGGTACAAAGCGGAGCCGCAACTGGCATTGATCTCAAATCGCTGATTATCGCTGCAGTGGTACTCATGTTTCTGGGAGTACGCAAGGCATGGTCGATGGCATAAGAAAAGCAGAGTAAAAAGTAAACTTTTTACTCTGTAATATAGTATATTGGTAAACGTATAACAATCACACATTCAATTTAATATGGAATAAAAGAGGGAAGTCTTTACTTTCCTCTTTTATGCTTATACAAAGCAAAGGAATTTCAATCAACAGGCTCCATATGCCCTGTGAAGGGGGTATATAGGTCTCGTTTGAAATCGGCATATCAACAATATCCCGGTAGCAAACAGTCCGCTTGATAGCAGCAAACTTTTTTTCATCAGTAAATAATATTCTATCTCTTAGTCTGGTGAAACGGAACATCAAATGATAGGAGAACAGTTTTCATTTTGTTAAAGTATGATAAATTTGCTCTTAACAGAAAAGAGCTCCGAACAGAGAAGTTGTATCTTTGTTTCCTTAGTAAACTAAATAAAGACTGCAAGTTTTGAGACTACATATATTTTTTATTTTGTTGTTTTTGACAATAAGCAACATAAAAGCAGATGAAATAGATAGCTCATGGGTACAGCGACAAGACACTACCGAATTACCCAGTGACCAGATGGTACTCAATTTCCTCCGGGAATCGGGTATTCCTATTACGCATGGTAATAAAGTAAAGTTACTCAAAAGCGGACGCGAGAAATTTGAGGATCTCTTTGAAGCTATTCGCGGCGCTAAACACCATATACACCTGGAATACTTTAACTTCCGGAATGATTCCATTGCCAACGCTCTTTTTGACCTCTTGGCCGAAAAAGTAAAGGAGGGAGTGGAGGTACGCGCCTTATTCGATGCTTTCGGTAACTGGTCTAATAATAAGCCGCTAAAGAAGCGTCATCTCAAAGCAATCCGTGAACGAGGTATCGAAATAGTCAAGTTCGATCCATTTAAGTTTCCCTATATCAATCACGCAGCACATCGGGATCATCGGAAAATAGTTGTTATCGATGGGAAAATAGGTTACACCGGAGGAATGAATATAGCAGATTATTACATCAACGGACTCCCCAAAATTGGTACATGGCGTGATATGCACATCCGTATTGAAGGCTCGGCAGTAGACATTCTGCAAGAAATCTTCCTCACAATATGGAACAAAACAGCCAAGCAAGATATCACAGGAGAGGCTTATTTCCCTGAACTTCCGGCTCCGGCAGATAGTATTGATGGAATTACCGTTGCTATCGTCGACCGTACACCGAAAAAGAATACCCGCATGCTCAGCCATACTTATGCCATGTCTATCTATGCGGCAAAAGAAAATGTACGAATAGTGAATCCTTACTTCGTACCCACCTCTTCGATCCGGAAAGCACTAAACTACGCACTTGAGAAAGGTACAAAGGTAGAGATTATGATCTCCTCTAAGGCAGATATACCTTTCACGCCGGATGCTTCGCTCTATAAAGTGCATAAGCTAATGAAACGTGGCGCGGATATATATCTGTACAATGGCGGATTTCATCACTCGAAAATCATGATGGTGGACGAGACCTTTTGTACCGTAGGCACTGCCAATCTTAACAGCCGAAGCCTGCGCTACGACTATGAAACAAATGCTTTTATCTTTGACAAAGAGTTTACAGCACAACTTGACAGTGTATTTGAGGCTGATACCCAACATTGTACAAAGCTCACACCTGAAATATGGAAAAAGCGTTCACCGTGGAAGAAGTTTGTCGGATGGTTTGCCAACCTATTCACTCCCTTTTTATAATCTGCATAGATTCTAACTACTTACTACTGGATTCTAACTACTTTTTTTCTACCTTTGCAGTATGAAACAGTATTTAGATTTACTCAACCGTGTACTTACCGAGGGTGCTGAAAAGAGTGACCGCACCGGTACTGGTACAATCAGTGTTTTCGGACATCAGATGCGCTTCAATCTCGACGAGGGATTCCCTTGCCTGACGACAAAGAAATTGCACCTGAAATCTATTATATATGAACTATTATGGTTCTTGCAGGGAGATACGAATGTAAAATATCTGCAAGATAACGGGGTTCGTATCTGGAATGAATGGGCCGACGAAAAAGGAGAACTAGGACATATCTATGGCTATCAGTGGCGTTCATGGCCTGACTACAAAGGCGGTTTTATCGATCAGATCAGTGAAGTGGTAGATACAATCAAGCATAATCCTGACTCCCGGCGAATCATCGTAAGTGCCTGGAATGTAGGGGACCTCGATAATATGAACCTGCCTCCATGCCATGCTTTCTTCCAGTTTTACGTAGCCAACGGACGTCTGAGTCTGCAACTCTATCAACGGAGTGCAGATATTTTTCTGGGAGTTCCGTTCAATATCGCCTCTTATGCCCTGTTATTGCAAATGATGGCGCAAGTGACCGGATTGAAAGCCGGAGATTTCGTACATACATTGGGAGATGCGCATATCTACCTGAACCATCTGGAACAGGTAAAGCTGCAATTAACCCGTGAACCACGTCCGCTACCCCAAATGAAGATAAATCCGGATGTAAAAAGTATCTTCGACTTCAAATTTGAAGATTTTGAATTAATAAACTATGATCCGCATCCACATATTGCAGGAAAAGTCTCGGTATAAATCAGTAGCTAGAATTTAGTAGTTGGTAGTTAGAAGCTATGCAGCATGATCGTATTTTTATGATCTGACGACATATTCCATAGATTCCAACTTCTAAATTCTAACTACTAAATTCCAATAAACATTATGAGTAAAATCAGCATTATAGCCGCTGTAGATCGCCATATGGCTATCGGCTTCAAAAATAAACTTTTGTTCTGGTTGCCCAATGACCTCAAACGTTTTAAAGCACTCACCACAGGAAATACAATTATAATGGGGCGAAAAACATTCGAGTCACTTCCTAAAGGTGCACTTCCCAATCGCCGCAATATTGTTCTTTCTTCCAATCCGGCAAATAGCTTTCCCAATGCCGAGGTTTTCACTTCTTTGGAAGCTGCTTTGCAAAATTGCCGCGAAGATGAGCATGTTTACGTCATCGGCGGAGAAACTGTATACCGCCAGGCTATTGTCCTAGCTGACGAACTCTGCTTGACTGAAATAGATGATGAAGCCCTGGAAGCCGATGCTTTCTTCCCTTCAGTAGACCTTACAGTATGGCACAAAAAAAACAGAGAAGTCCATCCTGCGGATGAAAAACATCTCTGCTCCTATGCGTTCGTTGATTACACCAGATAGTTACGGATAGAACGAATCACTCCTGATCGTCTGTGTCCACTATAATTGGCATCTGCCGTTTAATAGCTTCATGGAAAGAGATAAGCGTCTCAGTACGTGCCAACCCCAACGGTTGCAGCTTATCATGAATGACACTCAACAGATGATGATTATTCTTTGCATAAATCTTGATGAACATATCATATTTACCTGTAGTGAAATGACATTCCACCACCTCTGGTATAGCTTCCAAAGCTTTTGTCACAGAATCAAATGATTCCGGGTCCTTCAGGTAAATTCCAATGTAAGCACACGTCTCATACCCGATTTTTTCAGGGTCGATGACAAACTCCGAACCCTTCAATATCCCCAGATTAGTCAGCTTCTGTATACGCTGGTGGATAGCTGCACCCGAAACATTACACGCTCGTGCCACTTCCAGAAAAGGAATACGTGCATTATCTGCTATCAGCTTCAGAATCTGCTCATCTAAAGTATCCAATTGATGATGTCCCATTTTAAATCAATTTGTTTTAATACATGAATGTTATTGCAAAGTTAGATAATTTTTTGGCAATAAATACTATGATTTATTACTTTTATTTCTAAATATGGGATAAGTCAGCAATTGTTCGTACCTTTGTAAAAACATAAATATACGCTAAATATGAAACGAAATACTACCCTCATACTATGCCTTTTGATGGTAATAAACATACACGCACAGGGGTTTACAGACTTTTTCAAGGACAAAACATTACGAGTAGATTATATTTTCACCGGTGATGCCAAACACCAATCGATCTATCTGGATGAACTTTCGTACCTGCCTTCATGGGCAGGGCGCAGACATCATCTCTCCGAACTTCCTTTAGAGGGTAACGGCCAAATCACAATGATCGATCTCACCACTCGAAAATGTATCTATAAAACCTCCTTTTCCTCTCTTTTTCAAGAGTGGCTTTCTACAGACGAGGCTCAGAAAACAGCAAAAGGATTTGAAAATACCTTTCTACTTCCTTATCCGCAACATCCGGTAGAGATAGAGATCACACTGCTCAACTCGTCACGAAAAGTAATGGCTCGTTTAAAACATATCGTACACCCCGATGATATACTGATTCATGAACGGGGTATCTCGCATATAACACCACATAAATACCTTCTGAAAAGTGGTAGTGAAGCAGATTGTATCGATGTAGCCATCTTGGCTGAAGGATATACTGAAGACGAAATGGATCTATTCTACAAAGATGCTGAAAAAGCATGCGAAAGTCTTTTCTTTTATGAACCATTCAAATCAATGAAAAACCGGTTCAATATTGTTGCTGTTGCCAGCCCATCAAAAGATAGTGGTGTCAGTGTACCACGAAAAAGCAATTGGAAACAAACTGCATTTAATTCTCATTTTGATACTTTCTATTCCGACCGTTATCTGACTACCAGTCGTGTAAAGTCTATACACAACGCGTTATCAGGTATTCCTTACGAGCATATTATCATCATCGTCAATACCAAAGAATACGGTGGTGGAGGTATCTATAACTCCTACACACTGACTGCTGCTCACCACCCTACCTTCAAACCCGTAGTAGTACACGAATTCGGACATAGTTTCGGAGGTTTAGGTGACGAATATTTTTATGAAGAAGATGTAATGACGGACACCTATCCGCTCAATGTGGAGCCTTGGGAACCGAATATCTCTACCCGTGTAGACTTCTCCTCCAAATGGGAAGATATGCTTCCGGCAGGAATTCCTGTTCCTACTCCTCCGCAAATGAATAAGCAGTACCCGGTAGGTGTTTATGAAGGTGGTGGATATTCAGCAAAAGGTATCTACCGTCCCTCTTTTGATTGCCGCATGCGAACAAATGAATATCCAACATTCTGTCCGGTATGCCAACGCTCTATTCGTAGAATGATTGAATTTTATACTAACAAATAAATAAAGTAATAATCAAAAACCAGGTCTTTATGATTAGACTCCAACCTATCAGTACGTCTGACGTACAACATTATCAATTTATGGAGGATCTGCTTATTGCAGCCTTTCCACCAGAAGAATACCGCGAGCTGAAAGATTTGCGCGAATATACCAACCGTATTGGCAATTTCCATAATAATATTATTTTTGATGATGATACCCCTGTGGGGTTTATTACCTACTGGGACTTCGATCATTTTTATTATGTAGAACACTTTGCCATTAACCCGGCATTACGAAATGGTGGCTATGGCAAAAAAGTATTAGATTTCTTATGCAAAAAATTAAACCGTCCCATCGTTCTGGAAGTTGAAATGCCCCTGGAAGAAATGGCACAACGCCGTATTAACTTCTACAAACGACAAGGATTTGTTCTTTGGGAAAAAGAATACCACCAGCCTCCCTATAAAACCGGAGATCCTTTCTTACCGATGTATCTGATGGTACATGGCGATTTACAATGTGAACAGGATTTTGACACAGTAAAGAAGAAAATCCACAAGGAAGTCTATAATGTGAAAATGAATTCCTAAACATTCTCTTCATTTCATTCCAAAGAAAAAAAGGTGCTTAACTAAATAAATAGCTAAGCACCTTTTTCAAATATATTCAATCAACTCTATTCGCGGTACTGCGAAGAGTAGTTAATTTTCAAAGCATAAGCTTGACGAAGTGCATTCTTGATATCAGTTACGATACCCATCTTCGTATCCTTATCGATTTTCAGAGATACAGTCATCATTGCCTGATCAGATTCTTTCATACTTGATCTTTCTGCAATAATATAATCCTGAATTTCCGAAACTTCAGCGAAAGCATCATTCAATTGGATACGGCTCTCAGAACCCATCTTCTGACGAAACTCTCTCATTGGCTTTCCTACATACACAAATGTAACCAATGATTTCTTTTCAAGTTTTTCTAATTCTGTTGCTTGCGGAATCTTAAATTCAACCTTCAACGTTACCTCACGCATCGTTGTTACAATCATAAAGAAGAATAACAGCGTAAAGATAAGGTCAGGCAGAGAAGAAGTATTCAACGCAGGCATTTCACGTTTACCTGTTTTATTAAATTTTCCCATTACTTCTTTTCTCCATATTTTTTAGGTTCAGCTTCAGAAATCTTCTGAGGATAAATTTCACGAACAGCTTTCTGCTGATCTTCATTTAACTCTGAATATTTCTTTCCCCACTTTTCCTGAGACAGTTCATCTCTCAGTTCATTGTAAGCAGCAACCAATTCATTTTGTACGTCAATATATGCCTGATATGAAGAAGAACGGTCGTTCTGTAAAGAGACTACATGCTTTTCAGTGACCATCGTCGGACCAAAAAAGTCAACATCCTTTGATGTTTTTTCCGGCAATGACTCATCATTATATTTATTAGCAACAAACTCTTTAGTCTTCGCTCTCAACTGCTGAACATTCATGATTTCACCGTTAACCATCAACTGGTCATACATATTCAGGTAAATCTGTAGAACGTTGCGTTGCTTAACCTTGTCTTCATTCTTCTGCTCCTTATCATTTTCAGGCGGTGGCGGCAAACGTCTTGCCAAACCACGATCCGTATCCATAGAAGTTGTAATCAAGAAGAAGATCAGCAACAAGAAAGCGATATCAGCCGTAGAACTTGAATTTATATCAGGAACTTTTCTTTTTCCTTTTGCCATAGTATTACTATATTTAATTGAGCAAGCTCAATTGGATTATGATAATTTCTTCTTAATGCTACTCAAGATGATAGCAACAACTGTTGCTCCCAAAAGGAAGTAGATTGAATAAAGGAACATATCAGTTAGCTTCAACCAAAAAGGAACATTGTCCGTTCCATCATATCCTGGTATTCTCAAAGTCTCTTCGCTACCCATAGCCCAAGAAACAACCAGTACAAGAACTAAAAGAATAAGACCAATCAATGATTTAATAGCGCTTACCGGATTATCTTTCAACGCTGAACCGAACTGGAATATAGCAGCAATAACAGTTGCAGCTACTGCAAGTCCGAAAAGTGCATACATCAAATACAATAATGCATCTGTATTTGCAGGTTGCCACATTTCCGGATCAACGCCTGCCAATGCAGCTGTTCCCTGAGCATCTCCTCCAAAATAAAAGAGACCTAATACCACCAGGATAAGAGCAAACATTGCGTACAGTACGTAGTACGATAATTTATATGATAACTTACTCATCTCAGATTATTTTTTGTATTTCAAGTTATATTTGATTACCATG
>ERZ1108168.763-NODE-763-length-19539-cov-6.479778_pt1 | contig 19539 bp, 10 predicted proteins | sample MGYA00403704_ERZ1108168 | MGnify/ENA primary metagenome ERZ1108168 (study PRJEB35170, sample SAMEA104062421) | human gut metagenome | biome: human gut; feature: human-associated habitat; material: faeces | place: Denmark | collected 2012-06-12 ...
CATAGTCGCGGATCGGTTTAACGTCGATCTGAGAACCCGGCAAGAATGCTTCGATACCGAATACATCTACGATCATACCACCCTTCGTGCGGCACTTGATGAAACCTTTGATAATTTCTTCGTTTTCCAGAGCAGCATTTACGCGATCCCAAGAACGGGTAGCACGCGCTTTTCTGTGAGACAGAACCAACTGTCCTTTTTTGTCTTCCTGATTTTCGATGTATACTTCTACAGTATCACCAATTTTCAAGTCAGGATTGTAACGGAATTCATTTAAAGGAATGATACCGTCTGATTTGTAACCGATGTTCACAACAACTTCACGCTTGTTCATTGCGATTACGGTTCCGTCAACAACCTCACGGTCGCTCACTTTGTTTAGCGTACTGTCGTAAGCTTTTTCGAGTTCCTCGTGGCTGGCGCCAACGAATGATTCGCCATTTTCATACGCATCCCAGTTGAAGTCTTCAACAGGAGCAATGTTCTTTAAGTTTTCCATTAATAATTAATTGTTTAGAGATACTTTAATTAAATAAGACATTATATTATTCTTAAATCGGGCGCAAAGATAAAACATTTTTCGTGACTAACCAAAGTTTGGTATAAAAAAAGCCGTCTCACGACGGCTAATATTCAGATATTTAAGTTATTCAGACATTCGTCTTACAATTTGCGCGGATTGCGTTTACCGTTCGATTGGATATTAACCGGACTGCCTTTATAGCCAATATCACCACTTCCGGATATATTGCATTTTAGTGTACCGGAAACATAACAGGAAATAGAACCGGAGCCATCTACACTTGCATCTACATCAACAGCTTTCAGATCTTTCGCATTCAGATCGCCGGAATTGCGTAATGATAATACAGCCCGTTGTGCCGTACCTGCTACCTTCAAATCACCGGAGCCTTGCAATTCAGCCTTTACGGTCTCTCCCTGTATCCCCACAAAATCCAGATCACCGGAGCCGGACAGGTTGACTGTTACATCCCCAGCTACATTGGTACCTTTCACCTTCAGGTCTCCTGATCCACGGAGAATTGCCGTAGTAGACTTAGCCGTCAGGTTATATATATCCAGATCACCGGAGCCGGATAAATTCAAATCTACATTCCCTGCATTGATACTGCTTTTGACAGAAATGTCACCAGAACCTTGCAGAGTTGCCGAAAAAGCATTCGTACAAACGATTTCCCCGGCATTGATATCTCCGGAACCTTTCAGAGTAAGGGATAGACGATCTGACTTCACTTTATTATTTAAGACTACATCTCCTGATCCTTGCAATAACACATCTTTCAACATGGGACTGGAAGCCATTATTTTTAATCTTCCCTCTTTACCAAACTCAATATTTGTACCTTTCTTAAAGGAGACAAACAGTGTGCCATCAGATACTGTACACTCTACCAGGTTGAGAATATTATCCGAGCCGTAAACCTCTAAAGTTGATTTATTATCAGCAGACTGCGTATAAATAACTGTCGGACTCCCCTGAAGGTTTATCTTGTCGAAACTTCCGATTTTGATATTTTTTGTTTTATACGTTCCGTTTGCTTTTACACGGTTAATCTGGGAACAAGCTGTTGTTGTAGTCAGCAAGAATGAAAACAAAGTAATCATTCCAATAAATCCTCTCATATTCATATTTTTCTCATTTAAGTAGTTTGTAATATCTATAAGACGCAAACAGTATGCGAAAGGTTGCATGGTAGACCATGTTTTTATGATAAAAACTTTTCAGTGTGTCTCAAAGTGTATCCATAGGTTGAGAAAGTTTTCTCAACGCTTTGAGAAACTTGTTTCAATACGTTGAGAATATTTTCTCAACAGGTTGAGAGTATTTGTTTCAATAGGATGAGAAAATATTCTCAATATAAAGAAACAAAGTGTTTTCATATGAAAATAAAACATCTTCCACCATTTAAACAGCTGATAAGTAGCAACATTCAAACAATGGAAGATGAGAGAGAAACTTATTTAAGAGAGAGTTATTCTATCAACAATTTTAATATCGACGGACGACTACCACCTTCTGTCAGCACGTAAGCAATATACATTCCGGCAGCTAAATGTCGCACATCAGCATCATAAGATTTCCTTCCGGGAGCAATATTCAATACCGGTTTTCCATCAAGAGAATACATGGTTAAATTCTTGATTGCATTCTCACTTTCCAGATGAAGCACGCCTTGCCGGTACGACATAGTTACCTCTGACAATGAAGCAGAAGGAGTACAGATACCTGTCCCTGTATACGAAACCGTTACCGATTCAGAATCCGGCGTATCGCCAAAAGAGCCTTCAGCGCGAACCGTATATACGTTTTCTCCTGAAAGCGGAGCGGTATCTGTAAAAGTAGAAGTTGTGGCAGTGCCAATCTTCTCTCCGTTTCTATAAATCGCATAGCCGGTTATGATGGAATGCTCTACCTGCGGATAAACAGCAACGTCGTCTACATGCCACCAGTAAGATAGCCCCATCTGATTGGTATCATATGCATGAAAAGCGATTTTCATATCATCAGACATATAAGGAGACAGGTCGATATCAACCCGGGTATATTTATTCACAACGGAACAATCTGTTTTCAAATCCCATATTTTTTCCCAGGTTATACCCCCATCCGAACTCACTTCTACATAATAAAAATTAGCGGGATTATTCTTCTGAGGAGCTGTAGACTTAGAATAGAATGTCAGCGACTTACCTTTAGAGAAAGAAGGAGATATCAGGTATTCATCCTGATGGATATCCTCCCAGGCGTCCAACAAGCGCATTGAATAGTTTCCGGTATAGGGTTCTGTATATTTTTCAGACTTTTTCCACACCCATCCCCGGTCACCTTCATTCTTTATTGTCCACTTAGCCAGACTCTGCGAATCTTCAAAATCTTCCACCAAAGCCGGAGTACCTTCGTGTGGAGCTACCCATGACAAAACAATGGCATTTCCTTCCACTTTGGCGGTCAAAGCAGAGGGGGACTGTATGAGATTGGAACGCTGTGAAACATTTATTGAAGCGGTAATAGAAGCATCCTCCACTCCTTGTAAATAAAAGACAGCAGTGCGCAGCTGTGCATTTTCATTCGCAGATTTAGCCTGCAAAATGAGAGTCGACTTACCCGCTTCACCCTGAAGAGGGGTAACCGTCAGCCAATCGGGTATATCTACAGCCTTCCAGGCAACATCTGCCTCAACGTTCACTTCAACAGTACTCTCAGCAGTACCACCCAAAGTTACATCCGGTTTCGGGATATAAATCTGAGGCATCAGCTCCAGCAAATCAAAAGAGATCGTCTCGCCACAAGAAGATATATTCGCCAACGCGAATTTAGCCTCTTTCCCATCACTATAGAAAGGCTTAAAATCAGCAGTTCCACCCAAAGAAGTACGTCCGCTTTCAGCACTGAAAGCTGCTTTGCTTATGTCACCATCAAGTTTGGTTGTTCCTCCCGGGCGGAAAAGGTATTGTTCGTCCAGACGAGTAGTTCCATTATAGTTCAGATTTCCACCTGTCACATTAGGGTTAATACGATAAACCAGCAAACCGGAGGAAGGCAGACCAATATCAAAAGTCCCGGCTTTTTTCCGATACTCTACAATAAAATATTCATCGGAACCGGTAGGCTTTATTTTATAGGCAATATTCTCTTTACTACTGCCTCCCACAGGATTCAACGTATACGTACCCGGAGTGGATATTTCGGGAATTTCGTCAATCCATTTGCAGTAACGGTATTTGGTATATGCACTCATCTGCTGGGGAGTCTTCAGGTTGTCGGACATCAGATCCCACACCCCTACCGGATTCAGATCGTCATTCACATGATAAAGGTCATAAGTACCTAATGTGTGAGACATTTCATGACAAAGCACACCTGTATTCAAAGGTACAGGACTCAAAGAACTCCACCCGTTGGCATCATTAAATACCATCAGATAACCTACTATCTTTTTGCCTTTTACATAAATAGCTTTCTCATCGGGCAATGCCAAATCCGAACGGTGCGGCCAAAGTAAATGCCTGCCACCCAATTCTGAATTCCCACTTACAATAATACAGATATTATCAAGCAATCCATCATTGTTGGCATCGATCACTATATCATCAGGTAGATTCTCAGAGAGATAAGCAGCCAGCTCTTTTATCAGAGCCTGTTCGCGTGCAGCTTTCTCGGTTTCATTGCTATATCCTTGTTCATTGATACTACCTTTCTCTCGATAATATCCACGTTCATTTTTTGCTCTATAAGAAAGAATCTGCGCACCATTCGCTTTCGGGAAGAAAGCACTTTTCCAGAAAAGCTGGTCATAGGAGGCTTCACGAAAATAGTTATATACCGAATTTACTCCTGCAGCATCAGCATTAAACATCGCTTCATAGTAACTGATGGGCTTGTCAAATTGCTCATCGTTCTCTTCATCAGCAAAACTCAGAAAACAAACCAGATTGCTCAACTCACCCTTATTCTTTTCGGCAGCCGACAACAGGATCGGAAAGAATAAAACAACGAACCAAAGAATAATATATCTCTTCATCGTTTTACATTATTATAGTAAATAAAAAGAGGGAAGCAGTCGCTATCTCATCAAAAGGATGAAAATAAGCAAACGCTTCCCTATAAAATTATCAACGGATAACGATCTTCTTAGTTCGTTCGGTAGTGCCCATTTTTGCTTTCACTACATAGATACCTTTTTCCAAAGGAGACAGGTTCATCTCATTTGTGGTAGCGGATGCAGCCAATGTGCCGGCAGTAGTGTAAATCTGTATATCGGCAACCTCACCTAAAGACAACACAGTACCATCAAATGCTATTTCAGCATTAGCAGATTGATTGTAGATACCGGTCGGTTTGGTAGAAGTTAGTACTTTCATACCATGGATGTAAAGAGGGGCTTTCGTTAATGATTCGAATCGTGCATACATAGGAGCATCCGATTTTAACTTAAAATGAGGTTCATCCCCATTATCTAAAGTCTCAATCTGAGTCCACTCTTTCTGACCACCACCACTCATTAATGGCTTAAATATGGTTGTAAAAGCAGCCGAAACAATCGAATAGTCTTTAAAGCTTTTGCTTTGATCTGTAGTTCCTAGCATACGAACATAAGTTGTCACTCCACTTGATACAAATAAGTTAAAAGAGACACATGACGGCATACGTACAACAAATCCACCACCATTTGCAGTCATACCCGCACTGGAGCTCGCCGTAACAATAGCACCCGTCTTTGCTTTTTCTCCTCCAATTTCTTTATCTGTACCAGCTCCTTTTACTTCTGAATCAACAGTAGTATCCTCATAATCTCCAAAATCCGCACAGATTAATTGGATAATCTTCCCATCCGGATCTATCTTTCCATCCTCATTATTTGCCTGACCGATGTACTTATCTATCTTCTCTTGTGTGTCAAACCAAATCCAACCATTTGCATCAACATCAGCTGGATCAAACAAATTATACTCTTGCGCATTTGCAAATAATATTGCTCCAAAAGCCATTAATAATGTCGTAATTTTCCTTCTCATACAATTTTCTTTTTAGTTAATAATGTTATTGATTTGTATTAAACTTCATACCACTCAGGATTTTGCTCAATGCCATGATAACGTACTTCGTCCCATGGTATCGGCAAGTAATACTGCATCTGACGGAACTCACGTACACGCTTAGGATATTTGTTCATATTTGAAATCTGATAAACAGGGTCTTTTCCTTCTTCTTTTACTATCTTCATAGCCTTTAACGGATTGGTAGCACCACTCATCTTTTCGATAGCAACTCCCCAACGAAGCAAATCCCAATAAGTCGTTTCTTCAAAAGCCATTTCTACACGACGTTCATTCACCAGTTGCTCCCAAGTAAGACTCGGCAATTCATCCATATGAACGCGACGGCGAATCTGATTTACTTTATCTAATGCATCATCCACCCGATTCTGTAAAAAGTCTATTTCGGCATAATCCAACAATACCTCTGCATAACGCCAGATGATGTAGTTCTGCTTACTCGCATAAGACTCATCATTATCGATCTTCTGAGTTTCATCTACAAACTTTCCTAAATAATAACCGGTTTTTGTTACAGCAGCCGTTTCAGAAGTTCCATACGGTGTCAAATCTTCACCCGCCACTTCTTTGCCGTTTACTTTATTATAATGAATCTCCATCACGCGCCCCCGGAAAGTACAACCATCATACAACACATTTGCATAAAAACGATAATCCCGGTTATCATACGGATGTTTGGCATCATACGCTTTGCCATCACGCATACCATATTCATCTACATGGTTCTGGGTAGGCGAATAAGCAGCCACCGTTCCTCCATAATAAGGTGAAACCGATTCCCGGTCGAGCTTATGTCCGAATCCATTCGAGAAATCACCATCGTTAGAGTGCTGTACTTCCCAAATTGATTCCTGACTATTCTTTGTTAAAAAGATCTGTCGATACTGCTCCTTTATCTGATCTTGTGTTGATCCGGTAATCTGTATCAACGAATAAGGCAACTTCATCAGTTCATCATACGCCTTGGCTGCCGCTGTCAACATAGCATCCGAACGATCATCCGGAAATCCGAGGTATGACTTCTCCTGATTCTGATATATTTTGCTGGCTGCCCAAAAATAAGTTTTAGCCTTTAACATCAAAGCAGCTCCTCTAGTAGCACGTCCGATATCCCTGGGACTCAACTCTTCAGACAATAAAGAAGCTGCCAAATCAGCCTCTTCGGCAATAAAATTTACCATCTCTTCGTAAGAGGCACGAGGAAACTTTGTACCATCATGTAACGGATCATAATTGTTTTTCAACAACAAAACGCCTCCAAACTGACGAAGCAACATGTAATAATAGTAGGCACGAAAGAAATGTGCTTCACCCAACACGCGTTTTTTATGATCGCCATTACGAATCTTATCCTGATTCTCAAATAAAAGATTAATAGACTGAATACGGGTATAATAGTTAGTCCAGTTTATGAGCCCTCTACGTGTTACTTCAGCCGGAGTACTTTTCAGGATATCGCCATATGCTGTATTATACCAGTCTGATTTACTAACCGTTATCTGATCACCATACCAAGGCAGATAATCACGGGATGCTCCTTTCAAAAGGGCAGTAGCCGGCATATAGACAGAAAAGCCATTACTCATATTACGATACCATGGTAACACATATTCATCAAGTAACAACTGGCTTCCCCAGATAGATTCCTGAGACAACTTATCATTAGGAACATCACGAAATATACCGTCACATCCGGAAAAACTGAACATCCCTCCCAAGAATAAAAAAGATATTATATATTTTCTCAACTGCATACTCTTTCTGTTTTTATTTTTGAAATATTCTATTTAAAAACCTACACTCAATGTCATACCATAAGAACGCTGTATCGGATATCCACGTAAAGATTCCGGATCCATGTCTTTTAATGTTGACCACGTAAACAGGTTACTTCCCTGAAGAGAGATACTGGCTGAAGAAAGTTTCATTTTTTTCAATGTTTCTCCCGAAAAAGAATATCCTAACGACAGAGATTTCAAACGAATAAAATCACAGTCTTTCACCCAAAAAGTTGACTCCTGACGATTATTATCGTTCTTGTTAGTAATCTTGACTCGCGGATAAGTTGCATTCCGATTATCCTCAGACCAAGTATCAGTGAGGTGATATTTCTGAAAACGTTGTAAACTACCAGTTTCCAAAGTATACAATTCTGTGATTTTCTGCTGATAACCAGATACCCCCTGAAACATAGCGTTCACAAAAAAACCTTTGTATTTAACACCTAAACGCAAACTCATTGTCATCTCCGGATTAGAAGAGTTCTTTACCGCAATCCTGTCCAGATCCGAAAGTAAACCATCATCATTCTGATCTTTATATTTAATATCACCGGGTGCAAGTGTCGCATTCCCCTGCCCATCCTGATCTAAATTATGATTATCAATTTCTTCTTGTGATTGAAAGAGTCCATCGGCTTCATACATCCACCAAACCATACTACTTTTACCTACACGGCGACGACTAGGGTCTATAGAAGACTCGTCTCCATAATCCAATACCCTGTCTCGCGTTTGCGCCAGCGTAAGAGTTAAATCATATTTCACCTTTTGAATAGAATTACGGTGAGACAACGTCAAATCCCATCCCCATGCCTTTATCTCACCGAAATTCATATTGGGCGGATTACTATCAACTCCTGTTGAGGGCGGATATAAATAAGAAGGAGCAATAGTGATCATATTGGTACTATAGCGCCAATAGTATTCAAAAGACAATCCGAAACGATTTCCCCAGAAACCAAGATCAGTAGCTAAGTTATAAGTACGTGACTGCCCCCATTTCAATTCAGGATTTGGGAAATTACTGGTATCCATAACAATACCCGGTTTCAAGGCACCTCCAATATTATATCCCTGACGTGCTACGTACATATATTTCATAAGATAAGAATAATCATCTATAGCACCATCATCTCCCAATATACCGACTGATCCTCTAAATTTTACGTTTGAAAGTATGGGTTGATCCCAATTTTTAAAAAAACTTTCATTGGAAAGTACCCAGGAAGCAGAAGCGGTAGGGAAAAATCCCCATCGATTGTCCGGATGGAATTTAGTAGAGCCGTCCACACGAAAACTTCCCTCAATAAAATAACGGTTACTGTAACCATAAGTAGCGCGCCCTATTAACGAAGCTCGCTGGGTATAAATTTCAGTCCCTGCCAAATCAGAAGAAAGGGAAGTCCCTATTATTTCCGGATAAATACCTGCCATTTCTTTATTTTTCCCTTTAAGATATCGATTCTTATAATCCTGATAATTAACGACTAACATTCCAGATACATCATGTTTTCCTACAAAAGTACGGTTATAATTAACCCCAAACTCTAACAGCTTATTATCAACAAAGCGGTCTATCTCCTCTAATGTTATCTTGGCTTCGGGATAGGTAGTCTTATAATCTTCTTCTATATTACCGGTTTCTTTTTTGTAGGTGTAAAGAGTTACTGGAGTATTAAATGTTTTTTGAACAGAATTATTATTGTCAAAAGTAGCACGAATATAGGCAGAAAGTCCTTTTACCCAAGGCATATCATAATTTAAAGTAGCCGTTATGGTGTTCATATTCATCTTATTCCGAATATATCCGCCCAAACCTTCAACAGCAATTAAAGGATTACTACTTTCAACACTGGCAAGGTCTCCATTCGTAAATCGCAAAACCTGTAACGGAGAAAAATTATAAGCAGCATCAATGGTAGAGTAGCTTGTATTCTTATTTTCCGAACGAGTTCCGGTCATATCCAATGATAAAACAAGCCCCTTTAACAAAGTTGCATCTAGCTTCATCGAATAGTTGAAACGGTCACGCCCTACCCCACTATACAATCCTTTTGTATTGGTATATCCACCGGACATGTAATACTTCACAAAACTATTTCCACCAGTAACAGATACACTATGAATAGTAGAATAACCAAATTTATCAAGATAATCTATCAGATTTTCATCACCATATATATTGGGATTAGAATGTGTACGGATCATTTCCAATTCTTCATCTGTATAAAGTCGTTTTTGGGCAGAAGGCGTATTCTCTACTGCGCGATTATACAATTTGGCATATTCATACGCATTCAAAAATTCCGGCAAACGAGTTGCCTGCTGCAAATTAAACTGCCCCCTGTAGTTCACAGATATTTTCTGATTACCGGCAGCACGTTTTGTCTGAATCAGAATAACTCCATTGGCAGCACGGGCTCCATAAACAGCAGCGGCAGCACCATCCTTCAGTACAGAAATACTCTCAATATCATCCGGATTCAAATCAGAAAGACGCATTTCGCCTTCAGAAGAATTTGTTCCGAAACGAGGGACACCGTCAATAACCAGCAGAGGTGCACCATTTATTCCACGAATGTGTATATTCGATTCTTTTGCAGTACTTGGATCGCCACTGGTAGCCATTACCTGCAGACCGGCTACCTGTCCGCTCAAAGCCTCATCTATATTAATAGTAGGCATCTGCAATAATTCATCACTACGCACTACTTCTACCGAACTGGTCAAAGAAGATTTCTTCTGTGTTCCATATCCTATGACTACAATTTCATCCAGTTGCTGTGCATCATCCTTCAGCACTATTTTTAAATTGTTCTCTCCCGGTTTCAATCGAATCTCCTGAGATTGATAACCAATAAACGAAACAATCAGAATCGTTTCTTTACCGGGCACTAACAAAGTAAAATTACCATCCAGGTCAGTAATCGTTCCGCTATCGGCTCCTTTTATTTTAATATTTGCACCAACAATCGTTTCACCGGATGTATCAAAAACTTTTCCGTTCAATGAATAGCTTTTTGCATTTTGCCCCCAAACACTATAAGAAAGGCAACACAAAAAAATAAATAGATAGAAGATTCTATTCATATAATTTATTTATTAGTTATTTTTCAAGGTACGTTCAATCAGTAATAACTGATAATCATAAAAATCACGAGTGTCTCCGGTAGAGGCAGCTCTACGGCTTTTGTATAACTGAGCAATCTTATTCAGTCGTCCGGTCATCACTGCTGCCAGTTGCTCTTTGGATAGTGTAGGCAGACCAAAGTTGATTCGTGTGAATGAACTGTCATGACCATGTACGTGACTACATGGTAAAGCTGGTTCGCAAGTTTGCCGTAACACTTCTTCATAGTCAGCTAAGGCAGTAGATGCCTTTTTTTCAGTGGCCTTACCTAAACCGGTATAGTTAATCATCAAAGCAACAGCAGCCGACTGAATATTCATATCCGCCTGTGATAGCTTTACCCCCTGATAAGTAGGCTTGAACATTTCAGAGAAAGCATCATCCAGATAAGCATTTAAAGTATAATTAATTTTAGGATTCATTTGCCCTCCCTCGTTGATGCGATATAACGCAGCCGAGTTTAGTAAAGCTCCCACAACGGAAGACTGCAGTTTGTCATTCACGTTCATGTTTACATCCAGCTTTACAATCAATTCTTTGGGAGTCAGCCAATCATTATAGGTACGTGCCTGATTTAAGAGCCACAACATCGCTTTCTTTTGCATAGCCTTATCGATATAATTTTTGGCCGATGCATCTTCACCCTGACGAACTTCCTGAAAACGGATACCACCAATATAAGGCATCACATGACGTAAATGTCGTGTATATTGCCGTACAACTTCAATATACATATTTTCAACATCGTCATAACGCGCTCCCTCATCAAAAGTCCATGTTTCCAGATTCTTCATTATAATCTTCAGGTTATGGATAGCCATATCTCCGGCTTTCAAATGATCATTTCCCAAATCCTCAGACTGATCGGTCGGGTCAACCACTCCAAATACCTGCTGTGCTCCAAACTCATACATGGGATCGGCTTTCTTTTCTTCAATCCAGGCATCCAATGTATTTTTCTCTTTCTCCGGTGTATCGGCCCCCTGAATCAACCGATATCCCCAATTGATGGCATGAATATCATATACTCCCAAAATTGGTGGAGTCAATTTTACTCCCTTCTCCAAATCTCCGGGTTGGGCTATGTAATTGTTTCTGGCGTAGTCCATAATACTTGGAGTAGTTCCGTATTTCTGTGTAAACTCCGGACTACGTAACGAATCTACAGGAAAAGAATAACTGGCTCCCATATTGTGCATCAATCCAAGCGTATGCCCTATCTCATGTGCAGCAGCATAACGTATGGCTTCCTGCATCACTTCATCATCAAACACAGCTTTACGTACACGACTATCAACTGCGGCCGTTTGCACAAAACGCCAGTTGTGCAATAAAGAAATCACATTATGGTACCAGATTACATCTGCTGTAAGTATCTCTCCCGTACGCGGATCAATATAACTGGGTCCCATCGCATTAGCAATAGAAGTCGCTGCATATTTCACACAACTGTAGCGCATATCATCCGGATCAAAATTCGGATCATTGCTGGGATAATCCAATGCCTTCACTACATTTTTAAAACCAGCCGTTTGAAATGCCATATTCCAGTCTTCAATACCTTGTTTCACCACTGTACGCCATTTTTCCGGAAAAGCAGTGTCTACATAGAATACAATAGGTTTCATAGGTTCTACCAGTTCTCCCTTAGAGTATTTCTCCAAATCTTCTTTTTTGGGTTCCAATCTCCAACGATGAATAAAGGTCTGAGGCACAATTTTATCTTTAGAAGAGGTGTATAGACTCTTATCCGAACTAAAATACCCTACCCTATTATCCTGCAGACGCATAGACATCAATGTGTCAGGCAAAACGAATAACGAGCGATGCACTGTAACCGAATAAGGCTGATTCAAAGGAGTAGTAGTAAATGACAGCAAACTCTTTATTTCAATATTATTCGGGAAAGTTTTTACACTCAAAATATTGGAAGCATCTGATGCAAAAGTTCCCTTCAGGGAGTTTCCACCACCAAATAGTTTTGCTAAAGGACTCTCCTGTTTAATCGGACTGATACATTTCTCATTCCCCCCGAAGAAGGAAGTAACATCTATGACAACATTATCCATGTTGCGGGCAACAATCTTAAATCCTTTTAATACCGGATCAGCAAAATTTTTATCAAAAGCAGGCAGAATCGGATCATTCCGGTCTACAATATTACTGCTTTGTACTAAATGCATATAGACCTTCTGATCATCCTTACTAAAACGGATCATCAATGGAGTAGTCGCCATTTGCCCGGCTACATAATCTTGCGTATTACTGGTCTCAGCAATACGATTCGCCAATAAGTAAGTATGTGAAAAAGCCGAATCAGGTATTTCAAAATACAAATTATTCTCTTTTTTACTCAAAAAAGTAGTAAATAACCCCTTTCTGGATACAGCATCCTTAGTTACTTTTTTATAATCTGCATTAACAGAATCCTTCTTTACTTCGATTGGATTAATGACTTTTTTCTTATTCTTTTTTACTACTGTAGCACAAGAAATCCCGCTAACAAAAAGAAGTAAAAACGACAGTCCTATTATCTTTTTCATACAATATATATATTATTTTCTCTAATTTTCAAAAACCATAGTAATTTCATACACTATTTTCTAACAAAAACAATACTTTTTTCGGTAATTTGGTTTCTTTTTCATAGTTTTGCAAAACTAATCAAATTATAATTATTATGAGAAGAAAATTACTATTTTTATTATTCTTTTGCATCGCAACAATAGCGAAAGCAGAAAATGAACCGGTAATCACGCTCAATGTAGAGGTAAACGAAGCAGAGATCACACTTGGCTTTGAAGTCAGTACTCCAAATACTAAACTTTCTATTGATTGGGGAGATGGAGTATTGGTAGAAACAGAGATAATACAAACTCCTGATCCATACCTCAATGCAACAGATGTAGTCGTAACTCCTAAAGGAGAAGGATTAATCAAAATCTATGGCGAGAACATTGTATATTTTAGTTGTGCACCAAATGCAAAGGAAGCAAAAGTGACCGCTTTGGATGTTACAAAAGCAGTACATCTAACAGAGTTGTATGCAAACACTAATAAATTAACAAGTCTTGATGTAAGTAAAAACACAAAACTACAAATATTATATTGTGGTGGTAATCCGATAACAACACTTGATTTGACTAATAACATATCATTGATTTATTTAAACGCCAATGATATGGGAATCAACAAATTGGATGTTTCTAAATGTCCAGAGTTAGACTATCTTTCTTTTAATAATAACAAATTAGAAGCATTGGATATATCTAAAAATACAAAACTAAAAAAATTATACTGTCTAAACAATCAAATAAAAAGCATTGATTTCTCTAAAAACACTATTTTAGATTTTGTAAATGTGAACAACAATCAACTTACCAGTATAGATGTCACTGCATGCCCAGCATTAACCACTTTATTTTGTATGGGTAACCAAATCAAAGAAATCAAAGTTGGAAACATCGAAAAAACATTAAACTGCAGCAAAAACAAACTAACTCTCAATACGTTGCCCAAAAGAAGTGATTCTGGCTACACCTATGCTCCTCAAGAAGCATTAACCATTGCAGAAAGTATCTCCACAAACCAAGAATTGGACTTGTCTGCACAGGATAATATCAAAGGGGTTACTGAAACAACTCAAAAAACTACTTACACTTGGAAAACAGCCGATGGCACAACAACTTTGGTAGCAGGTACGGATTATACTGAAAATAACGGAAAATTCACATTCCTCACTTCACAAAACCAACCCGTATATTGTGAGATGACAAGTGATGCATTCCCGAAATTTACAGGAGCCAATGTATTCAAAACTACGCCTATCAGCATCCAAAAGCCCACAGGTGTCCAGGATAACATTTCGGACAATATCATCATTGTGCCAAACAAGGGCGGAGTGACTATTGAAGGTCTGAAAATAACTGATAGTATCTTAATTTATACGATCAATGGTAAAAAAGTAATTGATACAAAAGCAAGCAACAATACAATGACGTTCAATCTTGCTGAAGATAATTACATTGTACGCATCAATAATAAAGTTTATAAAACAATCGTTTTATAAGCATTGTCACTTTATGACATATAAATCTCCTCTTAGCGACTTTTCTAAGAGGAGATTTTTTATATTATCTGTTGAATAGCTCAAACGTAAACTTACATCCAACTTCGGTATATTTCCAGTTTTCACTACTAACAAATACCCCCACATCAAAAATGTGTGTACCAATACCGTAACCTATTTCAAGATAAGGATTAAGATGCGGAACAAATAATGTATTCACATACAAACGTTCATTCTGAACATAACGGGTATATTTCATCAAATGACGCAAAAACAGAAAAGGAGCTTCATAAGTAAAATGAGCACGGACATACTTCCGGGAAGAGTTATACCAACGACCATCCAATAATTGAAAGACTCCACCAATATCATCATTCCACCCTATAGGCAGGTTACTTCGCGCTAAATTGGCAAAATCTACAAAATAAAGTTGTTCCTGATTGGTGAATGCTCCAAATCCAAAACGATAATAAATATTGCGCATCAAACCCAGCTGGACATGATGCTGAAGATCAAACTCAACTCGTTCATACTGTCCTGTACTGTTAAATATGCCCTTTATACCACGTTCATAATCCACAGAAAATGTAGGATAAGCAGAGCGCAGATTTATCTTCCGTTTCCCATTCATATAGTAATAAAGACAAGGAGTCCACTCTACCCGGACGCGGGGTGCAAAACTGATATAAGTATCCTTGAATTTATCCAAGAAATCGGATGCAAGAGGTAACGATGAATTTAGCACAACGAACCTTGATTTTTCAACTGCTGTTCTTCTATGGGCAGAAAAGCCAACACTCAGCTCCAAGCCATTAACCACTTCAATACTATGACGAAAATTGAAATATAAGTCTTTAAAATAATCCAGATGTATCTGATCGAAATCAAAAGTACTGTCGGGCATCGCCTTCAACTCATCAAGTACGTCACTACTATAAATTCGGTTACCATTACCAAAATTCACATGAATAGCTCCACGCTTCTGCGGCCAGTAGTCAAAATCGGCATTGGCCGACCAATAAAACTCTTTACGAGTAAAATTATAACCAATCCGCGGGACAATACGCAACAATTTATCACCGGAAAACAACCTGTTATATTTAAAATCCTGCCTCCATGAAAAACCATTACTTCCACTGTAGCTCAACAGCAACGGATTAATAATCGGGGAACACTTGACGCTGCCGATACGGGATAAATCTACATTAAGATCAGACAATAAAAAGTCACCAATTTCTCCCCAAAATACACGACGTTTAGAAGGAGGTTTCAGCGCAGTAGTATCTTTTCTGAATGCATAATCTTCGTATAACCTCTTCTCGTCATCCATAAGCTCTATCGGACGTAAGGATGCGAAATAAGCACTATCCAAATGCAAGGAATTCGTATCGCATCTCAATGTATACGATTCTGTAAGATTGAACTTCTTCTTTTCTTTACGGTATTTGCTCTTCTCCTTTAGTTCAATAGAGCTATAGTCTAACGAAGCCAGGTAACTACCGTCTACCACATTACCAACAAAATTGAATCTCACCTTAAATTCATAACGAACCGGCAAAAATTCATTATCATCTCCTACCTCCCCCATCTTAATAAGATTCTCAAAAGTCAACAGCTCGGACCGACCGGAAAAACGGATTTCGCGTACACTCCATACATCTGAACTGACAATCATATATCCGCCAACAAGCTGATCACTTTTAGTCTTGGGAATAAAACGTATTTTATAGTGCAGGTTATCCTGCCCTCCCATAATAGTATCTATCTGATAGCGATAATATTTCTTTCCATTTTTGGCAAGTGGTGAAAGCAAACGGTCATAAAGCAATGTAGCAGAGTAAACATTCACATGAAAATATTCGAGCATCGTTGCCTGAAAGCCACCGCTAAAAACCGTGCCATAACCCGCTTTTACTTTCTGGTCATAAATATCAGGAGCAGTGAAATGCAAGTCGCTATATGACTCCATTAAATATTCACGTACACCCTTTTGCATACGGAACATCTTTGGAAGATAACGAAACATAAAGTTCTTCTTCCGGATATTCAGTTTACCTTTAATATATAAGTCGGCCCGATAATCGTTGACAATCTTCTCATAAAAAGGAGCAAAAGTCATCACATTATACAAGATAGAATCCACAGAGATAGCTTCACGCGTATATGGATTCAAAACAGAGCTAGCTCTTCCTTTGGGTGCTAAAAGGAATAAAATAAAAAATAAAAGCCATATTAACTTATAATGTCTCAAACAGAATCCTTTCCATTAGTATGGAACAAATATAAAAAAAAACAATGAAAAGGAGAGATTTGAGAACAGATTAACATAGATTTAAAAAAGAGTGTTAGTAATATATTAGTTAATCTGCTCATTATCATCTTTAAACAAAACACCTTTCAACTTTTGATAAAGGAAAGACAGTACCAACAAGATAACACCAAGCATGATGAATACCACAATCTTTCCCACTGTAGGCATTGCCCATAAATCGACAAGCACTAACTTCACCAATACAATACCTAATGTAAAAAGACTAATGATACGCAACACCTTTTGATGCAGACGCATACCCAATGACATCTGAACGAACCCTGCAATGCCCAAGGCAATAGATAAACCTGCATTAAATTCGTCCGGTAAACCCAAGTGAGAGAGGAAAAGCCGAACAATAGCCAGCCAGAATAAAGTTGATAACACACTAAAATAAACCGTAAAGCGGACTGTAATACTATGATGAATATTATACAACCAACACACATAACAAAGATTGACAATTATAACAACCGTAGTTATCCAGGAAAGTAAAACAGGCAACACACCTATTGAATTACCATGATCTTCCCACGTATGAATCATATACAGGATTACACTTATCCCTATTCCTATCACATAAAGCAAACCATATTCTTTAACCGGAAAGCGCCTTCTAAAACCATAGCACAAAGCCAATATACAGAAAGAAGTGAATAAATGCATCACCCTATAAGATAGTACCGGAGCCAAGTGCTGATAAAACTCTATCATAAAAGTATAGTACAGTATGGCAACAGAAACAACCAGCATTATTGCATTCCAGGGAGTATAATTCAAATAACGGGCTTTCTCAAAAGAATCGCGATAACGCCCTATCAAGAAAGCATATACCCCTACTGCCAATCCGGTAAACAGACTGGTAGCAAACATACTATTCATAAAAATGGTACTTGTCACAAAGGAATGGTCTGTAACCTGATGCTCAACATCCATCATATAAGAAATCAAAGTCAATCCGATTAACACCAGAGAAGCAGACTCGTATACCCGGATTCCGGATTTAATATAAAGCCATAATAAAAGAACCATTTCGGAAGCCCAAAACAAAGTTATGTAATTTCCATCAAATTGAACAGGTATTGTAATAGATACAAAAGTCAATACCAATCCCAGCATTGTATAAATAAGAAGTTTATAATCCCGCTTACTTTTTCTTAACCAGATAACTAAAACCAAGTTTACGAAAGCAATAAATAAGGTGAAAAGCCCTGTAGCTTTAAAAGGCAGATTCATGGAATTCAGGAATAACACTCCAAAGAAAAGAAAAATAAAATTATTTGTTACAATAATTGGAAGTAAACATTTATTAGGTTTCTTTCCTTCAGCCTTAAGTATGGTCAATACCGGTAACAAAAAAATAAAATAAAACAAAGTGGCAAAAACAAACAGATGTTGTGCAATTACAACCGAATCAATCTTCGGTACGTTATAGAATACACAACTGTTTAGTACGTAAATCAGGAAAATAAGATAAGTAGCTACAAATGAAATAACAGGAAGCTCTGCCCACTTTTTATACAATGATAATCCGAACATTCCCAAATTGAGGACGGACAGATAAGTAAACAGAACAATATAACTTCCCTCTCCGCTACTCACCAGAAAAGGAGCAATAAAACCACCGACAAGCGAAATAACAGCCAATTCGCGACGATCATATAAAATGGCCAATATAGACATCATCAGTGTGACAAAAACAAGAATAATAAACGCTACCGTTTGTGAAAACAAATTATAGTAATGAAAGGCAATGGCAACCGTCAGATAGAACACAGCAAAAGCGCCACCCGCCAACAAAGAACTGAATGTACGATACTTTTCACACAAGCGTTCTGCAACAAACAACAAAACAGCACCGGCTACAAATCCCAGTATAGTACGCATCGTCTCATTTATCCAATCTTTATCAATAGCATATTTTACAAACAGACCAACCCCTACCACTAAAACAAGAATACCAATCTTTCCAAAAAGATTCTCGCCAATGAACTTTTCATAATTAATCTTCGCCTTCTCCCTTTTAATAAATACAGGAGCCGGTTTCTCTGTTTCTTTTTCCGGTTTCTCTGTTTCAGCAAACTGCACATCAACAACAGAAACCTCTTCTGAAATCCAGGAAACAGGTTCAGGATTGTTTTCAGTTCCGTTTTCGGGTAAGTGCACTTCAGAAGCAGACTGTATTTTATCTTTTACCGGAGTTGATAATGATAATTCTTCCTCTGTATTTTCCATGAGCACAGGAGGAACTTTAGTTTCACTAACAGAAGAGGTCTCTTTTTTCTTCTCTAACAAAAGGTCCAACCTCCTTTTCACTGCATTAATCTCGGAGTTTAATTTTGCAAACCTATCGCTTTGCATGTACAATATCACAACGAGTAAAACAATTATAGCAAATAAACTCAATTCCATAATCGGTTTTATTTTGATTGACATCAGGTTATAGAAGCAAAGATAAAGATAAATATGAGAAAAACAACCATTTACGAATGAATAACGTTTACTAAAAGAAAAAGAGAAGATTTTTATCATTCATTACTTTTGTAACATCTTATAAACTTCCAATTCATTTCTCGTAGAGTCTTGAGTCGATTCTCGTAGAGAAATAAGGTATTCCTCGTATACTCTATTAAAACCAAATGTTTCCGCAGAATATTGCTTTAATAAA
>ERZ1108168.766-NODE-766-length-19471-cov-5.579162_pt1 | contig 19471 bp, 18 predicted proteins | sample MGYA00403704_ERZ1108168 | MGnify/ENA primary metagenome ERZ1108168 (study PRJEB35170, sample SAMEA104062421) | human gut metagenome | biome: human gut; feature: human-associated habitat; material: faeces | place: Denmark | collected 2012-06-12 ...
TAATCTGCGTTCATCTGCGATCATCCGCGTTTCATCAGAGAAAATAATATCTCTGCGCCCTCCGTGTCCTCTGTGGTGAACTGATTCATTTCTGAACAGAAGTGAATAAAAAATTCCCCCTTTACTGGCCACGCCTGGTCAGAAGGGGGAAACACAAACAAACAATAATATTAAGAAACTGGCGTGATTCACATCAGACCAACTCCCTGTTTCCCTTTCGGGAAAATACAGTACTGAGATTGAATAACAGTACCATATGCCTTCAAAAAACTATTAATTCTGTTGTTGTGCCATTTTCTTATTATTGTAGATACTTATTCGGTGACTTCACTCCATGGATAAGGATATTTTTCCAGATTTGTCAGTGTATCTACAATCTCTTGTTCCTCCGCTGTTAACTCTCTTTTCCCCCAATCGTCTATTATAGCATGAGCTTCTGCTGCCAGTTCGTCATCAAATACTTCACCATAACAGTAGGTCAGTAGTTGACATTTCAAAAGAGAAGGAGAGAGTTTTTCCAATACTTTCCATGAGCGCTCCAGAATTGTTTGCTTACGGGTTTCTATATCATTGGTATAGATAAGAGCGTTATATCCCATCAACAAAGCGAGGCAAAGGAGTGCTTCTTCTTCATCGGTAGAGGCTTGAGCTGTGAACAAAACATTTGCTTTTTGCAGCACTTCTTTGTTCTGTTGGCAGAGTGAATCTGCATATATAGGTGAATCATCTACACCCAGATATAACAGTTCGTGGGCTAAATGTTTTAATTCCTGAATTTGAGTTGTTAGCATATGATTGTTGAATTTAAGTTAGTAGCATTTAAAAGAGTGATTTCGTTATTTATTTCTTATTGTAGAGTATTTACTTTATTGCATACGATGGTAATTCCTAATTTAGACAAACCTGCTGTCCATTCATCTTCATTTGAATTGAAATACTCACTGTAGTGCATTATTTTGGTATCTTCTATTCCGGAAAAAGCATATGTGTACAGGTCTCTTCTTAGTAACATTCTACTATAATTCAGTGCATCATCACCATTGTATCCAAAGAAAGAATAGAGATTCATCATGAGCTTGCAACCTTTTTCTTTGAGCCGTACAAAGTCCTCTGTTCCCCAATAAATACTTCGTTCCGGTTGCATGACTACAGGGATATAACCTATGTTTATAATAGAGTCAAGCACTTCCCAAAAGCTATCATTTTTTAGCAGGGGATGAACATCAATAAGCAATTCTTTATGCCCGTCAATGGTCAGTAGATCTTCAGTGCCCAGCATCTTTTCAAAAGCATTATCCAGGCGATATCTGGCAGAAAGTTTCAGTTCAATGCTTCCATTATACTGATTTTTTAAACTATTGAATACTTTCTCGAGATTCTCTGTTGTGTTCTCAGGATTCTCTTTTTTCACAGGTGGAACACATGTCACCTGCTTTATTCCTATATCTTCCAGATAGTTCAACAGTTCCATTGATTTGTCCGGAGATAAGGCCCAGGCATCTGTACCTGGTAAGAGGTAGGGCTGAAAGTCAGTATAAATCATTAATCTTGCTTTTAATGTAGGTACAGTTTCCTTATTTTATTAAAGAAGGTTGTTGTTGTCTATTAATGTCTTTACTAACTGTTGCTGTGAGCGTGATAACCGTATTCGTGAAAGGGCATCCATATAAATCTCCAGATGGTGAAGATCAGAACCTGCAAAGTCGTAAAAACCTGCTTTTAATAATACTTGAGACCGTTGTAATACTCTTTTGCCATATGTACCTGCCAACGACATCAGATTTAACTGGAACTTACAACCATTTTTCTTTAGTGCAACCAGTTCCTCTTCGCGCATATACAAATATCGTTCCGGATGTGCTATAATGGGTTTATAGCCACTTACTTGTAACTCATAAAGCATGTGACGGAGGTCAGGGGGTGCCGATAGATAGGAGGTCTCCACTAATACATGGTGATCACCCAGAGTCAGCAATCCCTCTTCCGTCTGTTTCTTAAATCCTGTGTCCAGCATATACTCGCCGGCCAGCCGGAGCTCAACAGGAGATTTACTCTTTTTACAAAACTCTTCGAAACGCTTTTGAAGAAAGTCGGGATGGTTTTCAATGATATCTTCCATAATATGAGGTGTGAGAAAGATTCTTCTGACACCTATTTCATGCAGGTATTCAATGGCAGCAAGAGATTCTTCTACAGAAGCCATTCCGTCATCTACTCCGGGAAGGAGATGGGCATGAATGTCTGTCATGCCCTTTAAGAGTCCCGATTTTAAAATATTTGTTTCTGATGAAAGCCAGGAAAACATAGAGTAGTTTTTGATTATTTATTAAAAAGATTGGAGATACGTTTTTTCAAACGCTTTGTCAAACTTTTGTTTTTACTTTTTCGTCTTTCATCATTTCCATATCCATAGCCGTATCCATAACCGTACCCATATCCATAGCCATAGCCTTTACGGTCATAATTGACCCCGTTAAGTACGATGGCCATATTACGTAATTTATCCAGTTCGTACATTCGTTCCAGATTCGGAAGCTGGCGATGATCCATCACTCCGGCACGTACTACATAGATGGTTAGGTCTACTACTCGATTGATAATTGAAGCATCGGCTACGATGTCTACCGGTACGTTGTCCAGAATCACATAGTCATAGTGTTTTTTTAACTCTGTAACTATGCGGTCAAAACGTTCACTCAGAAGAAGTTCGGCAGGATTGGGAGGAACAGGACCGGCAAAGATGATATCGAGATTTTTATATTTATCATTTGTGATAATAATATCTTCAATCTTATCTGTTTTTCCCGATAAATAGTTGGTAAGTCCCATACGAGCCGGAATATCAGTGAAAATATTGCTCAAAGTACCTTTACGGATATCCACATCGACCAGGACAACCTTCTTATTCATTTGTGCGATACTCATAGCCAGGTTACATGAGATAAATGTTTTTCCGGCTCCGGGATTAGAGGATGTCAGCATTACTACCTGAAGGTTTTCAGTTTTCACACGCATGAAGTCCATATTAGTCCGGATAATACGGAATGCCTCGGATATTGGACTACGGCTATTCTCGTGAACAATGACAGGAGATTCTTTTCTGTCTTTCTCACTACATTGGGGAATATCACCCAGGATGGGTACACTTAGAGCATCTTCCAGATCTTTACGGGTACGTACTTTGGTATCCAATGTCTTTTGTAACCAGAAGAATATCATAGGAATAGCACCTCCTATCAGAACCGCTGCAAATAAAATAACCATTGTTCTGGGAGCTACAGGCTTGCTACTACCCGATGCCGGATCGATAATACGTGCATTACTTTCTGTGATAGCCTGTGTTAAAGCATTCTCTTCACGTTTGTTCAGCAGATAGAGATAAAGCTCTTCTTTAATTTTTTGTTGGCGTTCTACCGTTAGTACATATTTTTGTTGAGCAGGCACAGCTTCAATACGTTTCTGGGTTTGCTCTTCATGTTCCCGGTTATTCTTTAATTTGATGTTCAATCCAACGATTAAGTTGTCCACGGAACGGATAATCGTCTGTTTCATTGCGGCCAGAGAATTGTTCAGGTCGATAACAATGGGGTTCTTGCTACTACTGCCAGAGATAAGTTTATCTCGTTTCAGCAGCATTTCATTGTATTCACTGATTTGAGACTCTATACTATTGTCGGAGATTCCGGTATTAGCAGGGATTAAGTCTGCGTTTTTCTGAGGATCTATCAGATAATCTTTAATATATCTGGCGATACTTAATTGATTTTCCAAACTAAGCCCTTCCTGGCGATACCGGCTCGTGTTTTCCAGATACATACCTGTTTCTGACGTGATATCTGTTAGTTGATTTTCGCGTTTAAATGCTTCTATGTTTGCGTCTACTCCACCTAATTCACGTTCGATAATTATCAGGCGATCATTAATAAAGTTTGAAGTATTTATTGCGATCTGATTTTTATCATTAATTGCGTCTTCGTTGTAGATAGCAATTGCCATATTAATTATATCTTCTGCACGAGCTATTGAAACATCTTTTAGAGTCAGATTAATAATTGTAGCAGTTTTACTGGCGAGAGAAACTTCTAAATTGTTTTGATAAATATCTACAATTCTTTCCATATTGGACTTAGTGACCGAAATAGGTTTTTCATAAAAACTATCTGAATAATATAAGGTTGGCGTTATCACCATCATGCCTACGGGAGTCTGTATTGTATCATTCAAGTTTACTTCTAATATTTCATTTGAATTTATTTCTCCATCTCCAACGCTCATTTGCAGGTTAGATAACTCAACTCTGGCTGAGTCAATTGGAGTTATTGTCACGAGAATTGATTGTCTTTCTTCTGCTTCCGGAAAGGAAAGAGTCACAGGGGAATGTGTATAAAGCTCTTTATTTCTTAATCCTTCTTTTATTTTATAGCTAATGTCTAAGTGCAAACGGCGTGCAATTTCTTCCATTAAGTGTCTGGATTGAAATATAAGTACTTCATTATCTACATTACGTTTCCCTCCAAAAAGCCCTAGATCTGCAAAAGCGGAAGACTCGCTTAAACCGCCTCCTTTTGAATCGTCACGTATTAAAACAGAAGCTTTACGACTATATATTTTAGACGAAGATTGTAAATAAAAGAAAGCAACACCTATGCAAAGGAAGATGGAAAGAATAAACCAATAACGTTTACTCCATATTAGTTGTAGAACATCAACGATGCTTATTTCTTCTTCTTGTTTAGAAGATTTGGAAATACTTAATTCTTGATTTATTTTTTGTTCAGTACTCATTATTCAAAGACATTTTTATTTAAACATAGTCACTAAAAGCGATGTAATAGAAGCAAGCACAGATACACTAGACAGCCATACACTAGCTGAATTATTAGAATTGATACGACTTTGTCCTGTTTTTGCATTATTCGGTTCTACGTATACAATATCATTTTGTTGCAGATAATAACAAGGTGATTGGAAGATATCTGACGAACGCAGATCATGATATAGAATACTACGTTTACCATCTTTCTCACGGATTACGGCTACACGGTCGCGACGACCATAGATGGTTAGATCACCAGCCATACTCAATGCTTCAAGTAGTGTTATTCTATCTCCTGAAATATCGAATGTTCCTGGGCGTCCCACTTCGCCTATAACAGATACTTTGAAATTAAGGAACTGGACGGTTACAATAGGGTCTTTGATTAATTCTTCGCTGATTAGTTTCTTTTTTATTAATTCAGTTACTTGCATACGGGTCAATCCCTCTACATGTATCTCTCCTAAAATGGGGAAATCTATATTACCATCTTGATTGACAAGATAACCGACTAAACGTTGCTGACCAATATTCTGATTACCTATCTGATAAGTTATTAGTGGCATATTGAAAGGCAAAGCTAATTCAGGATCTTTGCTATTTACTATAATAGCTAACAGGTCGTCTTTGTGGATGATAACTTCATAACTCTTACCAATGGGTTCTTCTTTAATAAGGGAAATATCTTGTAAATAAAGTACTTCCTTAGGGGCTGAGCAGGCTGCAAGTAAAACGACCATGCACATTAAAAATGTATGTTTCATTTTTATGAAATAGTTTTAATTAGTTATTATTGTTTGATTTTTAATTAGTTTTAGAATCGAGTTTAGAGTTCTTGATAGCACTTATTATATTGATCTGCTATTATTTTCCACTTATAATTTTTATTCGCTATTTCCAACATTTCTGTGGCATTTCTTTTTAATGTAATATCACTTAATTCCAGAAGTTTGAGAAGTTCCTTTTCATTTTTAAAATAATAAGCTTGCTGTTGAGTCGTTTCGCGATTGTATACAACATCATAAGCTAAAATTGGTATCCCGAAAAACATAGCTTCTACTAATGAAGGGTTTGTGCCTCCTGCGCTGTGTCCGTGTATATAATATTTGCAATTATTCCGAAGGGCATACAGCATCTGTAAATCATAAATGGGGTCTAAAATATCTATGTTATCAAATGAACCATATTTTTCTTTTAAGTTCTTTCCATATTCACTTCTTTCCCAATTTCCAATGAACACCATTGGTATATTACTCATTGATAAGGCCTTTAATATTAAATGACAATTATTTTCCGGTTCAATCCTACAAATAGTAATAGCGTACTTTTTAGCTTTTAATTTGTAGTTATTTAATATTTCATCTTGTTGCTCATTTGACATTATTTGTTGTACATGGTCACCTCCATATGCTATTAGTTTACTTTCTTTTCCATATTCTTCTTTTATATAATTTTGTATGCCTTTGTTGTCTGCTATTATTACATTAGCATACTTTATTGCCATTGCTTCAGAAAACTTAAGAAATTTCTTAGCAAGCTTTCCCCACTTTGCTCTCTGATGTTCCAAGCCATCTATATTTATTATTAATCTTTTGGAGCACATTATGCGGAAAAAAGGTAAAAAAATACAGCCTGATATCCCTAAAATCAAAATAGTGTCATATCCTTTAATTACTTTTGTAAGTGAATAAATATCATATAAAGTACTTTGTATTCCATTTGCATGAAAAAAAGGAATGTATTTTAAGGTGGCTCCTTTGTAGCTCTTTATCTTTTCTTTATAATCTTTACTACTACAGAATACTGTATAGTGGATATCAATAGGGATATTTTCGCCCAGCATGTTTTCTATCAGTGTTTCAAAACCACCATACTTTGCAGGTACGCCTTGGATACCTATGATTGCAACTTTTTTCATTAATTATAAAAATAGGATTAGATATATTGTAATAGGAAAATGAATATTATTCATTTATCCATTTTGAAAAATTCTCTGTGAATATCTTGATTTCCTGTCTGTTAGTATAAGAAGAATATTCTGTTTCTATATAATAATTTGTGTAATTAATATGTGTCTGTATTATTTGGGAAAAGGTGTTGGTAAAAGATGGAATATCTAAATCAGTCAATATTCCAAAGCTTTTGAATTTAGATAACATCATACTGAAATATGGAATATTACTTGCAATAATGGGTTTTTTAAAATAGAAAGCCATTTCTAAGATTCCGCTTTGAGATGTTTTTCTGTACGGTAGTACCACATAATCAGTATTTTTATATAAAAATACCAGTTCATCATCATTAATATGTCTTAAGAAAATGTGAAATGATTCTGAGTATATTGGATGTACTTTATGAATTGTTCCATCAAAATCTTTTCCTGCAATAATAATGTTTAGCTTTTCAGTTTCTTGTTTAGATAACTCATTAATTGCTTGAATTAATATGTCTATTCCTTTATTATGATTTATATTTCCAAAGAATAATATGTTGATCTTATCTTTTTTGATTGAAGCTTGAATATTTTCTTTAACTTGATTCTTATTATATGTTTTTTTGAAACAATATTTGAAATGAGGAACGAACAGTCTCAAGCCTTGAAAATTATATTCATCGAGGAAATTGTTGGTACGCTGTGAATGTGTTATTACGCTCTTTATTTTGGAAGAATATATATTTTTAAAACACCTTTTTAATCGTAGATTTGTATCTACGTCCTGTCCTATTGCTTCATGAATATCTATAATATGCTTTTGTGCTCTGGAAATTATCCATAGAAAAGGAATGTCAATACTATTTCCATAGGTCAAATATATGAAACAAGCTTTTTTATTGGATATTACTTTAAAATAGAGTTTGATATAATTACATGTTAATAGAATGACTCCTATAAACTTATTCATTCTATAAAAATTGAAGAAGAAAGAAGTTTTTCCATTTTCTGAGTAGTTAGACAAAATCGAAACTTTATCATTTGCAGACAGAGATGAAAGGGTAGATAAGACACCTTTAAAAGCATCATTATAATAGTGCATACCGCAATGTACACCTAAATAATCGACAATAAAGATTTGTTTCATTTATATTATGATTCAGAGATTTGTTATATCTGTTATGAATGCTTCTGAGGCCATTCTCTCTTCATTTAGTTTTTTATTAATGAATTTGTATTCAATATTTTCAATTGGTATTTCACTCTCATCTTTGATATACCTGTTTTTTAGCTGTAAAAGTTCTAGTAGGCTATTAACTCTTGTGCTAAAACGTTCTGGGGATACAGTTACAAATTGTCTGTTGAAATTTATTGCAAAAGCTGTTCCATGAAAAGAACTGGCTACAATATAATCAGCTTGTGAAAATAGTGATAAGAAGGTCTCTACAGAAGCTAAGTTAAAAACACGATCTACATTTATCTTTTTTTTAAATTTGAAAGTGGGACAAACCATATAGAGTTTTAGGTTTCTTTCGGCAGCTATCTTTTGGGCGATATTTATAACAGCAGAAGTACGGTTTAACTCTACTGAGTATATAAGTAAGTAGGATTCACATTTGTGGAATTTGCTTTTAACAGCAATACTTTTCCATTCTTCTTTATTTAATAATAATGTAGGGTCTAAAACTTGTTGTACATTGATTAGTCCTAATTGATTTAAAGCTTTGATACCAAAGCTTTCTCTAACAGAAATTTTCTCATATTCTGAAAGTAACTTTTTTATTTCATAACGTTGATCTTCCGGAAAACTTTCAAGTCCTATGCTTGCTGCATAGGATGCTTTTTTCCCTTTTATACCTTTCCAAAAGAATATTGTATCAATTCCGAAGTTATGTGCACTATTCCAAACTTGGTCACTACCGGTCAAATAAAGGTCATAAGGAGGTAATTGTTTTTTTATTGTTTCGGCGTCATAATATTTTTTTGTCATATTAGAGTGACTTTGAAGAAATCTTTTTACTTGCCAAGTCATATACCTATTTAGACTCATATATCCAATGCAATATAAATATCTTATAATAATGGATTTACTTTTATCATTAAGGTATGCAAGTGCATAATTTTTTCCAGTTAAATACGGACGTATATAATTTAGTACCGTAATTTGGTGACCTCTTTCTTCCAATTTTCTAACAGTTGCATATGCCTGTAAATAAGTACCAAAATTTATGTTGTCAACGATTGTGGTTAGAATGATTTTCATTTTTTTATTTTGTCTTTTATTTTCAGTATAAAGCTGTATGTCCTGTCATTTTTTCTACAGATTTTTTTTATATTAAATCTTATGTATGACATAAAAACATCCTTTTTATAACTTTGTAATAATTTGGAAGGTGATTTTTGTAGTAGCGTATAGAAGGTATTGCGTTTTGCCGGGCGTCGCGTTTTACTGGTTAGATTATGGTTTTCATCTGCAATCCAATCTATTTTAGTAGGGACTAATTTTATTTGATTTTCAAGAGAATGAATTATTTGTTCGCCTTGCTTTGTATTTATTAAAATTGCGGAAATACCATTTTGTTTATTTTCTATTGTATGATATTTACTAATTCCCCAATAGTCAGCTAAAGTAATATCCCCCGCTCTATTTACAGTTGTGAACGGACAATTGTAACAAGCCTCTCGATTCATATCTCCGGCAATGAACGCATTAAAATATGCTTTCATAATAGGATCAAAACCAAGATATTTGATTTTATTTTTATTTTTAATGTAACAACTACTACTACTACAACTCCAGCCATTTATCTTTTTATCTCTAAATTTAAATTTGATGATCTTACCGTTGTATTTTTTTTCTACTTCGGCAATCATGGCATCAAAAATTATTTGCGAGGGAGTTCCATGACATATTAAATCAGAAGTTAATAGGGTGGGATATTTCTTGCGAAGAAAGCATTTTAGTCCGGCAACTTGACACCCTGTTCCGGTATAATATATCCATTTTCCCTTTTTAAGTGATTCTTTAATTTCTGAATAAACATTTTTGTTGTTTGATTGTAGATATTTGCTTCCACGAAGTTGTTCCAGATCGTCTATTTGTGATATACCAATATGTTGTAGTTGCATTGTGTCATCAAAAGAGGCTCCATATACAATCCCTCCCAGTTCTAATATATGAGTTGCAATTACTGAAAAAATTCCACCACTGGAACTTCCTAATAATTGATTAATATCTTTATTGACTGCTGCATAAGCATCTGATGGTTCTGATTTTACATCATCTCCATGAAGCATTGGACATACCTTTTCACATAAATTACAATCTGTACATTTTTGAGGATCTAGTACCGGATATAAAAAACCTTCATTATCGGGTATTATTTTTAATGCCCGATAGGTACAGATTTGCTCGCATGCGCTACAACCACAGCACTCCTGTTTATTGGGAGTTATATTATTGCCAAAAAACATTTTATATTGTTTTAATATCTAATAATTCTTTTTAATATGTATCCTACTCCAAAAAAGAGTGATAATAGCAGGTAGTGAAAATATCCACTCGCATATTGATTAATAAACGACAAGGATGTTTTTATTGGAATAAATGTAGAATAATAAGTGATTCTTTTTATAAAACCTATGTCATTTATTGTACTGACCTTTTCGTTATGTTCTTTAAAATATATTTCACCCCATTTTAGAAAACTGATTAACGCGTGTAATTTTCTACAGACGATTTTTTCCGATTCTATGGTAGAGATGTTCTCTCCACTACTTCTCCACGATATGTGAGGATATGCAATTGTTTTAATCTTATTATTCATTCCATATTTGACCCATGTGGCTAAATCGCTTCCCCATGCCAGATCGAAAGGAATAAATCCTCCTTGTTCTTTGTAAATTTTTCGAGAAAAAATATATTCTACTACATAGCAATCAAGTTTCCCTAAAACTTTTCCTTTATATAAGGATAATGAGGATAAGAGATTAGGATAAATAACTTTCTTTATTACTTTTCTTTCGCGGTTGATAACTTCTACATTAAACCTGTATAAGTCATAATGTTTATTTTTACTTAATTCTTTTTTGAAAGTTTCAATACATTGTGGGGGCATATAATCATCATCAGAAAAGAGCCAAATCCACTCTTCGTTATCGACTAATGCGATACATCTTTCCCATTGAGATACCAGGTTATTACCACCTAAGTTGTCGTTAAAACGAGTATATTTAATATTTATTTTTTCTTTATATTTATTTACAATATCTAATAGTTGATATGGACTATTGTCATCTCCGATATATAGTGTAAAATCCTTATCTGTCTGGTTGGAAATAGATTCTAATGTTTCGGTTAAAAAAGTATCTTTATATGCTGGTATTACTATTGCTATACTCATTTTTTTGATGATGTGTTTCTTTTGTTTCTAAATTTTGGATATGGTTACAGTTCAAGACAAAGATAGCTTTGATAATTCTATATTTTTAATAAGTATTCCATGTAATAACATTGTGTTCAGCCACGAGTCCAAAACTCCTGTTCCAATAGCAAATAATAGGAAGAAAATATGGATGGATAATCCTAAGGCAGATAATTGTCTGCTATATTGCAAATTTTTATAGTAATAAATAAATATGGATAAGAAGAGAGTAACGTAGACAATGATCCCAACAATTCCTCTTTCGATTAGTAGTGAGTATATTATACTTTCAAATCCTGCCATACCATCTGTTCTTGTAAAATTCTTCCAATCCAGATCTAAAAAAATGTATTTAAATCCGTTTCCTAAAATCGGGTTTTGCTGCCACAATGCCAATGCACTTAGAAATTGAGTTTCACGCATTGATACACTACTTCCGGATTCTAAATCTTTAGATTGAAAAAAGATTGTATCTATTGTTAGATTCACCATGTTGTTAATGGGGGCGATGAATAGATAACTACCTAACATCACTACACTAACAAATAGTATAATTCTTGTTTTCTTTGTTGATTTATATGAGAATATGAGAAATAATAGAAGAGAGAATAGGGCCGACAACATTACTGTTCTCGACGCTGAAAGAAAAATGCCACCTAAAGCGAGTACTAGGCAGATATAATGAATCTTACTATTTTTTTTATAGCTAAGCAAATAATAAAATAAAAGTAATAAGAATAGTCCTGAATTATATCCAAAGTCAAATGTATATCTGTAGATGGACATAACTCCTCTGCGAACTTCTTCCCAACCACTGTATAGAATTATTTCAAAGGTTCTTGAATCTATCTCATAAATTCGGATAAGAGACTCTATTAGTGGGTTCTCGAATGTTATATAGTTAAATATACCATATAGGCAGACAATAAAGCAGCAAATCAATAATGGTTTGTACATTTTGGGTATACTATTGAGAGAACTAACAAAGTAGAATCCTAAAAACAGCGGATAGTAGGTATCTAGTGCATCTAAAATGGGATATAAAAAACGATATGAAATGGCAAATCTTTGATCAAAGGCTATTAAGAGTATTGAACCCAAAAACATTAATGCAATAGGATATTTAAGGGGAAAATTTAGTGACATATGTCTGCGATGGAGAAAAATGTCTTTTAAATAGATGAAAAGCAATGTGCATGCAATCCAACGTTTTATAGGCATTTCTACCGGTAAGCGGAAGACAATGATTATAGGAGAAGCCAAAAACATTGCAAATATCAGTAGCTTTATTTCCCTGTTTTTTACAAGGAAAAAAGACCATAAAAAACATAAAAAGGATATTAGTAATTGCATATTGTATTTATAACTCTCTTATATTTATTTGTTTGAAAAATAACACACAACCGCTATATAGTATAAGCCATAATAAGACTTTGACGGTAAGTAAGGTTACAAGACTGGTAACGGTGAAACAAGAGTTGAATGTGTATACTGTTAACAGTGCTGTGATTATTGCTATAATATTGGGATATAGGGCTGACGAAAATATTTTGATTCTACTTAAGGCCAATGTTTTTCCGTAATAATAAATGTAATTGAAGAACATGACAAGTAATACATAAATAAAATATGCTATTACGGCTGAACCAACTCCCCATGTATTGCAAAATACTATATTGATCCCCATCGATAAAACACATGCAATTATGGTTACTAATACAAGTGGTTTTACTTTTCCTGTAGCTAATATTAGGCTGTTACAGGGGGTGGTATGTAAACTGAAAATGAATGTAAAACACCACATTTGCATCCAGAAAGCCAATTCTTTGTATTCATTACCAACGTATAATTCTAATAGTTCTGGTGCAACAATAATAATAGGAAAGCATAAGTATGCACACAGTATAGAGGTCATGCGAGTACCTTTGTATACAAAATTCTCTTTTGCTACAGTATCGTTTGAGGCTGTGATAGTAGATGCTTTTGGCAATAAAATAGAGGTAAGCATCCCTCCAATGGAAAGTATAAATAGAGGGAAAACTTCTATTATTCGGTATTCTGCTACAATTTTGGCTGCATCATTAGCAAACATACCCAATAACAAAGGTCTTGAATTGGCAGCGGTCATTTGGAAAAATGTTAGTACGAATATATTCAGACTGTACATGAGTACAAGCTTAAAATCCGTCCAGTAGAATTTGGGAAGAATAGAGCTTATAAGATTGGTCTGTTTGCATTTTATAAAGTAAGGAAGAAATAATAGGGCATTCAATAAGGTGAAATAAAAGAAATACTCGTTCAGTGAGAGCTTAAAATAGAGTGTTACATATATGACAGCAATACGTAATATCGAGAAATAAGTTGCGATTCTTTGTGTATAAGCTATCTGATTATTTGATATTAATAATTGGGAAAAGACTGTTGATATCCAGCTGAATACAGAGAAAAGAGCCAAAGTTAGGAATGCATACCTCAATAGGATGAATTCTTCATTTGTTACGTTAAATAATGAACTTCCGAAAAATGCGATTAGTATTAATATAGAGCTGTTGATGAAGCCTATAATTGTGTAAAATGTAATACTGGTTCCTGCTACTTTATCGATAAGGTCATTCTTTCCTTGATTTCTCCATTCAGAGAAGAATTTAATGGAACCAATGTTGAGTCCCATATCTAATAAATGTATATAGGCATTTGCTGCTGTAGCAATAGATAGAATACCATAATTTTGTACACCGAAAAAATTTAAAAGTAGTGGGACCGAAATAAATCCGACTATTGCATTTACTATTTTGGAAAGTGCACTCCAAAAGAATGAGGATATGTAATAATTTTTTGTTAAACTATTTATTGACTTCATCTAAGATATCCATAAAAGTTGATGATAATAAAGTTTTGTGTGTAGAAGAAATGTGATCTATATGTGGCTGTTCTATATAATTGTTTATCTTTTGTGAAAGCAATTCGGAGTCAATCTTTTCAAGTGGTAATATATCTTCTTCCTTTCCAATCATATCCATAAATGTCACAAATTTGCGGCCATTATTCAAAGAAATAATAGGTCTGTTACTTCTGTATGCAAGAATCAGTCCATGCAGATTCTGAGAAATAACCAAGTCTGATTTCCCTAAAACTTCTTCCAATTGCATATAATCAGACGGGAAAATAAGTGTAGTAGGAATATTGTGTTCAATCAGTTTGTTATAAATGAAAATAGCATTGTTTTTAGCAAACTCCCACAATTGCGATACTGTGACAATTACCCGTTTTAATCCACTGACATTTTGTAACCCTTTTACTATATTATCAACATAACATTGTGTATTAGTGAATGGAATAATCGTTATCACTCCCTTCTCTGATTCATACTTGTGATGATTGAAAAGAGCAATATCGGGTATTATCTTATTCACTATCGGTATATTTAAACGTATGCAGTCTGATAAAGAATCCATATCCCGAACACACACACAGTCTATGTTCTTGAAGAAATAAGAAAAACAGTTTTCTAATGCCTTTACATGAAATGGACCTATTGTTACACCGAATGCAATTGTCTTTTTTTTAAAATATGATGCTATTTGAATTTCAATACATTTAGATATTAATGATTCGTACCAGCTATTAAGATATCCTCCACCAGATAAAATAAAGATATCACACTGGGAAAATAAATCAGAAATTTCTTTATTTGTTCTTATAAACTGCTCCGTTTGTATTTTAACATAATCTATAAAATAGCTCGTTCTTTGTTGTACAAGCAAGGTACTTATTGTTTGACTTACTCTTTTTTTTATCTTTCTTGTTATTAGATTTCCTTTTGCGGAGTATTGGGCTTGTTCAAAAATGCCAGTATGCAATCTATAATCTATAGAAGAATACACGGGAATTGAATTGTTGAGTATTTTTTCTGTTTCTTCTTTCGAATATGATAAAACTGATATTTGAGCTTCTGGGTAACAATTTTGTATCAGATTAATTGATGAAACAAGTATTGCATCATCGCCTAGATTTCTGTAGCCCCACCCACCGGAAATTAAAATATGCATCTCTTCTATTATTTATCTTCCTTTATACATACCTTCATAGTACTTCTCATACTCCCCTGAAGTAATATTATCCATCCAATCCTGGTTTTCTAAATACCATCTTACCGTTTTTTCAATTCCCTCTTCAAATTGTAAACTTGGTTCCCAACCCAGCACATTTTTTAATTTGGTAGAATCGATGGCATAACGAAGGTCGTGTCCTTTACGATCGGTAACATACGTAATCAGGTCAAGTGAATGGCCTTTGGGATTTCCCAGTAAGCGATCTACGGTTTCGATGATAACCTTGATGATGTCTATGTTTTTCCACTCATTAAATCCGCCAATATTATAAGTTTCGGCAATTTTTCCTTGGTGGAAAATGATATCGATAGCACGTGCATGATCTACCACATACAGCCAGTCGCGTACATTTTCACCTTTACCATATACTGGCAATGGTTTTCTGCAACGAATGTTATTGATGAATAGTGGAATTAGTTTTTCCGGAAATTGATACGGACCGTAATTGTTACTACAGTTGGTTACAATTGTCGGCATACCATATGTGTCGTGAAAAGCACGTACGAAATGATCCGATGAAGCTTTTGACGCTGAATAGGGTGAATGTGGATCGTATTTTGTTGTTTCGGTAAAGAATGTACCGTCAAACTCTAATGTTCCATATACTTCATCGGTTGATATGTGATAAAAACGTTTGCTTTGATAACCATCTTCAGAATTTTCCCATAATAACTTGGCAGCTTGTAGTAAGGAGAGGGTTCCCATTACGTTGGTTCTTGCGAAAGTAAACGGGTCTTTAATACTTCTGTCTACATGGCTTTCGGCTGCCAAATGAATAACTCCGTCTATCTGGTATTGGTTGAACAATTCCATTATCCTGTCGAAGTCGCAGATATCTGCTTTCACGAATGTATAGTTTGGAGCGTTTTCGATGTCCTTCAAATTAGCTAAATTGCCGGCATAGGTCAGTTTGTCGAGGTTGATGATATGATAATCAGGATACTTATTTACGAACAAACGTACTACATGGCTACCGATAAATCCGGCTCCGCCGGTAATCATTATATTTCTTTTGAATGTCATGGTGTTATGCTTCTAATTCGTTAATACATTTGATAAGCGAATCTTTCCAATGAGGAATGGTTATGTTAAAAGTCTCTTTTACTTTGCTTTTATCTAAAACGGAAAAATGCGGGCGTTTTACTTTACTTGGAAATTCATTACTGTGACAGGGTTGAATATCGCATGTGTGGTTGCTTAATGCAGCTATTTCTTTAGCAAAATCATACCATGAACATACGCCTTCATTACTAAAATGATAGATACCCTGTTTGGCTAATTGATTTTCATTTATAATTTTGACTATGAGTGCAGCCAGGGCTCCTGCATAAGTAGGAGTGCCTACCTGATCGAATACGACTTTTAGTGTATCGCGTTCTTGGGTTAGCCGTTGCATTGTTTTCACGAAATTGTTACCGAACATCGAATATAACCAGGCAGTACGAAATATGAGGTAGCGGCATCCGGATTCCAGAATAGACTGTTCACCTGCTAATTTTGTTTTTCCATATATTCCTAATGGATTGGTATCCCATTCTTCCTGACAGGGAGTGTTTTTGTCCCCTTGAAAGACATAATCAGTAGAAATGTGAATTAGAGTTGCATCTATTTCTTTGGCGGCAATTGCCAGGTATTTTACTGCCAGGTTATTGATTCGATTTGCTGTTGCTTCGTCCTCTTCGGCTTTGTCTACATTAGTATATGCAGCACAGTTTACTATAACATCTACCTGATTATTTATTGTTATTCTTTGTATGGCGGCTAAATCGGTGATGTCTAATTCTGCTACATCGGTAAATATGTAATGATCGGAGCTTCCTGCGGACACTCTACGCATTTCGTTACCCAATTGTCCGTTGGCTCCCGTCACAAGTATATTCATTCTTAATACAGTTTTTCGTCGTAATTAAAGAGCCATTCGCTATCTTTCAAGCAGGAATGGGCTTTGTCTTTTTCTGAGAGAACCACATCGTTTGCCGGTATTCTCCAATTGATTTCCAGAGCGGGATCATTCCATGCCAGAGCACCTTCGCTTTGTGGTGAGTAAAAGTTGTCACACTTATACTGGAAAATAACCTCTTCGCTTAATACACTAAACCCATGTGCAAACCCACGAGGTATAAAAAACTGGCGATGATTTTCCTCCGTCAGTTCCATAGCCACATGCTGTCCGAAAGTAGGGGAACCTTTGCGGATATCTACGGCAACATCCAGTACTGCACCTTTTATCACACGCACCAGTTTGCTCTGTGCAAAAGGAGGTTTCTGATAATGTAACCCACGGATCACACCATAACCGGATTTGGATTCATTATCCTGAACAAACGTCGTTTTACAGACCTTTTCTTCAAACTCTCTCTGGTTGAAAGATTCGAAAAAGTAACCACGCTCATCTTTAAAAAGACGTGGCTCGATAATGATTACGCCTTCTATGGAAGTCTTTATTATATTCATAATTTGATAGGAAAAGTATACGATTTAAAAGAGAAATATAAAGGTGTACACTTTTGTGTGACAAGAGTGTACATTATTACACTGCAAAAGTGTACACTCTTGTTATACAAAAATGTACACTTTTATATCGATTGATAATCAATGCTTTAACTCGTCTATTACTTTCAGTAAATATTGCCCGTACTGATTCTTCAGCATCGGCTTTGCCAGTTCCTGCATTTTATCTGCCGTTATCCAGCCTTGACGTAATGCAATACCTTCCAGGCAGGCAACCTTCAATCCCTGGCGCTTCTCTATCACTTCAATGAAGGTACTGGCTTCCGAAAGAGAATCATGTGTACCTGTATCCAGCCATGCAAAACCACGACCTAACAACTGGACTTTGAGCTCTTCGTCATTCAGAAATTCCTGATTCACGGTGGTTATTTCTAACTCTCCACGGGCAGATGGCTTGATATTTTTGGCCACTTCAACCACTTTATTGGGATAAAAATAAAGTCCGACTACGGCATAGTTACTTTTGGGATGAACCGGTTTTTCTTCAATGCTCAGTACATTCCCCTCCTTATCGAACTCGGCAACTCCGTAACGCTCCGGATCGCTGACCCAGTAACCAAACACGGTTGCTTTCTGTTCTTCTTCGGCCAAACGAACAGACTCTTTCAACATCCGGGTAAAGCTTTGCCCATAGAAAATATTATCTCCCAATACCAAACAGACAGAATCATTACCGATGAATTTCTCGCCGATGATAAATGCTTGCGCCAACCCATCGGGTGAAGGTTGCTCTGCATATTCAAAACGAACACCAAAGTCGGAACCGTCTCCTAATAAGCGCTGGAAACCCGGCAGATCATAAGGCGTGGAGATGATTAATATTTCGCGGATACCGGCAAGCATTAATACGGATATCGGATAGTAAATCATGGGTTTGTCGAAGATAGGCAACAACTGTTTACTTACCCCTTTGGTGATAGGATACAGACGGGTGCCTGAACCTCCGGCTAATACAATTCCTTTCATATTATTATAATGATGGTTGGTTCGTTGATAACTTCATTCTTTTCTTATGGCACTTGGTAGTTACTTTTTCTACAAATCCAGCTGGCATATCTACCTGTGCACATCCAAGCATATCCAATCGGATGGCAACTTTACTTTTTCCGTCTATCATTACCAGTTCTCCTTCCAGACCTGTTAATGGTCCTTTGATCACCTTTACCAATTCTCCCGGAGCAAGTGGGGTAGTAGATAATTCCACTGCATCTTTGGAGTAGTCCAACATGAATTTGAATTTCTCCATTTGTTTATCCGGGATAATAGCAGGAGTTGATTCTCCTCGTAACACCATATACCTGCTAACGGATGATAAGGTTAGAGGTAAAGAGCGTTCTTCGGGGGATACACGAACGAAGAGTATCATTGGAATCACCACGCGTTCCACCTTTTTCCGGCGGTCACTCCATTGATGAATTTCCTCTTGAATGGGGAGGAAACATTCGATACCCATAGCGTTGATGCGATCACGAGTTTTCTTTTCGTGATGGAGGCGAACGTAAGCTGCAAGCCAGTACTTCATAAAGTTATATTCTGAGATTTCTGATATCGAAGGAGGGGGATACTGGTGCTTTGTTACGAAGCGCTTGAGCACGCTACGCTGTTACCTGTCACGAAGAACAGGCTTTCGAATGATGTGGTAAGAATTTCTTTGCAAAGGTATGCTTTTTCGGAT
>ERZ1108168.775-NODE-775-length-19280-cov-6.641144_pt1 | contig 19280 bp, 11 predicted proteins | sample MGYA00403704_ERZ1108168 | MGnify/ENA primary metagenome ERZ1108168 (study PRJEB35170, sample SAMEA104062421) | human gut metagenome | biome: human gut; feature: human-associated habitat; material: faeces | place: Denmark | collected 2012-06-12 ...
CCTTTGCAACGCTCCGTGTCGACTACGATTGCTCCTTTAATTTTTGCCATAATCTATCGATTTTATTACGTTTATTGATTATACATGTCTTTGTGATAGAACTCCAGAATATCCATTACCATCTTGCGAGCTTGCAAGGCAGGACTTTCGGGGTTAATCTCGATGGCGGATTGATAATTGTTGAGGGCTTGCTGCCAGTTGCCTTGCTTTCGGTAGGCATTGCCCCGCAGGTAGTAAACTTCGTCTTTGGGGGCGAAGTCTGTTTGAGTGAGAAGAGCATCAAGGGCTTCAATTGCTTTATTTATATCTCCCTGATTGATAAGCTCTTTTATGGTCTCCAATTGTTTCATATTTAAATGAGTTTCAGAGTTTGCACCACAAAGATAGTTTTTTATTTATATACACAGCTTATGTCGTGGGTTAAATTTATCCTTATTGTACTTTTTCTTATCAAAAATGAGGGTGTATAGGTGGGTTTTAACGACATTTTGTTATTTTATGTTTTTAAGCAGAAACTACCTGATTGTTAGCGTATAATGGATTTAATGTAGAAAAAGAAATGGGGGGATTGCATATGTAGATAATGCCGGAAGGAAGCAGTGTAATAATGAAAGTTAAGAAAGGAGCGGATAGGGTGGGAAGAATACGAAAGACTGTACCAGAATGAATCTGGAACAGCCTTTTCTCAATCGTTTTGTTACTTCACGAGTTCACCGTTGATGTACAGATTTTTTAGAGTGACATCGTGAGCACCTTTGATGTCGTTGCCTCCTTTGGCTACGTTGTTGAAGTGAGAATCTTCTACGCTGATATTGTATACATGCTGGTCGTCATCCAGTCCGATGATAAGCACTCCCAGACGGCTTTTTTGGCAGGTTACATTTTTCAGGTGTACATTGCGCACGGTAGGAGTGAAGCCACGGTTGCACTGTTCCCGGTTCTCATATTGCAGATTGATGCGTAGTACGGCTTCCCGGCATTGTCCTACGGTGATGTTGCGTACAAATACATTTTCGATGATTCCACCCCGGCAGGTACTGGTTTTGATACGGATCACCCGGTCGAGATTCGGGCTGTCCATCTGGCAATTCTCAACAAACAGGTTACGATAACCGCCGGATATCTCACTACCGATAACAACGCCACCATGTCCGTTTTTCATTTTACAGTTGCGTACGATGATGTTTTCGCTGGGTATATTCCATTTGCGCCCGTCTGCATTGCGTCCCGATTTGATGGCGATGCAATCATCCCCGGTATCAAAAGTGCAGTTCTCTATCAGTACATTTTTGCAGGATTCAGGATCGCATCCATCTCCGTTGGGGCCACGGTTGAATATGTTGACACCACGTACAATCAGGCTTTCGCAGAACAGAGGGTGAATCACCCAAAAGGGAGAGTTCAGTAGTGTGACATCTTCTATCAGGATGGTACTGCATGCATAAAGATTGATTAACTGAGGACGCAGCCCGTCTTCCGGAGTCATGATGCGTTTGTAAACCGGGGTTGACGTTTCGCCATACATCAGCAGGCGCTCACGTCCACCATTGCGCTGTGCCACCATTCCCTCTTTCCAGCCATATTTGGGTGCTCCACACATGGACCACCAGGTTTCGTTGGAGCCTTGTCCGTCAATGGTTCCTTTGCCGGTAATAGCAATATTGGTTTCGCCATAGGCGTAGATTAGTGGGCGGGCGTTGTAACAATCCAGCCCTTCCCAACGGGTGATTACTCCGGGGAAGTATAAGCTCTGGTCGGTGAGGAATTTTAGTACGGCACCTTCTTGCAGATGAAAGTTAACGTTGCTTTTCAGGGTAATGGGGCCTGTATAAAAGGTTCCTTGGGGGACAACAACTGTGCCGCCACCAGCAAGGCTGCATTTGAGAATAGCCTGGTTGATGGCTTCGTGGCAGGGCTCGGTTTCATTGTCCGGTTTTGCACCAAAGTCAGTGATATTGTAGGTTTGTTTTGGGAAAGAGGTTTTCTTGATTTGTTTTTCAATCTTAGCACTTTCTTTGAATGCTTTGTCAAAGTCAATCGGGTTGGCAAAAGCAATTGCTGTTACTAACAGTAGAGACAGGAAGCTAAATTGTTTCTTCATTTGTTTCTTGTTGTTTTTTGATGGATATTGGATTTTAAGTATGCAAAAATACGAAGTAACGCGGTTTTTGTGCGATATATTTTGATTGAAAGGGTGTAATTTTTGATTAATATAAGGGGGAGGAGAGGTAGAAAGGGGGATAGTATTATAATAAAAAATAAAGAGAGACATACAGTAATGCGTCTCTCTTTATTCTTTTATCTTTATTTATTTCACGGGAATTTTATCAATTCTTTTCTGATGTCTTCCTCCCTCAAATGGGGTGTCGAAGAACTCTGTCAGAATCATATCAGCCTCTTCAGTGCTGATGAAGCGTCCCGGCATCACAAGTATATTTGCATCGTTGTGCTGGCGGGCCAGGTGTGCTATTGCAGCCGTCCAGCAAAGCGCGGCACGGATGCCCTGATGTTTGTTTAGCGTCATACTGATACCATTTCCGCTTCCACAAATGGCAATGCCCGGATAGCATTCGCCAGCTTCTACTGCCAGTGCTAACGGGTGCGCAAAATCAGGATAGTCACAACTTTCAGCAGAATAAGTACCAAAGTCTTTGTATTCCCAACCTTTTGCCTGCAACCAGCCCCGGACGAATTCTTTCAGTTCGAATCCGGCATGGTCACAGCATAGTCCGATTTTTTTCATTATAGCATCTCTTTTACCTGGTTGTACACATTGGCGGCAGTGAAGCCCAGCTTCTCGTCCAGCACTGTGTAGGGAGCAGAGAAACCAAATGACTCAAGACCGAAAACTTTACCATTAGCACCTACAAGACCTTGCAGATTTACGGGCAGACCAGCGGTGAGGCCGAAAATCTTTGCACCTGCCGGGAGTACCGATTCCTGATATGCCTTATCCTGGCTGCGGAACAATCCTTCGGAAGGTGCCGATACGATACGTACCTTCACACCGTCTTTGCGAAGCAATTCGGCTCCGGCAATGAGGGTGGCTACTTCCGAACCGGAAGCTACCAGAGTTACGTCCGGATTCTCGTCAGAACCGGCAACGATGTAAGCTCCTTTGGCCACTTGTGCATAGTCGTTGCCTGTAGGCAGGCTGACGATGTTCTGGCGGGAAAGAATCAGAGCAGTCGGGGTGTAGATATTTTCCATAGCCAGTTTCCATGCAATAGTGGTCTCTTCGGCATCTGCCGGACGGAGTACAAGCATAGAGTTGTGGCCTTTGTGATTTTTCAGTTTCTCCATCAGGCGGATTTGTGCTTCCTGCTCTACGGGTTCGTGAGTAGGGCCATCTTCGCCTACTCGGAATGCATCGTGTGACCAGATGAACTTCACGGGTTGTTCCATCAGGGCTGCCATGCGGATGGCAGGTTTCATATAGTCGGAGAATACGAAGAAGGTGGCACATGCCGGAATAACGCCACCGTGAAGTGACATACCGATGCAGACACAAGCCATGCTTAATTCTGATACGCCGGCCTGGAAGAAAGCTCCGCTAAAGTCGCCACGTTTGAAGGCATGTGTCTTTTTGAGGAAACCGTCTGTCTTGTCTGAATTAGAAAGATCGGCAGATGCTACTACCATATTCTCTACTTGTGTAGCCAGTGCACCCAGTACGGTGGCCGAAGCGGCGCGGGTGGCCACATTGGGTTTCTGTTCGATAGCGTCCCAGTTTACTTTAGGAGCTTTTCCTGCAAAGAAGGTGGCCATTTTTGCTGCCAATTCCGGGTTTGTTTTGGCCCATTCGGCTTTTGCTGCATATTTTTCGGCTACTATCTTTTTCAGGTCTTCGGTACGTTTGGCGTACAATTCGGCTACTTCCGGGAAGATAACAAACGGTTCGTCGGGATTTCCGCCCAGATTCTTGATTGTATTGATATAGGCATCACCACCTAATGGTGCACCGTGTGTAGCACAGTTGGCTTCATAGCTGCTGCCATCGGCTTTACGTGCTCCTTTGCCCATCGTGGTTTTCCCAATGATGAGTGTAGGACGTTTGCTTTCTGCTTTTGCTTCTTTGAGGGCAGTGCGGATAGCATCAGGATCATTTCCGTTGATTTCGATAACGTTCCAGTCCCATGCTTTGTATTTCATGGCCACGTCTTCTGCCGTCACTTCTTTGGTTTCGGTAGAAAGCTGAATATCGTTGGAGTCATAGAACATGATGAGATTGTCCAGTCCCAGGGTTCCGGCAATACGTCCGGCTCCTTGTGAAATCTCTTCCTGGATACCACCATCAGAGATGTAGGCATAGATAGTCTGGCTCATAACTTCACCAAAGCGGGCTTTAAGGAATTTAGCTGCGATGGCGGCTCCTACGGCAAAAGTATGTCCCTGTCCCAGCGGACCGGAAGTGTTTTCTACACCACGCATGATGTCTACTTCGGGATGTCCCGGAGTAGGGCTTCCCCATTGGCGGAACTGTGCCAGTTCTGCCAGCGTATATTTACCGGTCAGTGCAAGTACAGAGTAGAGCATTGGTGACATATGACCCGGATCGAGAAAGAAACGGTCACGTCCTTCCCAGCGGGGATTCTGAGGATCATATACTAAGAACTCAGAGAAAAGTACGTTTATAAAATCCGCACCTCCCATAGCACCACCCGGATGTCCGGAGTTGGCTTTTTCAACCATAGATGCAGCAAGAATACGGATATTGTCCGCTGCACGGTTCATAAGTTTGCTTTCGTTCATATTTATAATGATTAAGTTTTCATATTTTTCGCAAAGATAATGCAAACTGAGAGCAGAATAAAATGAACACGTTCATTTTTTTATGCCAAGGTGCAGCTTATCTTCGCTTTTTCCGCAAAGATAAGTCTTTAACGTTAATTATCGGGCATAAGAAGGGGGCTTTTTTCAATCTTTGTTTAAAGTCCGAAAGCGCTCTTCTTGTGCTGCGTACAATAACTATTTGTCCTTATCGTACTTATATCAACAAAAAGAGAGACACATCTGTTTAGGATATGTCCCTCTTTATAGAAGTTAGTTTTTGTTATTTATACGAGTTTTCTTGAACCGTCGCCGATTACAACATCATACACTTTGGGGCTTCTGCCAAATTTGGCTTTGAATGCCTCTTTTGCCTTTTCGATGAAGTTATCGTACAATTCTTCTTTAACCAGGTTGATAGTACAACCACCAAAACCGCCACCCATAACGCGTGAACCGGTTACGCCACACTCTTTTGCCAGGTCGTTGAGGAAGTCGAGCTCTTCGCAGCTTACTTCGTAGAGCTTGCTCATGCCGTGGTGTGTTTCATACATTTTCTTACCTACTGTTTCGTAGTCGCCTACTTCCAGTGCATCGCAAACGTCGAGTACGCGTTGAATTTCTTCAATCACATATTCAGCACGCATGTAGTCTTCGTCGCTGATGTCAGCTTTGGCTTCTTTGAGCATATCCATTGTGCAGTCGCGAAGGAATTCTACGTGCGGATGTTTTTTCTGGATAGCAGCTACAGCAGCTTCACAACTCTGGCGGCGCTTATTATAGGCCGATGAAGCGAGTTCATGTTTTACTACCGAGTCTACCAGTACAAGACGGTAACCTTCTGGTTTGAAGGGGAAGTACTGATACTCCAGTGAACGGCAATCCAGACGGATCAGGCTGCCTGCTTTTCCGAATACGGAGGCAAACTGGTCCATAATACCACAGTTTACACCGCAGTAGTTATGTTCTGTAGCCTGTCCCACTTTGGCCAGTTCAAATTTGTCTATTTTGTTGTCGCCAAACAGATCATTCAGTGCAAAAGCGTATGTACTTTCGAGTGCTGCCGATGAAGACATACCAGCTCCCAGAGGCACATCGCCAGAGAAAGCAGTATTGAATCCTTTCACATCAACACCGCGTTTAATCATTTCGCGGCATACACCGAAGATATATCTTGCCCAACTTGCTTTCGGAGCATCTTCTTCGTTCAGCCCGAATGATACATAGTCTTTCAGGTCGATAGAGTATGCGTTGACTGTATTGGTTCCGTTTGGTTTGATTTCTGCAATCATGCCTTTATCTATGGCTCCCGGGAATACGAATCCACCATTGTAGTCGGTGTGTTCGCCGATAAGATTAATGCGGCCCGGTGAGGCGTAAACTGATCCTGTAGTTCCGTCAAAGTGTTTAATAAAACGGCTTCTTACGTGTTCTATATCCATGATAATATCTTTTTAATTGGTTAATATAATAGTTTATTCAACCGGAATATTCTTGTTTACATTCTTGCAACCGATCAATGCGTAGTACAGCATGTAAGCTACACCTGCAAAGATTACCCAGAAGCTTGACATATAGCTGCTTGTTACGTCGGCCACACCACCCTGGATAAGCGGAAGGATACCACCACCGCAAACCATTACCATGAAGATACCTGATGCCATTGCTGTGTACTTACCCAGACCTTCTACAGCCAGGTTGAAGATGCCACCCCACATGATAGAAGTACAAAGACCGCAAAGGATAAAGAACATGATACCGATAGGTACATTAGCCATACCAAAGCTGATGTCTGATTTGAATACAGGCATATTGATTGTAGCCTCAACCGGAGCAAACATACCCACAAGCAGGAAGCCCAGTGCGAACAAACAAACGGTAGTTAATTGGGTTTTGCTGGAGAACTTAGCACCAAGTGCACCACCACAAAGACGGCCAATCATCATCAGGAACCAGTAAGTACCTACGATAGACCCTGCCATAGCTGTATCCATACCGATACCTTTTGCGCCAGCAGCTTCCGGAGAAGTAGTCAGGAACAAGTTTACGAAGTTAGGAATACCTACTTCAACGCCTACGTATACGAAAATAGCAACAGTTCCGAGTACAAAGTGACGGAAAGACATTGGACTGTGAGTATCTTTCACCTTGTGGTCTGAAGCGTGCTCCATGTGCGGTTCCGGAAGTTTCATACTGCCCAATACAATGAATGCTATAGCGAAGATACCCATTGCGATGAACAATGCAGGATTAGCGTCACTAATCTTGGTATCCTGGCTGATAGTACCAATCAGATAACCGCCCAGTACCGGAACGATAGTAGCTGCGATAGAGTTTAGAGAACCTCCGAACTGAATCAGCTGGTTACCTTTTTTGCCACCGCCGCCCAGTGTGTTCAACATCGGATTTACTACAGCGTTCAGCATACACATAGAGAAACCGGAAACGAAAGCACCACCCAGGTATACCCAGAAAGCGATCAATTCACCGGGAGCATAAGAAATTTGTCCGGAAAGGAACTGGATTCCTACGCCGACAAATCCAACGGCAACGGCGATTAATGCTGTTTTCTTATAACCGATTCTTTTCAGCATAATACCGGCAGGAAGCCCCATAAAGGCATAAGCTATGAAGTTTGCTGCATTACCCAACTGGGTCATCCAGTTAGGAGCATTGAATTGTTCTTTTACGATGAGTCCGAGCGGGTTTGTAAATCCTGTTACGAACGAAATCATAGCGAAGAGGGCGAACATCATTGCAATAGGCAATAGATAGCTCTTTTTCTGTTGTGTCATGGTTTTAAAAAAGTTGTTAGTTTATAAAATTAGGTTATTTAGTTATTAATTGACAATAGACAATTGACAGTTGACGGTGATAGTTAACAGTGGGTTATGCTATATGATGCTGCATAATAACTGTCAATTGTCAACTGTCAATTGTCCACTTTATAAGTTTTCGACAGAAAATTTATAAATCGTTACCTGTTGGTACTCGTCTCCCGGAAGCAGTACGGCTGAAGGGAAATGAGGTTTGTTGGGCGTGTCGGGGAAGCATTGTGCTTCGAAGCAGATAGCACTGCGAGCCGGGAAAGTGGCACCGTGTGAACCTTCAAAACCGTTGAGCCAGTTGCCCGTATAGAGTTGCACGCCGGCCTCGGTGGTATAAACTTCCATGACGCGTCCACTTACGGGATCTGTGCAAGTGGCAGCCAGATCCAGCGAACCGGCTTCCTGTTTGTTGAGCACGTAGCAATGATCGTATCCTGCGCCGTAGACAAGTTGCTGAAAAGCGTCGTTGATGCGTTCGCCCACAGTGTGCGGGGTGCGGAAGTCCATCGGAGTTCCTTCTACTTTGGCAATCTCTCCTGTGGGGATAGATACTTCGTCTATCGGAGTATAAAAATCAGCATTGATTGTGACGATGTTATTTTCTACTGTCGGGGTGGGGGTAGCGATACCTGCCAGATTGAAGAACCCATGATTGGTAAGATTTACAACAGTAGCTTTGTCGGTGGTAGCACGGTATTCGATGACCAGTGCATTTTCCTCTTCTTCGAGTCTATAAGTCATTTCTACTTCCAGATTTCCGGGGAATCCCTCTTCTCCGTCGGCCGATACGTAATTGAAGATGATCGTGCTTTCGTCTATTTGGTCAGCATCCCACACACGTGCATGAAAACCGGTAGGTCCTCCGTGCAGGGAGTTGGGGCCGTTGTTGATTGTCAGCGAGTGCTCTTCGGCGTAGAGGGTGAATTTCCCTTTGGCGATGCGGTTACCATAACGACCGATGGTGGTGCTGAGGAATGGTTCGGGACTATTTATTACATGGTCTATACTGTCGTGCCCGAGGATAACGTTGGCATATTTCCCGTTTTTGTCCGGGACCATGATGGAGAGAATGGCACAGCCGTAATTTGTTACAGCAACTTCCATCCCTTTTTTATTTTTGAGGATAAATAAGTCTGTTTGCTTATCGTCGATATCCTTTTGAAAATCCTTCCGGTTTAGTCCGGATAAATTTTCTTCTGTTGGGAATGTGTTATTCATGTCTGGCATATATAAAATTTCTTGCAAATAAAGCTAAATTCTTTCGTACTCCCAAATTATTCATGGTAAATCTATTCGAGGATTTAGGAAAGTTTAGCGTTTAGTTTCGCATGGGCTAAAACTTACTTTCGTGTCAATTCTATGAAATTTTGGTGATGAATTTAATATAAAACGCCCGGTTCTGTGTATTATTTGATATTTTTTGTATGTTTGTCCTCTGATTATCAAATCAAGAATTATAATCTAAGTTTATTAACAGAAAAACAAAATGTATCCGTTAAAATTTGAACCGATCCTGAAGCAGACACTTTGGGGAGGCGACAAAATCCTTCCGTTCAAGCACTTGAGTGATAACTTGACAGGAGTAGGAGAAAGCTGGGAGATTTCCGGCGTAGAAGACAATGAATCTGTGGTGGCTAATGGTCCCGATAAAGGATTCACGTTGACCGATATGGTGAGAAAATACCGTGAAGAACTGGTCGGTGAAGAAAACTATGTCCGTTTTGGCAATAAGTTTCCCTTGCTGATTAAATTCATCGACGCTAAACAAGATCTCTCTATTCAGGTACACCCCAACGACGAGCTGGCAAAGAAGCGCCACAATTCTATGGGAAAAACCGAGATGTGGTATGTTGTTGATGCCGATAAGGGGGCAAAACTCCGTTCGGGATTTTCAGAACAGATCACCCCGAAAGAGTACAAAGAGCGTGTTTTCAACAATACCATAACCGATGTGCTGCAAGAGTATGAAATACATCCGGGTGACGTGTTCTTCCTTCCTGCAGGACGTATTCACAGCATCGGTGCAGGTGCATTTATCGCAGAGATTCAGCAGACTTCGGACATTACTTACCGCATTTACGACTTCAACCGCAAGGATGCCAAGGGCAATACGCGTGAACTGCATACCGACCTGGCACGCGAAGCTATCAACTACGAGGTGCTCGATGATTATCGCACCAAATATGACGCTGTAAAAGATGAACCGGTGGAGCTGGTGGCTTGTCCCTATTTCACCACTTCCCTGTATGACATGACCGAAGAGATCAGTTGCGACTATTCGGAACTGGATTCTTTCGTGATTTTCATTTGCATCGAGGGTTCTTGCCGATTGACAGACAACGAAGGCAACGAGCTGGCGTTTCGTGCCGGCGAAACAGTTTTGCTTCCTGCCACGACAGAAAGTATAACGATTACTCCCGAAGAGGGAGGAAGCGTGAAGATTCTCGAAACTTACGTTTAAAGTAAAAAAAGTCTTTTCAAAGAGAGAGGGTATTTTCGTTAAATGAACGAAAATACCCTCTCTTACTTCAATTAGCACGCGGATGAGGCAAATAGACGGATCAGGTTTATACCCTAAATAAAATAAAAGATCCATCGTCATCCGTCTCATCTGTGTGCTATAGAAAATACAAAGCTATTATTTCTTTATAAACTGTCGGGTTATCACTCTGTCTTCAGTGATAACTTTTAGTATGTAGATTCCGGCAGGGTAAGAACTACATGCAATGTTTACTTTAGAATCAACCGTTTTCTCTGTATGTATCATCTGGCCGTTCATGTTGAAAATGTAGATTTTATTTTCATTCTCCTTACCCTCACTCATGTTTTGGATATGTAAGTAATCAATGACCGGAGCGGGATAGGTTATGATGCCGTCTTTATCTTTCTCCAAATCATGAATTGCTGTCATATTATTGACCGAAATTGTAATTTCGTTGTATATGTCGGAGCCATCTATTGCAGATGCCCGTACCGTTACCAATCCATTCTTGTTACCATTGGCAGTAAGTACTCCGCTTTGATTGATTGCTGCTATATCGTCACCGGCTACCACCGTCCAGTTTATGGCTCTGTATGTAGCTGTGAGCGGATAAATATCTGCAACGAGCTGTACGCTGACCTGATCGGGCGAGAGTGTAGGCTCTTCAACGGAGCGTAACAAGATACTTTCTGCAAAAATCACATTAGCAGCACCTTCTGTACTGACCACATTTGAACGGACTATTACCTCATTTACTCTGGTTTGCCGGGCAGCTTTCATTGGATTCCAACTATTTTCATATCTGGCGTCAAAATCGAGTGCATAGTACAGAGTTCCTTCTGGTGCGTTCAGATCAGAGTAGGAAGTTGCATTTCCTGAAATTTCTGCAATTACACTTAGATTATCGGGAGTAGTACCTCTTAATATACGGTATGTTTCGATCGTTGCACCTTCGTATTGGCTCCAGAATACATTCCATCCGTTACCTACACCCTTGTTTAGCGTGGCATGCACACCCTGATGAGGAGTTCCCGGAGTTGTTTCGGCCCCATAATTGGTTTCTAATGCCAGACGATAACGTGATGCACTGATTTGTGGATTTGATGTTACATCTATATAAGAAGTCTGTGAAACGGGGACTGTTGCCAGTAATCTGAAATCGTTGTATTTACTTCCTTCTTTATATACTTTTACGTTCGTAACGAATGCTGGTAATTTAGTGGCATACTGCCAGGAGATATTGTATTTTCCTGTAGTTGGATCTATGGTGATTAAGTCAATTTGTTGCCTGTCTAATTCATCTGTCACAACCGTATTCCTTTCGCAGGTAGCTACACCACAAGGAGCGTAAACATTCAGGCGCAATACGTAGTTGCCTGTTCCCATGAAAGTTGCTTTGGCTTCATTGGTATTGCCATTACGTACAATTCTGACTGGTGGTACTCTGTATTCTTCTAATGCTTTGAACTCACTTCCGTCTTTACTGATTTCCCACGAGAATTCATAATTGCCTTCCGGCAGTGTCATTGGTGTTTCGGACACCAACAAGGCCTGATCATTGATGGTGAAAGCCGGATTGATAGCGGGAGCAACCCAAACTTCGGCCGTTGAAGTTACACCGTCGGAGATGACAGAAATTTGTTTCTTTCCTTCGGCTTTCCATACTACTTCATAATTCTCACCAAACTGATACAGTAGTTCTCCGCCATCCCAGTTCCATGTCAATCCGGATGCACTGGCATTGCCTGTATATGTCACGGTAGCAGAGCTTCCGGCGCAGACGGCAGTTGGTACTTGCATTTGCGGATTGGCTTCCACTTTCAGTATATATGCTTCTGTGAAAGCAGAAGTGGCGTTCCATCCATCGATGGCTTGTATCTGCACTTCATAGTTTCCGGTAGGTAGAACCGATAGTGGAATAGAGTACGTCGTAGCATTTGGATAGATATAATTGGGAACGATAGTTGCCTCTGCTTTCAGGCCATTCATCGGAGAAATGATATACGCGCCTTCACCGGTTGCTCCCTGTTTTTTCACACTGATGTTATAGCGCATCTGGGCATAGGATGTTTCCGCATCTTTTGCCGCATCCCATTGCAGCGTAACGAGATTCTCCGTTTGAGTGCTGCGGATGTTGGTGGGTGCTTCCGGACGGGCATTAGTAGCGGTTGTACTGTTTCTGAAATAGGTATTTCTTCCTGCATCAATGAAATCTGGGCTGCCATCTCCGTTCAGATCTATTTCGAGGTTGGCTTCATACTCTCCAAAACCATTGTAATTATACCTGTTATTACCAAAGTTCATCATCTCCGTCTCTAAGTTATTGTAGAAATAAAGGATAGAAGCATTTTTGCTGGAATTCAAAGCAATATCGAGAAACCCATTGTTATCGAAATCAAAAACTTTTCCAATCTTTATGTCATTCAGTTCAATCGGTAAGATAATTTCTTTTACTTCGTTGAAAGCTTCATTCTTATTGTTGAATGCAATGAGAATTGTTTTTGCGTTTTTTTGAATGATCAGGTCGGGATAACCATCGTTATTCATATCGGCCACGGCTGAGATGGTAAAGCTTTCTTCGGCTGAAAGATGTGAAACATCGGTAATTGGAATTAACTTTTCCAAGTAAGTTCCTTTGTTATTACATATATATGTTTCGACAGTATTGTTTTTGCAATTCTTGTGCACATTGTCAAGAAAACCATCTTTATTCAAATCGACCATAAAATGAAAATACACATCATAGTAGTGATATTCACTGTTTTTATAGTCAATAAAGTCTAGATCATTTCCCGAATTTATCAGAAAGTTGTCAAAGGTGTCCTTAAAATCCATATATCCATCGTGATTAAAGTCAAAATAGGCTTCGATATCATAGTGGTAGTATCCGAGATCACTATGTTCATGATTCTCATCCGAGAGTGTCTTCTCACCTTCGTTGATATAGTGATGAATGAAATTCTTGCGTTGATTAGAATCATAGGCTGAAAAAACAATATCGGGCAATCCGTCTTTATTTACATCTGTAGTGTACATAACACTATTAGAGAAAGACAGATTCGTATTATATATCTTCTTAATTTTAGTATAGGCATCCTTACTATCGTATTCATAAACTCCATTTCCCGTCAGCAATTCCATTGTACCGTCACCATCCAGATCTACAGCGGTACATACTCCAGGTCCGTCCGGAGTGAATACCAGCGTATCTAATGCTAATTTATTTGGGAAAATATAGATACTTTCGTCTGTAACTGCCGATAGTTCTCCTTTCGCATTAGTTGTTTGCAGTGAGATGTGTTTTTGTCCCGGAGCAGCAAATTGTATCTGATATACAGAACCATTGTTACTTTGAGAAATAACGGTAGCACCCGCCATATCCCATTTGTACTCGATGGATAAATCTTTTGGAGCTGTTAGTGCAAGGGTAATTGTGTCGCCTACTGTTCTTTCATCGGTCAGGCGAAAGCCAGACCCCAGTTGAGTCTTTTCGAAAATAGCTTCTTCGGACCACGCAGAACCGTTGTGCATGGGGTCTATGGTTTGTATGGCTATGTAATATTTTTCTGCATTCCAACCGGAAGCATCTATTATTCTGTCGAGGTTATACCCCATATTGCCATCCAACAGGTTTAGGCGGGTTCCGTTTTCCATGGCATTGGCATAATAAATATTTCCTTTGCCCGGTTGTGTGCCGATTCGTAACGCATAGGTCAGATCGACAGGAGATGATTCAGCATCTTTGCCTTGTTGCCAACTTACTTTGAGAAATCCTGTAGCGGGCTCAAACAAGTAAGAGGGCTTCTCTGGCTTTTGCGGGGCCTGGTTTCTGGTTGTTTCTGGTATTAATTCCTGCATGGAGTAGACATAGCTAAGCTCGAATACTGTTATAAGAATTTCATTTATCCCATCATTATTGATATCGGCTACCAAGCAAGTCAAATTAGAACTTCTGCCCGGAGTAGGGTTGTCCAAATGAATCAATGGCTCTGTATTGAGCTGAAATTTCATCTTGCTATTTCCTTTTAACAGGTGGATTTCTGCTGCGTTATCTGTCTTCAGTTTAGCTACGATGTCATAAAACCCGTCATGATCCATATCCGTGCAGGCTACAAACTCTAATTCTTCGTCAAAAGAGCTTTCATGCATTTTGAATTTTCCGTTTCCGTCATTTTCCATAACGACTAAGAAAGCGGCTCCGTTACTACTCTGATAACTGAAAGGAAGGAGTATATCCACATCTCCGTCTTTATCAAAGTCATAGCACCAGATTTGCTGATCCATACTTAAATTACTGATCAGTTTTTGTTCTTTTTCTGTTCCGTCTGCCTGATAAACATGTGAGGTGACAGTTTTTGTGTTGGGCTCATAAACGATGTAGTCCGGACGTTGGTCATTGTTTAAGTCCCGGAAATAGATGGCTCCACCCATAGGGATGGATACATATTGGTCTTTTGCTATGTACAGCAAAACCTGACCGGTTCCGGTGTTTACCAAATCGGGCAATCCATCTTTGTTAAAGTCGATGTTACTGGCTTGATAGCCCATGCTTCCGGTGTATTTTCCATCTCCACCGATAAACATATCACTTCCACTAAGGAAGGCATCATTCCTGTTTTGAGAAACCACTCCGCTATGGTTCCCGTTTTGAGACCAGGTGTCGTTTGTTTTGTCGCGGTTGCGATATTCTTCCTGAGTGAAAACCTTTAACTGATGAATTTTGAAAGAACCATCAATCAGTTGCACGGCAACTCTGTTGTCGGATAATAAAAAATCAGTTAAGCCGTCGTTGTTGTAATCACAAGGAACAAAAGTGCTGGTGTAGTTTCCTTCGGGGTCTTGAGAAATTTTTGTTTCCCCCTGCTCGTTGTTTGTATATATTTTGTAATCGGAATAGTAACTGTCGACTCCTTTGAGTATCCCTCCATAGAAATCTATTGCATTATCATTATTTATATTATAAGGGTACAGGGTGGATAGGCCTTCCGGGAAATTATCATACTTTACGATTGTATGGTCGATGATGGTATATTTTCCGTAATCTTTCCACCAACGGCTACTTTCAAATCCTGCACAAAAATCCATGACTCCATTTCTGTCTTCATCATACCATGCGTTGAGGTTTGTTTGTATAAATGGAAAATTTTTCAGGGCTTTAAAATTGCTGATTTTAAGTTCCGGAGCAGAACCACCTTTACTTACCGCTTTGAATCCCGGAATAATACTTTCCTGTATGAGAATAGTTGTCCTACCTGAATTTGTGATTTCAGTTTCTTTAATCTGATTTCCATACTTCTTTTGAACCAGATACAGTTGTACTTTGTCTGGTTCAAGATTGGCTACATCAAAGGTTACTGCACGTGATTCTCCGGAAGGAATCGTAATTTCGGGTAGCCAGACCGTGCCGGAAGAGCCTTCCGGTATGTTTTCAACTCTCTTTAACGTGTATTCTCCATTCTCATTTGTAATCCATTTTATCTCGTTTTCTCCCTTTACAGTTAGCTTTTCGACTCTCAGTGTTTGTTCATCCAGTATACTGAACTTTAGCTGCCAAAGGTTAGAGCCGTTGTTATCCTCTAATGATTTGTCAAAGAAGATGGTGGTTGTTTTCGTCTCTTTTTGAGTGATTGTTTTTAGTACGCTTCCGTTTAATAGTATTTCGAGTTGGTATCCTCCTCCTGTGAAAGTACATTCCGGAGCATCAATGGAACCAAAGTTAAAAGATGGAGACATGGTATAAGTCTCTGTAATACTTGACCTAATTGAACCTTTCTGGCCGGTAAAACCGCATCCCGGATCATTTATAGAATATTGCATCCATTTAAAGTCCTTTCCAAGTGTCCACCCTTCCTTTGTCATTTCATAAGGGTATTGGTTTACTGTTTGACTTTGTGCTTCTTGAATGTTGTAACCACTTCCTAATAGAAGTAGAAACAGCCAGGTAGTAATTTGTTTTTTCATAAGCTTGCGAAAATTATGATAATAATATTGATTACAGCAAAGGTAGATGATTTATAAACCTTTGCTTGTCACCCGAAAGGGTGATTTTGACATTCTGACATCGCATTTATGGTTAAAAGTATAAACTTTATAAGGTGAGTATGTAGAAAAATGTGCTACTTTTGTCCTGCTAAACAACAATACTTAAGTGCATCCTAATTTTATGATAAAACAACTTATATCTATATTATGCATATTGGCTGGCTTTACGGCTGTTTCGGCGGAAGTAATATCTTCAGATCCGATTCTGGAGAATTTTTGTAAACAGGGCGAACGCTGTATGGATGAGGCGAAATATGACTCATCTTTCTACTATTATAAGATAGCCCTGAACCAGAAGGGGGTGAAAAAGACGAACTACTATGCAGTAATAATAGGTAGCAGAGGGTTACTGTATTATCTGACAGGCGATATGGATAAAGCTCTCGAAGATAAGCTGGAAGCCGTCCGGCTATTGAACTTGCAGGAACATCCTGACCTTGAAACATTGACCGATGCATACAGTACGCTTGGCATCATTTATCGTCGTCGGCAGATACCGGATTCGGCCCTTGTCTATTATCAGCGGGCACTCAAAGTGGCCGAAGAGCTGAAAAGCGACGAATGGCTTGCTAATATTTATAATAATCTTGCAGTGTTTTATGGCAGTGACAGGCGATTGGACGAGGCGATTACTTACATCCGTAAGGCCATCTCGCATGTCGAAAAAACCGGTGATATTTCGGGGATGATCTTTGCTTACCAGATAGAGTGTTCTCTTTATCTTTTGAGGCAAGAGCCCGAACGGGGGATACCCTCTTTGAGAAAAGCACTCGCACTTGCCCGCAAACATAAACTTCCGCAGTCGGAACTTAGGTGCATACCCAATCTGATGAGGTTATACTCAGACTTGAATAAAAAAGATTCAGTGATGTATTATATGCGTCGGGGAGACGAACTGCTGAAAGTATTGTCGCCGCAGTCGGTTGAGGGATTAGGTTTTATTGAGATGAAAACCAAAATACTGCCCGAGTTCGGACACTATAAAGAAGCTCTCAGGTTGCTGCAATACCTCAGGAGTAATTCGCAAAATACGCAGACTTCGATTGATGCACTATTTTTCAGAATGGCGCAATCTTATCAAAAGCTCGGAGACAAGGATAAAGCGTATGCCTATATGGACAGTGCTCGCATGTGGACCGATTCACTTTCCCGGCACAAAGTGGAAACACAGTTATCGGACTTCTCCGCTAAATACGAAACCCGCGAAAAAGAATTGGAAATAGCTCGTTTGAAGCAAGAACAACTAAAACAGGAAGCAGATAGGATGACAATGGGAATTATTGGAATTGTGCTTATTTCGGCACTGGCCATCAGTATTATTATTGTGATACAAAAGAGAAGGCAGATCGAAAAAAATATGAAGCTTTTAGAACAGGAAAGTGATCTGAGAGCAGCTCAAAAATACATCGAAGGTTTGGAGAGTGAGCGCAAACGTTTTGCCAAAGAACTCCATGATGGAGTAGCTAATGATCTTTTGGGGCTGCAAATGAAGTTGAGTTCAGTGAGTGACAACCCGGGTGAGAAAGAAGAGATGATAAAGTCGGTGAATGAACTCAGGCAGAATGTGCGTAACATCTCCCATGAACTGATGCCCCCTGAATTTAACCATCTGAGTATCGATAAAATTGTTGGCTATTATCTTGCTGATATGCGGAAGACGTATGGATTTACTCTAACCTATGAAATGACTTCTGATATTTGTTGGAAACAGGTCCCACAGGAAACGGCTTATGAAGTATATCGTATTACGCAGGAACTGATGACGAATATAGCCAAACATGCGAAAGCCCATTCTGTCAATGTATCGCTTGGTGCTTTAGGTGACGGGAGATTCCGGCTGAGAATTGAAAATGACGGTAATTCCTTTTCTGAGGATATAACTGATACTGCATATAGACAAGGTGGTATTGGTATACGAACAATTCAGGATCGTACCAAATCGATATCGGGCACCTTTGAAACCTTGAATGAAGATGGAAAGACGATTTTCTTGCTTATCTTTTAAATACGAAGTATGGCAATGGACTACTATAAGATCCTGATAACCGATGACCATCCGATAGTGTTGGAAGGTATAAAAAGAATTGTTTCCGAACTGGATGGAGTGAAGTGTGATGGAATAATTGAGGTGGAGCAGTTGGAAAGTTGTTTTTCTTCACGACCGCCCTACGATATGTATATTCTGGATCTTGAATTTCCCAAGGCAGACGGTTTTAGTGTGATTCAATTACTTCGTGAAAAGGCACCGGATAGTCGTATCCTGATTTATACCATGCACGAAGAGCCCTGGATGCTGGCAAAACTTATTGATGCTGATATTGATGGATTGGTACTAAAGAATGCCGATTTGTTGGAGTTGCAAAAGGCTATTTTGGCTTTGCGGGAAGGAGAAACCTATTTTAATGAGGTTTTTCTCGATATAATTCAGCATGGAAAGGATTTTTATGTCAACAAAGAGAGTGAAGGACCTCATCTTTCATGTCGGGAAAAGGAGATATTAGCGTATATTATCAAGGGATTCAGTAATAAACAGATCTCAGAACTAATTTTTCTTAGTGAGAATACGATTAAGACTTATCGCAGGCGCCTGATGATTAAGGTTGGAGCAAAGAATGCTGCTGACTTGACGTTTAAAGGAAAAGATTTTTTATAGTGTCGGTTATTTTTAGAACCTGTTCTTTTTCCATTTGTTTTGAGTGTATTTCACCACAGAGTAACACGGAGCTCCACAGAGTTTAAATCTTTATTGAAACGCAGATTTTCGTAAAGGGAAACAAGGTTAAGATAAAGAACTACAGTCTTTTAATCTGTGTTTATCTGTGTTGATCTGCGTTTCATCAGATAAATAGTACTCTGTGGAATTCTGTGGTGTGTTTTACTCATTTCCGATCGGTTTTGTGCTAAATGTTGTTTGCCATTGCCATCTGTCTCTTTCTCCGGTATCGACAAAGCTTTGTCTCATAGAAGAATGTATGAAGCCTCGGTGTGTAACGTTGTTTTAGATGTACATGTAAAGCAGTACGACATGTACATGTGGAACAGTACGACATGTACATCTCATACAGCTTTACATGTACATCTAAAACAAGACTGTGCACCAGGAAACAGGGCCGACGCATTAAAATGCGCTGTCCTGTAAAAGTGTTGACAGGTATTTT
>ERZ1108168.780-NODE-780-length-18979-cov-7.385912_pt1 | contig 18979 bp, 14 predicted proteins | sample MGYA00403704_ERZ1108168 | MGnify/ENA primary metagenome ERZ1108168 (study PRJEB35170, sample SAMEA104062421) | human gut metagenome | biome: human gut; feature: human-associated habitat; material: faeces | place: Denmark | collected 2012-06-12 ...
AAGATTTAAACTCTGTGGAACTCCGTGTTACTCTGTGGTGAAATACATTCAAAACTGTATGATAATAAACAAAATACATGCTTATGGAATGGAGGAATAACTTGATTACCGGCTTGCAGTGGTCCGATGATATAATTAACAGGGAAGGCAAGGAGCAGGTGGCACACCAGCTGGCTGCACAGGTGAAAGACGGTGAAGTAATTGGTGCAGGTTCCGGTTCCACTGTCTATCTTACTCTTTTTGCCATAGCCGAAAGAATCCGGAAAGAACAGCTTCATGTTGAGGTGATTCCTGCTTCGATAGAGATTTCAATGACCTGTACACAATTGGGGATTCCACAGACAACTCTTTGGGAGAAACATCCGGACTGGGCTTTTGATGGTGCCGACGAGGTAGATCCCTCCCGCAATCTTATTAAAGGAAGAGGAGGAGCGTTATTTAAAGAAAAACTATTGATAAAAAGCAGTGACCGGGTTTTTATTGTTGTGGACGATAGTAAGTTTGTTTCCCGGCTGGGTAGTAAGTTTCCTGTTCCCGTTGAAGTCTTTCCTACTGCGATGGTGTATGTAGAAAATCAGTTGAAAGAACTTGGAGCTTCAAAGATTACCTTGCGCATGGCTAAAGGAAAAGATGGCCCCATACTGACCGAGAATGGAAATTTTATTCTTGATACCTGGTTTGGGGAAATTGGTGAGTCCTTAGAAAAAGAGATAAAGAATATCACAGGGATGATTGAAAGCGGGCTTTTTATAGGATATGATATAGAAGTATTAGTCGCTAAACAAAAATAAGAATTAGGGTGCTTCCCGCACGGGGAGGTACGCCAAGCGATAAAAAAATGTGGCCATTTGCGTTCCAGGTTATTTCCGGATTATTCCGGAACTTTGATAAGGTTATTTATTTGTGTACTGATTGTTTCTGCAACAACATTGGAAGAGTCATCGGAAGTGAAAACAATAATCCCCTGGGGAGAGGCAATATAAATGCGAGGTATATTCTGTGAAGCGAACTTCTTGAAAACAGCATCATCCTCCTGGGCGGAGTAGGGGATTGTAAGCTGGTTATTAGTCCAGTATTCTGTCAGACTTTCGTATCCCTGAGATCTGCTTATAATTACGAAACGGACAACTTCATTATCTTTGAATTGCTGATAAGCACTTTCTATCTCCGGTAGCTCTTTCCGGCAATCGGGGCATCCGGTATTGACGAATGCAATCAGGCATACCTTACCACGCAGTGTGGCTGTTGATACAATATTTCCATCATTATCCTCTACCGAGAACTCCGGTAAGGCATCTCCCGGTTTTAATGAAAATACATCCGGATCTTCCTGAATACACCTTCCGAATATGAACAGGAGTGAAATTAACAATGCCAATCTCATGAAGGCTGACGCAATTGTACTTTTAGTATAGGGTATTGAAATTAACATTGCTAACGATAAATTAAATGATCCTGTTTTTACTTTGCAAAAGTACGTACTTCATACATACCAAAGTACGTACTTTTATCTATATAAAGTACGTATTTAACACAGTATTAAATACGTACTTTCTTTGTTACTTATTTGGTTTCTTTTTCAGTCGCTTCCTTCTGTTGTTTCTGTTCTATTTTCTTTGTTACAAATTGTATTTTCAGGTTAGCTTCTTCCTGTTCTTTCTTTATTTGCCCGATGGACGACAATAGTTGTGATAATTCATAAATACCGGCAAGTGCTTGTCTGTCGGCAGGGGTCATGGTAGTAGTATATTTGCGGTCTCCAATGTATTCTACTTTGATATTTTTGTCCCGGTTCAGGTAGAGGAATCCCATTACATTGCCGTCTGCCCCCATTTTATAATCGGCTTTTTCTATCTTTTCCCCCAGATCAGTTGTTTCATAACTATCTTTAGATGCAGGGGTTTCGGCAAAGCTGCCATCAGGAGCTATTACTTTCACTGCAAAATGATGAAGGTTACTTCCGCCGCAATAAATAGAGGTCATAGTCATTACTCCTTGTTCATTCACCTGAAACCGCAGGAAGGAGCGGTGTAGATTCTTCTCTACTGTTTGGGTAGGCCAGAAGTAGTTACCCGTTTGTTGGTATTCTGCATCCTTCTCCAGCACATATTTGTTTTTAATCGATTCAAATTCTTTCTGCTTTGTTTGCAAAATACTGTCCAGATAAACCAGGCTTTGCTGTTGTTCTTTCAATTCTATCTGCTGCATCAGGCTTATGCCTTCTCTTCGTGCATCGAAAGCTTTGGGATAGAGTATTTTGATACTGTCTATCTGCAATTTGGCTTCGTTATAATCTCCTTGCTCAAAGGCTATACGGGCTGTAATTAGCCTTTCATTGGCTTTTTTTTCTGCATCGTTACCGCAAGAGGCTAATACAAGCGTGGCACATAGTCCTACAATCAGTTTCTTCATTTTGTTGTTCTTTAGTTATGAATGACAAAAATACAAATTTAGTGTGAAGAGCGTAGCGTGAAGGATGAAAAGTTGTACCTTTGCACTCCAAAAGTAGTAGTTGGCAGTTGGAATTCAATTCCGGCTACAAAATTCTAACTTCTAAATACCAATTATGATAGAGTTGACTCAGGAAGAACTGAAACAGCAATTTAACGATAAGATATTCGGTCAGATTTCAGAAACAGCCGATGCACTCGGATTAGAGTGTTATGTGGTGGGCGGATACGTCCGTGATATTTTTCTGGAACGCCCTTCCAAAGATATAGATGTAGTAGTGGTGGGAAGTGGCATTGAGATGGCGCAAGCATTGGGCAAACGCTTGGGTAAAGGCGCTCATGTTGCACTTTTCAAGAATTTTGGTACTGCGCAGGTGAAGTATCACGGCATTGAAGTGGAGTTTGTGGGTGCCCGCAAAGAATCTTATCAGCGTGATTCGCGAAAGCCCATTGTGGAAGACGGTACATTGGAAGATGATCAGAATCGTCGTGATTTTACGATCAATGCGCTTGCCGTTTGTCTGAATAAAGCGCGGTTTGGCGAGTTAGTCGATCCGTTTGGAGGAATTAATGATCTGAAAGAAAAGACTATACGCACTCCGCTTGATCCGGATATAACATTTAGTGACGATCCTTTGCGAATGATGCGTTGTATCCGTTTTGCTACCCAACTTGGCTTCTACATTGATGATAATACTTTTGAATCGTTGTGTCGCAATTGTGAACGGATTGAGATTATTTCGCGTGAACGGATTGCAGATGAGCTGAACAAGATCATTCTTTCTCCTGTACCTTCCAAAGGTTTTATCGATCTGGAGCGGAGTGGATTATTGCCGCTTATTTTCCCTGAATTGGCAGCGTTGCAAGGGGTAGAAACACGGAATGGACGTGCACACAAAGATAATTTTTATCATACGCTCGAAGTACTCGACAATATCAGTAAGAAAACGGACAACCTCTGGCTTCGCTGGGCAGCTTTGTTGCATGATATTGCCAAACCTGCTACCAAACGGTGGGAGCCCAAAATCGGATGGACTTTCCATAACCATAATTTCATTGGCGAAAAGATGATTCCTACCATCTTTCGGAATATGAAATTGCCCATGAACGAAAAGATGAAATATGTGCAGAAAATGGTAAGTCTGCATATGCGTCCTATTGTGATTGCCGATGACGTTGTGACGGATTCTGCCGTGCGTCGTCTGCTTTTTGAGGCGGGAGATGACATTGATGATTTGATGACTTTGTGTGAAGCTGATATCACTTCTAAAAATATGGAGCGTAAACAACGTTTCCTGAATAATTTTAGTTTAGTACGTCAGAAACTTAAAGATTTGGAAGAGAAAGATCGTATTCGTAATTTTCAGCCTCCGGTAAGCGGTGAGGAGATTATGGAAATATTCGGACTTTCTCCCTGTAAGGAGATTGGTTCGTTAAAAAGTGCTATAAAGGATGCAATTTTAGATGGTGTTATCCCTAATGAATATGAGGCTGCCCGTGAGTTAATGCTCAAGAAAGCAGAAAAAATGGGACTTAAACCAATAAAGTAAAGTCTATGGCTATTCGATTCATTTTCTTTTGGGTAAATACGGTACAAAACAATGGAAGAAAGAAAAGGAAAAGAATGAGTTTTTTACATTCTGTTTCCATACAGTAATGAATGTTTAATGAAGTATTACTAAAATAAGAAGATATATCAGTCTTGTAAAGATTGAAAAAAGCAACTAATTCATTGCGAATTAGTTGCTTTTAATTTAATCGTTTAAAGATTGTCTCCTCTTATTTATCATTTATCACAGCATGGCTGAACAATAACTTTAATGGTTTGCCTTGCCTTGGGAGGCTGGCTCGGGTCAAGTGGGTTATGCCATATCATATTAACCAGATATTTTCCCTTCTGAAGTCCTTTTATACAGAGAATAATATCAGCTCCAACGATGTATGATAATTCTTGCTCTACGCCCATTGGCGGATCTTCGCATTCCCATACCATTGATCCAATCATAGGATACTGAATTTCAACAGCCTCACCCACACAAACAGATACTTGGGGCGGTAATGAGGGGGTTGGAATGTATTGTTCACTTTGTTCCGACTTTGGAACCGGCGTGTTCACTGAAGAGTCGTATGCATAAGATACATCTCCACCAAGTAGCATGGCTACCATTAAAAAAAACATTTTTGTTTTCATACTTTTATAAATTTAGTTCATATAATAAGCCGCAAATGCTAACACAATTGATTGGTAATCAGGTTATACTTCTCTAATATAAAATTAGAGAAGTATTAGATTGGTGTTTTCTATGTAGTTTCAGTAATGTTCATATATGGAAGAGTATGAAGGTAGAAGTGAAATGTAGCAGACATTGTGGCAGATGGCAGTAGTTGTTAAATAGCTCCGTATTGATAACAGACATTATGGCAGTGTACTCTTCAAGAGTAATGTGAGAATCTGTTTCACCCTATAAAGTGGTATTGAGGGTGCTTTCTAATAATGGAACTAAAATGGTTAGAAAACTTTATATAATATGTAACGGCATCTTGTTATATAATTTTTATTTATACATTGAATGTGTTATACCTGGTTATAAACTCTGATCAGATCTTCCGATCAGTTGAAATAACTAAATAATATAAATTAGAAAGTTCTAATAAATTTCTACATCACAGTGTTCATGGGAATTCTATGCATGAATCGCTTCTTGTTGATGGACTGTATATTAACCTCAGAGTATGTCGAGTTGAACCTATTCGTTTTGCCATACGTTCTTGTCATATAGACGAAGTAATCAGAATCGTCACATTTCGGTTGGAAAATGTGGCATATTGTTTCACCTTTAAACGTATACGAATATGAAAACTTTATTTGTTTTTCTGTTTGTTTTGCTTGCATTTTACTCCTGTGATATGGACGATCCGATTAGCGCAGAAGATTCATCGGTTGCGACCGATAAAAGTACTGATGCTATCGATGTAACTGCCAAACCAGGTAGTTATCTCATCTGGCTTAATGGAACAAGTGCAGAAACAAAGAAGATTGCAGATCGGCTGCAAACTGTGAATCATTATGACAAGATGTTGTCTTTTAATGATTTACCTGGAGTGGATAAGTCGGCAACACTGGTCACAATGGCAAGAGATACCCTGAATGACTTGACTATCGTTAGTAATGCTGTCGATTTTATTGCGGGTACTTATACTCCTGAAATGATACAAAATATTCGCCATAATCACCAGGGAGTAATTTTAATTGCCAATGATGGTAAAGGCGAGGACTTGAAAACGCAGATGCTTAAGCTTTTTGGGCTTTATGTGGATAAGGGGTATTATAAAGTCAGTTTTCCACGTGAACAGCGGTATGCTTATTATGATGTGAATGATCCGGATGCTTTGAATAAACTTTGCGGCACAGGAGGGCTCAGCCCCGACACGCGCGGTATGTTTTTTTCCCCCGGACCTACGGACGATCCATCGGCTCCGGAAGTAACTGCACGGGCGCTGCATGCTATGAAGAGAATTTACATCAGCAACCGCTTCTATGTTTATACCAGCGACTATAAATATCACATGACGGGATATGAATCGCTTTTGCCTTATACGGCAGAAACGCGGAATTACGTTCCGAAGGATGATAAAAGGTATGATGGAATGGTAGACAGAGAATGGACCATTGATACTTATAATCTACGTATCTATGCTCCGACCAATGGAGATAATATGATTGCCGTCTACAGTTCGGGTGGCAATGGATTCTCCAACAGGCTTGACAATTCACTGGTGTTCTTGGACAATCCACCCATGTATGAAACTTGGGCATTAATCTGGGGATTACGTAACAATGCCTATACGAAGATTAACATCCGTGATGACCAGCGCTCGCAACTGAACCTGAAACTGATTGATTTTGCACCCGGTCTGCCGGAAACAGAAAGTACTATCGGACATTCGTACAATAAGAGTGTAGGCTTTGATTTGGGAGTAAGCCCCGTTCTGAAAGGTGATTACCGCTGGGGGAAATCCATCACTTATCAATTGGCGGAGATGACCCGTGAAGTGACCCGTACTATTACCGATGCCGAGATGGAGTATTGCTGGAAGTGGTATCCTGAAATTCTCTTTCGGGGTAGTAAGGCTATGAATGCAAATGGCATGATTAATGGTTCTGCCATGATTTCGCCTGCATGGTATGATATTCTCTACGATCATGTAGCAGGTACTCCAGGTACGGACAATGTTTTCTGCGACTATGACAACGATTTGCAGTTTAATCAAAACCTGCTCAATTACCAACAGGAGTGTGCTGTCACTGCCCGTACAACCGGTGCATCGGCAGGTGTGGTAGTTGTTGAAATTACTGACGGAATGGTGTTGCAACGTGGAGGAGCCTGGTTTACCAGCTGGGGAAAAGCCATACTATATCCTCTTCCCAGTAGTGCCGGCACAGCCTACGATACAACGGTAGATGTGCATAAAACCACTACTGTATGGATTGATTATAATAACTGGTAAAACGAACAATTAAAAAGAGATTACGATGAAAACAAAAATATTATATAAGATACTCCTACTTTCAAGTCTTCTTTTCGGGGCATGTGTACAGGATGATATCAATGATGATCCGGTAGGAAATGATGGTAACGAAGAAAAGAAGGATGTCGTCCTGATTCGTATGGGAACCGATGATGCAGAAGTAAAAGATATCACTTCCCGCCTGTTTAGCAACATACCTGCTTCCTGGGAGATAGGGAAAAAGACCATCGTTGACTACGATAAAATGGCAGATCCGGAGACGGAATTCACTACCGATATCAAGAATCCGGATATCTATACGACGGTTATATTGAATGTCAATGATGTGATTTCCGGTAAATATCCGGTGTCTTTGTTTCGTATGCTGAAATTCTATAAACGGGATTTCTATATCGTAGCGACCGGAACAACTCAGGAACAAAAAAGTGAAATGCTTTCTTTAATAGGAGTATATATGGAATCAGGCTATTACGGCATCAATTATGATAACGTGCAGCATTATCGCATTTTTCCTTCTGCCGATCCGTATGCTAAGGATAATATGATAGGCAAGGGAGTGGAATCTTTCAACCGGAGGTTGTTGGCTCGCTCCGTTGATAATCAGCCTAAAGGTATTAAACCGGATCCCGGATACAATGCGCAGATGGCTGACAAAGAGGCTTTGAAGCGGATTGAAATTTATAACCGTATTTATGGTTATACTCAGGGAGAGGGAGATGTGAACTATTCCATGCAGGCGGTTCCCTATAAGATGAGAGAGGGTACTGGTCCGGATGTTATAATAGATAATGTTTGGGCAATAGATGCCTATAACTTTCAGATATATAGCAAAAACAATAACTGTATATTGAGTGTGACAAATACTGGCGGCAATGGTTTTACTGCTAATATCAAGGATTATACAACTCCCAAGGGTGCTAATGTATATGCTTATATCTGGAACATGATGCGGGAATCATTCAGTGAGGTGACAATTCACTCTGACGGGGGCATCTTCCGGGAAATCAGTTATCAGCCTCAAACGGTGAATCATGGAGCCGACTATACTGAGAACTCTTTCTGGAAAGTGTCTGTTGAGGTCTCACCCACCAAGTTGGCAGAAGAGCCCTGGGAGGCTTTAGAGGTGTCGTTTAGCAAGGAATCATCCACTGATGTATCTTATAAAACTCTGTCGATGGACTATTCTTGTAAGGGACAATTTGGCAACGGGGTGTATAGTAAACTTTGGCAGTTTATTCCCGGTGAGTTTTACGATAGAGCGGAAGCTTTTGTTTACGAAACAAGTGAAGGAAAGCGCTGGATTGATGCCGCGCAGGCCATGACACCTAATTATGTGACATGGGGAGGTTATACACTGCGTCAGAACTATTTGAGCCATATTAATAACAGTATGAAATTACAACAACAACAGTGCATCTATTCTTTGAGCTCAGATGCACAGCCTGGAGTAGTTTCTGTTGCCATCACTGATGCCATCGATCTGCAAAAGACCTATGTGCATTATAACTGCGGTATTCGCTATGGGCACGATTCGGTAAAGACAGATCTCAAAATGTCGAAGATGGTTTGGATCGATTTTAGGCAATGGGATAATTGAAAAGTTATTAAAATAACTTGGTAGCTGTACGAAACCTCTGTGACGATAAGGATTCGTACAGCTTCTGATGGTACATTGGAAGATGATCATAATCGTCGTGATTTTACAATCAATGTGCTTGCCGTTTATCTGAATAAAGTACGGTTGGAAGGGTGCAATTTTAGATGGTGTTATTCCTAATGAATATGAGGCTGCCCGTGAGTTAATGCTCAAGAAAGCAGAAAAAATGGGACTTAAACCAATAAAGTAAAAATAGGGATTCAGAGAAAGTACCGGTTGTAATTAAGTGAAATGCAACCGGTACTTTTTGTATGTGTGTCATTTTTATAAAATATTGTGCTGTGACGGAAAACCGTGACAGATCTTGTCTTTTTATTTGTTTCTGATGTTATTCTTTTTTCTTTTCTGTTTTATTTTCAAATAAAACTGTATTCATTCTCGTGAATAAACGTTTCGATGAGGATTCTGTGGCAGTGATACTGGCAGTAATAGAATCTACGCGTTCTGCTTTTTTGAATGAAGCATATAAAGAACTGGCTGCGTATCCGGTGAAAGGTGCATACGTATTTCTCGATGCTTGTTTCAGTGGTGGCTATAAGAGTGCTACCCCGCTGCTTGCACAGAAAGGAGTACGCGTAGTGCCGAAAGTAGGATTGCCTCAGGGTAATACTTTGAGTTTCTCTTCAAGTAGTGGTGATCAGACCTCAAGTGTTTATCACGATAAAAAGCAAGGCTATTATACTTACTTCCTGATTAAAACGATTAAGGATGCAAAAGGAAACCTTTCAATGAAAGAACTCTTTGAGAAAACCAGTGCTGCCGTGAAGAAAGCAACTGCTATGATTGGTAAAATACAGGAACCGCAGTGCATGGTTTCTCCTACATGGACGGAGTGGGAGAGTTTGAGGCTGGAAACTCAGATGGAGGAGTAGTGAGTAGTGATTAGTGATTAGTGAGTAGTGATAAGTGATTAGTAGGCTGCGCGTCATGCCGCATGGTACTAATCACTTATCACTAAACACTAATCACTATTTCAGAGTTCGATAATCTCCTCATTACAGATCGTCAGTTTTTCAACTCCTTCGCTGGTGACAGCCCATGAGTTTTCAATACCAACAGGACCGACACCTGGTAAAACGATTTTGGGTTCTAAAGCAAATACCATACCTGGTTCCAGCTCTTGCTTCATACGTGGTGCAATTACAGGCATTTCGTTAATTTCCAATCCGATGCCATGACCAATGAAACGTGCCTGCTGGCTGATGCCCATGAAGTTTTCTGCAAATCCGGCTTTGGTAACCATATCAATGGCAGTGTTATACAAATCTTCACATACAGCTCCAGGCTTAGCCATTGAAGCAACCTCGTTTTGTATATCCAGACAAACCTGATGTGCGGCATAGGCTTTTTCACTCAGTTTGCCGATAGAGAACACGCGACTCATATCGCCCATATATCCGTTGAAGTTACCACCTAAATCCACCATTACGCTTTGGCCTTCTTTCAGCGGAGAACCATTTACTCCTCCCGGCAGTGCCGGATCGAGTCCTTCACCTCCCAAAGCAAAGTCGTAGGGAGAAGGTACAGCTGCGTTATCGCCAGTCAGTACGCTTCCCATAAAGATTTCCATACTTTGACCAAATACGCGGAAAATACCCAGTGATCCTTCCAGGCGCATCAGACGTTCAATTTCAATAGAGAATTCGCGATCAGTCATTCCCGGACGATAAGCAGAAGGAATCTGGTTGTATGCTTTGGCATGTGCAATTCCCGAGCGACGGAACAATTCTATTTCAATAGCTGTCTTTATACTTCGTGCCTGGCGGATAAGCGGGGTACCATTAACGACTTCTATATCCGGAAATATGGCAGCCAGTCGTACGTATTCCGTATAGGGCAATTCGTCACCTTCGAGCATCAGTTTAGTAGGCATGGGCAATTTCTCCTCTTTCAGGATATCTATGATTTGTTCCGGTTTACGGACAGAGAAGATATGTTCGCCTGATATATTGTTGGGACGTTTTACAAATAAGCGGGCGGGAGCATTAAGAGGCAAGTATAAGTATCCGCTGACAACACGGCCGTACGTATAGAGCAAGTTTACATTACAAGTGATTAGGGCGGCATCAATACCTTGTTGAGCCATCAGCCAGCGTATTTTATCGCGGCGCAGTTTTAATTCCGGTTGTAACATCTCGTTATTATGTTTTGATTTTGAGATGCAAAGTTAGGCTATTTTGGTTGAAAATGAAACCTTCTGGTAAAAAAGTGCGCTACCCACGTCCTGTCACAGGAGGAGAGTAGCGCAAACCACAAATACAAATACAACTAAACAAAGTTTTTCTATTTACGATTAGACAATCCGAAGATTTACGATTAGACGATTTACCATTTACGATTGAAGTTACTTGTGAATAAATAGATGTAATCCCAATCGTAAATAGTAAATCGTCCAATCGTAAATCTTAAATAATTCCTTGTCCAAGCATCGCATGAGCCACTTTCATGAATCCTGCAATGTTGGCACCTTTCATATAATTGATATAGCCATCACTTTCAGTACCATATTTTACGCACTGGGCATGAATATCGTTCATAATCTGATGCAGATTCTTATCTACTTCTTCTGAAGTCCAGGAAATATGCATTGCATTTTGAGTCATTTCAAGACCGGAAGTTGCTACACCGCCTGCATTGACTGCTTTACCCGGACCATACATGATACGTGCAGCAAGGAATGTATCAATGGCTTCGGGGCGGCATCCCATATTAGATACTTCACCTACACACATCACTCCGTTAGCAACCAGTTGTCTGGCATCTTCTTCGTTCACTTCATTTTGAGTGGCGCAAGGCATAGCGATATCTACTTTCTGTTCCCAAGGCTTTTTACCCGGGTAGAAAGTTGCATTCGGATATTCTTCGGCGTAAGGAGCTACAATGTCATTACCACTGGCACGAAGTTCGAGCATATAGTCTATTTTCTCACCGGAAATACCATCCGGGTCATAGATGTAGCCGTCAGGACCGGAAATGGTAACCACTTTGGCACCCAATTCTGTAGCTTTAATAGCAGCACCCCATGCCACATTTCCGAAACCGGAGATAGCCACTGTTTTACCTTCAAAACTGGTCCCTTTATCTTTCAGCATTTGCTGAACGAAATAGCAGGCGCCGAAACCGGTAGCTTCGGGACGGATACGGGAACCGCCGAACTCCATGCCTTTACCGGTGAAAGTACCGGTATGTTCGCGCGTCAGCTTTTTATACATACCAAACATATAGCCTACTTCACGACCTCCTACACCTATGTCACCGGCAGGTACATCCATATCCGGACCTATATGGCGCCATAATTCAAGCATGAAAGCCTGGCAGAAACGCATGATTTCAGCATCGCTCTTTCCACGGGGAGAGAAGTCGGAACCACCTTTACCACCACCCATCGGCAGGGTAGTCAATGCGTTTTTGAATGTTTGTTCGAAGCCCAGGAACTTCAAAATGGAAAGGGTTACAGATGCATGGAAACGAATACCGCCTTTATACGGGCCGATAGCATTATTGAACTGTACGCGGTAGCCTAAATTGGTTTGTACTTCACCTTTATCATCTACCCATGTTACACGAAACGTAAAGATGCGATCTGGTTCGACAAGTCTTTCTATTATTTTGGCTTTTTCGAACTCTGGATGCAGATTGTATATATCTTCAATAGAGAGAAGTACTTCTTTGACTGCTTGGAGGTACTCAGATTCACCGGGATGCTTCGCCTCAAGAGAGGACATAATTTTCTGAATGTTCATAATACTATGTTTTAAAAGGTTCATTCTGATAAAATGTCAACTACTGACACTGCAAATATAGGAAAACTTTTCTATAAACCTCTTTTTTATGGTGATATTTTGATTAAATAATGATAAAATGACAATTTGATTTACGATTAGACGATCTTAATATTTACGATTAGACGATTTACGATTTACGATTGGGATTACATAAAATTATAAGTAACTTCAATCGTAAATTGTAAATCGTCTAATCGTAAATCTCCGAATCTTCGGATTGTCTAATCGTAAATCCCCTTAATAGTTTAAAGTTTTGTTGGATCCATTCCTAAATTATACATAATAAATCCGTATATATCGGCTTGCTCTTCCAGTACTTTTTTCATTGGTTTACCCGCTCCGTGTCCGGCTTTGCTATCGATGCGGATAAGGGTTGGATTAGTACCGTCATTGCACTCCTGCAATGTAGCAGCAAATTTGAATGAGTGGGCCGGAACTACGCGGTCGTCATGATCGGCAGTAGTAACCATGGTGGCCGGATACTTCGTGTCTGGTTTCAGATTGTGTAACGGAGAGTATCCCTTAAGGTATTCGAACATTTCTTTACTGTCTTCACTTGTTCCGTAATCACTGGCCCAGTTCCAGCCGATGGTAAACTTATGATAGCGGAGCATATCCATAACTCCTACCTGCGGAATGGCTACTTTGAACAGATCGGGGCGCTGTGTCATACAGGCACCTACCAGCAAACCACCGTTTGAACCACCTACAATAGCTATTTTATCCGGATTGGTATACTCATTGTTGATAAGGAATTCTGCGGCAGAAATAAAATCATTGAACACATTTTGCTTTTGCATCTTAGTACCGGCAACGTGCCATTCTTCACCATATTCATTACCACCCCGCAGGTTTACCTGTGCATAGATACCTCCGTTTTCAAGAAATGGAATACGGTTGATACTGAATCCCGGGTTGAGGCTGATACCAAATCCTCCGTATCCGTAAAGGAATACCGGATTTTGGCCGTCTCTCTTCAAGTCTTTTTTATACGTAAGAAATATCGGAATCATAACACCGTCTTTGCTTGGGAAGAAGATCTGTTCGGTTATAAAATCGTCCGGATTGAACTTTACTTTCGGAGCACGGTATAACTCTGAGGTATTTGTGTCTATGTCGTACTTATAGGTAGTTCCCGGAATAGTAAATGAAGTGAAGCCAAAGAAACATTCCTTATCATCTTTGGTACCACTGAAACTTACAGAACCCAATGAAGGGAGTTCGATTTCGTGTAGTCTTTTCCCGTTAAGATCATGAACATAAGCATGGTTGGATGCATCCTTGTCGTAAGTCAGAAAGAGTTTGCCACCAATTATTTCTGCATCCGAAAGAACCGAAGCTTTTTCGGGTACGAGTTCTGTCCAGTTTTCCAGCAGCGGGTTATTGATATCGGCTATCATGATCCGGTTTTTCGGAGCTCCGTAATTAGTAAATATGTATATTTTGTTATCGATAACTTCGATAGGAGAGTATTGGTAGTCGAAGTCGGTGGTTAATTGCAAGAGTGTTGCATTTGGGCTCTTTAAATCTTTTATAAATAGATTGTTACCTCTTCCGGCTCCCGATTCATATATAAAGAGAATACGTTCGTCTTTGCTTGTACTGGCAGAGTAGAAGCGTTTTGGGTATGCAGGATTCTCGTATATCAGTTTATCCTCGGTTTGAGGAGTACCGATTTTATGATAATATATCTTATGATTTTCATTGACGTTGGAAAATTCTTTACCTTTTGCCGGAGCATCATATGCACTATAGTAAAATCCATCTCCTTGCCAGGCTGCTCCTGTGAACTTGGCCCAGTTAATATGATCTTCGAGCAGTTTACCTGTGGCGGTATCCATTACATAGATCTCGGACCAGTCCGAACCACTCCGCGAAATGGTATATGCCGTATATTTACCATCGTTGGAAAAAGAGAGGCTGGTGAGTGCTACCGTACCATCATCCGACAATTGGTTCGGATCCAGAAAAACACGGGCTTCTCCGTCTAATGAGTCTTGTACATATAATACACTCTGGTTTTGCAATCCGTCATTTTTATAAAAATAGTATTTTCCATGTTTCTTGAATGGAGTACCTATTTTCTCGTAATTTGCCAGATCGGTTAAGCGTTTCAACAGTTGCTCACGGAAGGGTATTTGAGCAAGATATGCATTGGTTACTTTGTTTTCTGCTTCTACCCAGGCGGCAGTAGCTGCACTGGTATCGTTCTCCAACCAGCGATAAGGATCGGAGACTTTTGTCCCGAAATATACATCTACACTGTCTACTTTGGCTGTTTTAGGATAGACCAATTTTTTTTGTTGGGATGTACATGACATGACCATAATTCCACTTAATAATAAGACTGTTTTTTTCATTATAAATAGTTGTTTGTAGTGAGAAAAGTACAAATATATACAGAAGCGGCGAAATAACCACCTTTAATTCTATAAAATTCATTTGCATTTCCCGATAAAAAAGGCGAATTTTGTCTTTCAATTTTTAACTACAGGAAATCCATGCTCAGTAAATACAAATTAAATCAGCTTTATTTCAAAGATACGCAGTTTGCCAATCTGATGACGCGGCGTATTTTCAATGTCCTGTTGATAGCCAATCCGTATGACGCTTTTATGCTTGAAGATGACGGGCGTATTGATGAAAAAATTTTTAACGAATATACTTCCTTGTCGCTTCGCTATCCTCCCCGTTTTTCGCAGGTTTCTACAGAAGAGGAGGCTCTGGCACTGCTTGCAAGTATGACATTTGATCTTGTTATTTGTATGCCGGGTACGGGAGATAATGACAGTTTTGATATCGGGCGTCACATTAAGAGTCTGTATGAGCACATTCCTATAGTCATTCTTACGCCTTTCAGTCATGGTATTACAGCGCGTATTGCCGATGAAGATCTGAGTGCGTTTGATTATGTATTTTGCTGGTTGGGTAATACCGATCTGCTGGTATCTATCATTAAATTGATAGAAGATAAGATGAATCTGGAGCACGATGTGGCAGAAGTAGGGGTACAGCTTATTTTGCTGGTAGAAGACGGTATCCGTTTCTACTCTTCGGTGTTGCCAAACCTGTATAAGTTTGTCTTGAAACAGAGCCAGGAGTTCTCTACTGAGGCCCTGAATGCCCACCAGCGTACTTTGCGTATGCGTGGACGTCCTAAAATAGTGCTGGCACGTACGTATGAGGAAGCTATTACGCTGTACGAAAAATATAAAAACAATATACTTGGGGTGATTACCGATGTACGGTTTCCTCGCGTAGAGCGTGGAGAAAAAGATGGGTTGGCAGGTATTAAACTTTGTGCTGCCATACGAAAAGAAGATCCGTTCGTGCCCCTTATTATTCAGTCGTCCGAATCGGAGAATTCTGCTTATGCTGCCAAATATGGTGCCAGTTTTATTGATAAGAATTCCAAGAAAATGGATGTGGATCTGCGCCGTATTGTTTCTGATAACTTTGGTTTCGGAGATTTTGTCTTTCGTAACCCCGAAACGGGAGAGGAGATTGCCCGTGTGCGGAATCTGAAAGAACTGCAAAATATTCTCTTTGCTGTTCCGGCCGAATCATTTTTATATCATATTTCCCGTAATCACGTGTCGCGCTGGTTGTATTCGCGGGCTATGTTTCCTGTTGCCGAATTCCTTAAACCTATCACCTGGAATAGCTTGCAGGATGTAGATGCTCACCGGCGGATTATCTTCGAGGCCATTGTGAAGTATCGTAAGATGAAAAATCAGGGTGTAGTGGCTGTTTTTAAGCGCGATCGCTTCGACCGTTATTCCAATTTTGCCCGTATTGGCGATGGGTCTTTGGGAGGAAAAGGACGTGGACTGGCTTTCATTGATAATATGGTGAAGCGCCATCCTGAATTTGAAGAATTTGAGAATGCCCGTGTTGCCATTCCGAAGACGGTAGTACTCTGTACGGATGTCTTTGATGAGTTTATGGATACGAATAATTTATATCAGATAGCTCTTTCCGATGCCGATGATGATATAATTCTGAAATATTTCCTGAAGGCAAAGCTGCCGGACAGACTGGTGGAAGATTTCTTTACCTTCTTTGATGTAGTGAAGTCGCCTATTGCCATTCGTTCTTCTTCATTACTCGAAGACTCACATTATCAGCCATTTGCCGGAATTTATAATACTTATATGATTCCTTATCTGGATGATAAGTACGAGATGCTCCGTATGCTTTCTGATGCTATCAAGGGGGTGTATGCTTCTGTCTATTTTAAAGATAGTAAAGCATATATGCAGGCTACCTCCAATGTGATTGATCAGGAAAAGATGGCTGTTATTCTGCAAGAAGTGGTGGGTAACCAGTATGGCGACCGTTATTATCCGTCTATGTCCGGTGTGGCTCGTTCGCTCAATTACTATCCGATAGGAGATGAGAAAGCAGAAGAAGGTACTGTCAATCTGGCTCTTGGTTTGGGAAAATATATCGTAGATGGCGGAATGACGCTTCGTTTCTCTCCCTATCACCCCAATCAGGTATTACAGACCAGTGAAATGGAGATTGCCTTGAAGGAGACGCAAACCCGTTTTTATGCGCTCGATCTTAAAAATGCCGGAGAAGACTTTTCTATTGATGATGGATTCAATCTGCTGAAACTTCATGTGAAAGAGGCGGAAAAAGATGGTGCGTTGCGTTACATTGCTTCTACTTATGATCCTTACGATCAGGTGATTCGGGATGGATTGTATCCGGGAGGGCGCAAAGTGATCACGTTTGCCAATATCCTGCAACATGATGTATTCCCTCTGGCTCGTATCCTGCAATTGGTTCTGAAGCATAGCGAACAGGAAATGCGTCGCCCTGTAGAGATAGAGTTTGCTGCTACTTTGAGCCGCGAACAGGATAAGACGGGTACATTCTATCTGTTGCAGATTCGTCCCATTGTCGATACAAAAGAGATACTTGACGAAGATCTCACCACCATTCCGGATGAAGATGTCATTCTGCGTTCTAACAACTCATTAGGGCACGGAATCATGAATGAGGTGTGTGATATCATTTATGTTAAGACCGACGGATACAGTGCTTCCAATAATCAGGCTATTGCCTGGGAGATAGAAAAGATGAATCAGCAGTTCTTAAACGAAGGGAAGAATTATGTGCTGGTTGGCCCCGGACGATGGGGAAGTAGTGATACCTGGCTCGGTATTCCGGTGAAGTGGCCGCATATCTCTGCTGCCCGTGTCATTGTGGAAGCCGGGCTGACGAACTATCGGGTAGATCCCAGCCAGGGAACACACTTCTTCCAGAACCTTACTTCGTTTGGAGTGGGTTACTTCACTATTAATGCTTTTATGAATGACGGTGTTTACAATCAGGATTTCCTGAACGCACAGCCTGCTGTTGAGGAAACTAAATTCTTGCGGCATGTGCGGTTTGAGAAACCAATAGTAGTGAAGATGGATGGTAAGAAAAAGCTGGGAGTGGTATTGATGCCACAAGATTGATTCTTTTGGTGGCGTTTTACTTTCAACTTTCACTATAGAACTCTGAGAGACAGTTTTGATTTAGCTCTGTTATGTAGTCTGTTTGTTATTGAATGCGTAATGGAGCTGAATCAAAAGTTACAATATTTTGAACGCAAATATCCCCCACATATCCACTTTATTAAATTTTTAGTAGTGTAGATCATAAAGTAGATTTCCACCTTAAATGTAATTTAGTTTCCACTTTAGCCAAAAGAAAATTCAACATTCTCAATGCTTGCAAAAAGCATTCCTTCTTTTTTTCTTAAAAAGACTTTGCTTTCTCTGGCCAGCCAACCAATAGCAAGAGCTACATCTTCAAACGTCAAACCCAGCTCATGGCATAAATCGAACATGGAAAGTTCACCTTTTTCATTTAAGATACGCCACACTTTTCCTGCATTTAAGCCAATTTTATTCTTTTCCATAATGCAAACTTTAGAAGATTAAACAATTTATTTATCTATAATTTAATCATTGTGAGCATATGAAAATAATGTTATACACATTACCTATCCACAAAGATAACATTTTTACAGAAAAAAACAAACTTAATCTGTATTAATTGGAAATGAAATCACCTTGAATTACTCTCATATTGAAATAATTATATTTATCTTTTTGTAATTATTTAGAGATGTAGAAACGGTGCGAAAATGGAAAGATAGGATAGCTTGCAAGGTGGAAAAATATTACAAGGAATAAGGTTCTTAAATGCTTGACTATTAGTGTTATATGTAAGCGGCTTTTTCCTCTACGAGGAATGGGTCGAAACTCTACGAGGAATGGAGTGAAACTCTACGAGAAATGAATCGATTCTCGTAGAATTATAAGTCGGATGTTTGCAATATTTTACAGGTAATATTTATAAAGAGAAATTATCTTGTTCTTGTTGTAATAAAAAACGCTTCAATTTATGGGTAGAATATTAGAACCTGTTTTCTGTTGAATAAGAATGTACACTTTGGTATCCTAAGAATGTACAGTTTTGCTATACAAGAATGTACATTCTTATGGTTCTTCTTCAATTTAGTTGAAAAGAGCTGTCTTATAATCCAATTTCCATAA